>Ga0172379_10007907_pt1 | contig 13624 bp, 11 predicted proteins | sample GrowelOW334metaG_FD_119756 | JGI IMG/M metagenome (GOLD analysis project Ga0172379, IMG submission 119756) | Groundwater microbial communities from an aquifer near a municipal landfill in Southern Ontario, Canada - Groundwater well OW334 metaG | ecosystem: Environmental > Aquatic > Deep... | reverse complement strand
TGAGGCTGTATTTTTCCGTTCCTTCTTCTGACGATATTTATATCGCCCATCAGTCGGAACAAAAAAATCCAATCCTCAATCTAACTCGTCTATACGAAATTTTAAGATTTATAGAGCACTAGTGTCCTGTATCTTCCCTGATTTCCTGCTGTTCCTGTTTCTTTTCATCTGGTTTGATGTCGGCGGGTTCGGACGACTTGTCGATCTTATCCTTCAGCTTCCTGATCGTGTCGGGAGCCATGGAGCTGACCCCCATCGCGTTCATCAGGCGGTAATATGCCACATAATAGTTGCCGAGGGACTGCGTCCTCTGGATCTGGGTTTCCGCCGTTTCCATTTTCATGCGGTCAATCTCGAGCCGGGACAAACCTCCTCCGACATTGAAACTTCCGAGGGCGTATTCCAAATGCTGATAATAAATCTGGTAGACCTTTTCGTCGAGTTCATAACGCTCTTTAGACTCCTGCATCTCGGCATATGAAATCCTGACCTGCGCCATCACCCCGATTGTCATGGAGAGGGTCTGCATCTCCAGTTCATCCATTTCCCCGTTCAGCGATCTGTATTTGGCGATTTGCTGAGGCAGTTTCAATACGTTGTACGCCGCCCGGACTCCGATTTCCCACCAGGACGTATGAAGGAGGAAGGAATTGCTGGAATTATTGAAATCCCCGATCATCTGCACGTTCGGGAACATCATGAGGATGGCCTTCCTCGACTCGTTAAGGGTTATGTTCGCCTGGATGTCCAGATTGAATAGTTCCGGACGTTCGGTGAGGGATATTTTTTCCATGAGGCCTATCTCCGGCAGGTTGATGTCCGAGAGCTTGGAGAGAGCCGAAGTGTCCACGTGGATTTCACCGAAAGGGGAGAAGCCCATCAGGGTTCTCAGTTCAATGCAGGAGTTCAGATAGGTGCGGCGGTAATCCATCAGTCTCTGCTGCAGGCGAATAAACCGCTTATGTTCATCGAGGAGTCTCAGGAGCGAAACATCCTTGGTTTTCGCCAGCTCCATGAAAGTGCTGTCTATGTCGCGGCATTCTTCGAGCAGTTTTTCAGTGGTTTCAATGGCGTCCTGAATGGTGCCCACCCTGAAATACGCTTTGGCGACATCCAATCTCAGGTTCTGTGCCGCCCGCTGTGTCTGCTGCTTCTCAATGAGCGTACGATCCTGGGCCTGGACGACATTGAGGTAAGCCAGGCCGAAGTCGAGTGCGCTGAACAGCAGTTCCACTTTGAAGGTGTTTTCATCCTGGTCCTGGCTCTGACTGTATCCGTAGGTCGCACCGCCGGTGACGATGCTTTTGCTGGAAGAACCCGGGACATTGTTGCGCGCCTTGTAGTCGTTGGTGACTGTCAGATCCGGAAGCATGCCGAGTATTTCCGCAGTAACGCGCTCGTTTGCGATCTTTTCCTTCAGTTCGCTGACCTGCAGATCCAAGTTGTTTTTAAGCGCCAGCTCAATGCATTCGGGCAACTGGAAAACCTTGCCTTTTTCTATTATCCGTCCGGCAATGTTTTCGAAGTGCTTCTCGGCTTTTTTCACACGTTCGCTTCGATATGAATCCTCACTGCTGCAACTGGTGAAAAAAATGACAGAAGCCACAATTACAAAAATTTGATGAAATCTAATTTTCATAACTGCGATTTCTGTCATCCTTCAGTCATGCTCTGCCATAACAGCATCGCCGGTATTGGGAGAAGCATGAACTATTTCTTGTCTTTTTTGTCAATTTTGGCGTCGGCGTTTTCATTTCGCTTGAGGACACCGGCCTCAAGAAGCTTGTCAATCAGCTGCTGCATGGAATTGAAGGCGTTGAGGAAGCCCTGGGGAGGCATGATTATCCTTTCATTGTAAACAGGCGTAGGTTCGGCTTTGCCCTTCGGATCGGGCTGCAGTGTGATGAAATCGAAACGAACCATTCCTCCGACAAAGTGAATCTGCCCAATACCGTCCGCAAAAATCTCTTTTTCTTTCTGGCCTTCCATAAAATCCCACCTTTCTCTAAAAAATTACTTTATCAAATTATTCCGGACTACCGGAAAAATATTGCACAAACATATTGTCTTTTCCTGTAAATGCAAATAGTAGTTTTGCTAAATTGCATAAACGCCTATATGTTACAGGGATTTTTTGTTCCAACAAAAACAAGGACTTGAAATGAGTTTCCGAAATGTTGCAAAAATACTGGTTTTATCAATCGCAATCGGAGGAGTCTTCCACTTGAACCTGAATTCCTCCGCTGTTGAACCTGGAAACGATGGAACTGCGGTGAAAACAGTGCTTTTCCCGTTCCGCGATGCGACTCTGGCGTCAATGGTTGAAACCGAAGTCCGCTCCCACAAATTCAAGGAAGGCGAAAGATTCAATGCCGGCGACATCCTGGTGGAACTCAACGACGACACTTTCAAAGAACGGCTTATAAAGGCGAAATCCGCCTGTATTGAGTCCAAGGCCGGACTTGCTTTTGCGGAAAAGAACCTTCTCCGGACAAAAGACCTCCACAAACGCGGGCTGCAAGGTCTTCAGGATGTCGAAAGATGCGAACTGGAAGTTGATATTGCGAATTCCAAGCAGATGTTCCAGGACGCGAACTTGAAACTTGCCGAACAGGATTTGGCCGCATGCCACGTTGCCGCACCTTTTTCCGGACGGCTTGTTAAAAAACTGTTGCAGGAACACGAATTTGTCAGAGTCGGGCAGCAACTGATCCAGATAATAGACGACAATCAGCTGATGGGCGTGATGCATCTGCCCTCCTCGGAGCGGAACCTGGTGAAAATCGGGGAATCCCAGCGCGTTCAGGTTGATGAAACCGGAACCGCTCACATCGGAACCGTTTATGAAATCGGAGGGGAAATAGATTACGGCAGCCGTACCTTCGAAATCAAAATCCTGGTGGACAACCGTGACGGCGTCCTGTCCGCCGGAATGTCCGGACATCTTCTCCCCCAGCACAAGGAGCTGCCCCCGCAATGACAATGAACGGCGAACATCAACAGGCGAAGGAAGTACTGCTCCTCAAAGGCAAACTTAACGCCCTTTCAGCCATTTTGCGGCTCGGACATGAGGCGTTTGAAAAGAATGATCTGACAAATTGGGCCGGACATGTGGTCAACAACAGCGTACTGGCACTTCCATACAGCCGATCAGCTCTAGTGGACATGAGGGGGCTTCAACCGAAAATCATTGCCGTTTCAGGCCAGCCGGATGTCAAACACAACTCGGAATACTGCCAGGAGCTGATATCCCTGATCCGTCCTTTTGCCGAAATATCGAAGGTTACTGTTGTCGACAGGGAAACGCTTTCATCCGTCAATCCGGAGCCTGACGCCGTTGCGGCTCTGGAATACATGATGAAAACGTCGGAAGCCACTTATCTGGTGCCCATTGCCGAGCCGGGCGTTAAATCCGACGAGGAAAACGGCAATTTCCTCTGGGTGATAGAATTCGGTCAGAAAGAGCAGGCCGCTGTCGCTTCGGCCGTGCTGTCTCTTCTGCGCCAGCACTACGGCGAGTCGCTTTATTTTATTTTAAACCGCCGCCGTACGCCGATGGTGAAACAATGGATGGACCGCCGCACCTGGCTGCGTCCGTCCAGGATACTGGTCATACTTCTGGTTTTATTCGCCATCGCGTCGGTGGCGGTGTGGATGAGGCAGACGGTATCTTCCGAGTTTGAAATCATACCGGAAAAAGAGATAATTGCGTATTCTCTGCTCGACGGAGTGATCGCCACCTGCCACTTCAAAAGCGGTGACATGGTCAAAAGCGGTGACATAATCCTTGAATTCAATACCGAGGAACGCGTCTTCAACCTGAACAGCGCCCGCAATGAATACAACAGGATATCCGCACAATTCGACCTTATTCAAATGCAGTCGTTCCAGGAAGCGGCCAAGCGAGGGCAGGTGAAATTGCTCGAACTGCAGAAAAACAAGGCGGCCATAGACATCCAGCGCAACCAGTGGTATTTGGACAGGAGCATTGTCCGCGCCGAGGCCGACGGTATTCTGGATATCGGCGACGCCAACAAGCTTGAGGGCAAGGCGGTGCGCGCCGGCGAAAAACTCTTTGAACTGCTTGAAACGAAAAGCCTGATAGCGCAGATTTCACTGGACGAACGCAACGCCTCGGTTCTCGGATCCGACTGCAAAGTCGCGTTATATCTGCATACCAGGCCGGGAACGCCTCTGGGAGGCACTGTCTCAGCCGTCAGTCCCAAACCCGTGCTTACCGAGAAAAACATCTACTGCTATCTGATCCGGGTCAGTTTGTCGGACAGCAAGAAGCAGAATCTTATTTGCGGCATGCGTGGTGTCGCCAGGGTTTCCGGATCAAAGGTTTCGCTCGGGTATTATCTCTTCCGCCATCTGGTTCTCTGGTACAGGCAGCTGTAGAAGATGAAGTCCTGAAGTTTCAGCGTTCGGAATAAGGAAATTTTTCCGTCCCGGAAAAATTAGCAGGGAAATCAAAAATGATAAATCCGGACGACAAAAATTCAAACGAGTCCTCCCGGCCGCAACCGGCTTCCGCGCCCCAGCCAGTTTCCATGCCTTTGCCTCCCAGGCAGGAGTTCACCGGCGAACTGCGGCCGGATTTGGAGATATTCAGGGGGGGGGCTGATGAAAAAGGAAAAGCCACCTGGGTGATATTCGATCCTGTTTCCGGCAACTATTTCCGCTTTTCAGAAAAAGACTACCGGATTATCGGCTGCCTGTCCGGAAATCAGGAAATGGGCGCTTTTTTAACCAAGCTGAAGGAGTCCGGCATAACTGCGGACAGGCAGGAGGCTGTCAAGCTTATTTCATTTCTGCAGCAGAGCAATCTCTTCAAACCGGTTTACGGGCTTACCGAGGCGAAAGCCGTCAAGGCCCGGGATTTCAAGAAGTCAATGTTCTGGCACATTGTGCTTTCGACGTACCTGTTTTTCCGCATTCCGCTCATCTCTCCGGACCGCTTTCTCCAGAGGACGCTGGAGAGGGTAATGGCGATTTTCAATCCCTGGACGCTTTTCACCCTCAAGATGGTGGCCGCAATAGGCTATCTCTGCCTGATAGTCAATTTCTACAAGTTCGCAGACGCATTCATCGCCTCGATTTCCATTCAGGGCTTGCTGCGATACTCGCTGGCCATTGTACTCATAAAGGTCATACATGAATTCGCCCACGCCTATACCGCGCGCAACTACGGCTGCCGCGTCCGTAAAATGGGTGTCGCATTCATTGTCTTTTTCCCGCGGTTCTACACGGACATCACCGATTCCTGGAGAATCCCGGACAGGTGGAAGAGATTCCAGATTGACGGGGCCGGAGTTTTCAGCGAACTGCTGATCGGAGGCTTCGCCGCCCTTGTCTGGGCGAACACAAGTTCCGGGCCGGCCAATACCGTGGCGTACTACATTTTCGCGGTCAGCATCCTGAACACCGTATTCGTAAACGGGAATCCCTTCATTCGCTATGACGGTTATTACATGCTGATGGACATAGTGAACATTGACAATCTCCAGAAACGCGGGACTGAGCTGGTGCGGGGCATCTGGCGCAGATACCTGTTTGGGATGGAGGTTCCGCCGGATCCGTCCACAGGCTGGAAACGGCAGGTTCTCATCTTCTACAGCATATCCGCCTTCCTCTACCGGATATTCCTGTATACCTCGATTATACTGATTGTCTACTTTCAATTTATAAAAGTCGTCGGTATTGTACTGCTGATCCTGGAGGTGTACCTCCTAATCCTCAAACCTGTAATAGACGAAGGGAGGTTTCTCGTGGCGAACTGGGGTAAATTCAAACACGGCAGAGCCACGCGCTCGCTGGGAGGAGCCCTGTCCGTCCTGATAATCCTGTCAATACCCCTGCCGTGGAGCATCGTCGCCCCCTGCGAAGTCAAATCCAAGGAGTCGGTGATGCTGTACGCTCCGGTAAACGGTTTTCTTGAAGAGCTCAACGTGGCGGACGGGCAGGCCGTCAAACGCGGCGAACTCTTGATGGCGCAGAGGGATCCCTTTCTGGACTGGCGGCGCCAGGAGGCCAGATTCGACTATGAGATAGATCTGCTTCAGCTGGATCAGGCGCAGGGCGACAAGGAGCAGCTCAGGCAGATAGGCGTTCGCAGGGAGACCCTCGAACACAGCCGGGACACCGTTTCCGAGATTGAAAGGAAAAGAGTACAACTGCGCACAAACAGTCAGATCGACGGAATATTCGCCCTGTACGAGCGTCATCTCAAAGTCGGGAAATGGCTCGCCAAAGGTGAACTGGTCGGTGAAGTTTTCGCTCCGGACGCCCGCAATGCCATAGCTTATGTGCAGGAGGATGACGCAAAGTATATCAGGGCCGGCGACCGCGTCTCCGTCTCCCTCAGCGACGGAATATCCTCGTACTCCGGCCGAGTTGCCGGAATAATCCCCCTGCCGGCCGAACTGCCGCCGTCTCCGTTATTGAAAAACTACGGCGGCCCAATCATTGTGTATAATGGCGGCAACGGGCTTTTTACGCCGGTTTCAACCTACTATCAGATAGATATTGAGTTTTCCAAATCCTCTCCGAACGCCGGCAGGACCGGCGCGGCCAGACTGAGAAAATACGCCTCTGTCGGCGGCAATCTCATCAAAAACGTCCTGCGCGTCCTCCGGACGGAATTGAGCTTCTGAATCCTTCAGACAAAATCCGGCTTCCTGTTGTTGATGTAAATCAGTTCGATCTTTCCGATTCTGATTATGTCTCCTTCACACAGAAGACGCTCCGTTATTTTTTTACCGTTGACGAAAATCCCGTTTCGGGATTTTTTATCCTCAATCAGCCAGTTGTTTCCTTTTTTCCTGATCTGGCAATGACTGCGCGAGGTTTTTGGATCTTCCAGTATGATGTCCGAGGATTCTTCCCTTCCTATGTTTATAAGATCCGAAGAGAGGGGAAACCATGAATGCGGTTTGCCGTTCATGACTACGAGGAGGAAATCCCCTTCCGAAGGCGGCTGTCCAAACGATTCCAGAAGATCGTCAATGCCTTTGATTCTGTTTTTTATTGCGTCAAGACGTATCTCTCCAATGTCCGACACTTCGAGCAGATATGTCTTTAACTCGTCTTTTTTCAACGGAATTGTTTTTTTAGCATGCATGTTTCACCCGTATTTCCCATGTTCGTCAATTATTTTTTTTGCGGTTTCAGTGATTATCTTCAAGACCTTGAATTTGTGCTGGGATATGAGGTTCGGAGATATTTTCATTTCCCTGGCGATCTCGCCGACCGGTTTTTCCTTCAGGTAAAGCTCCTCAAAACATTTAAAAGTCATTGGCTTTACGCGTCTTTTCGCCTCCAGGAAAGACTCATGCAGAATCCTTTCCTTCCATTCCCTGTCCCACAACGACTCCCTTTCAACAAGGTATGGTTCCCCGTTTGGCGCCGATGTTTTGTTGAAAAGCTCCGAACTTTCAAGTTTTGAAATTTTACCGCACCTTCTGAAGGCGTCAACTATTTTCGAGTCTGTAATCTTGAAGAGAAGCGATTTGAACCTGCCCTTGTTTCTGTCATATTCAAAGTTTTTCAAATAACGCATCAGTACCATTGTCGTTTCCTGAAGGACATCTTCGGCGAGTTCCTTTGAACATCCCCTTTTTCTTGCAAAACTTATAATGATCTGGGCGTAAGATTCATAAAAAACAGCCCATGCCTTGTCGTCGCCCGTCTTCAAGGTGCGGATAAGCGTTTCACTTGTTTTGAATGTATTGTAGCCCATGTCTGAAATTCCGTGTTCATTGTATTCACAGTGTGGAACATACCGCGAAACTGTCGTTTCGTCCAGAGGGTAAACTGCAGAACCTCGGAAACGTCAGATCCGTCATTGCCGGGGGAATGGAAATCGAGATCAAAATTAGATAAGAGAATATTTTTGACGCTTCTGCGTCCTCTGCTGTTCTTTCCGCAGGGGATGCCGGCTAAACATTTGCCGCTTCGCCGAAGCGGCACAGCATTATTTATTTCAACCTCCGGAGCTTCCGCCCGTACCGGAGCCGCCGGTGCCATCGGTGCCGGCCTTATCAATATCCATGAGGATTTTTTCGGACAAATCCTGTACATCGGACTGGGCGCTGGAGGCCTCATGTCCAGACGTAAGGCTTGTTATCACTCCGGCAATCTTCCTCCTCTGCGTATCGCTGAAGAATCCACAAACTGTCAGAAAAACAATTGCAATGAGACCTACAAGCATAAGGTATTCGAGAACTGTCTGCCCCGTTCTTCCATTTCTTAAAAGCTTTTTCATATTACCATCTCCCATCCAATCATCCATTCTTTGGGAGGCGCGGTTTCAGGTATCCGCCGATAAGGCCGGCAGATTCAAGATTTTTTTCCGCCTCATTGAAATTCCCGTCCCTCGCATAGAGGAGCGCCGCATAGATCGCCCGGGCTTGCGCAGGCAGCGCCCCGGTGCATTTCAGCCTGTCCGGAACCTGCAGGGCCCGGGAGTTCGTTTTCGTCTCGAAGACCTTTCCGTCAAGGTTCTGCCTGACATATATGTCGTGTCCGGATACCCTGCTGATTTCACCGGAATCAAGTCTCCCCTTCGAGACAAAACCTATCTTCTCCCCGATCATGCCTTTGAGTTTCTCGGCAACCAGACTGTCCATACCGTCCAATGATTTCAGGCTCTCGGCGAGGGATTTGAATCCTTCGGCATCTTCAGCGGATATCTCCATCTTCGGCTTCCCGATCAATTCCAGGGCATCCTTGTATTTTTCAGATGACACAAGTTCCGCTATTCCTTCAAGTATCCTGTTCTTGAATTCGCAGTAAACCCTCTTTTTTTCCTCCGCGAGTTTGGCCTTCTTCTCTTCCGCGGAATACCTGTCTGCAAGTTCCCGGCGTCTGTCGGCAGTCTCCTCCTGATACTTTCCCGAATATCCCGTGCAAAGTTTCACCGCATCGGCATATCTGCCTTCGCCGGCGAGAGAGAGCACCCTGCTTTCAATGTCGGAGAGGGCCTGCGATACGCCCTTGTCCCTCACCGCATTCATGCGGGTTATTTCCGTCTCCGCAATGGAGGCGAACTGCGTTCCGGAGGCCTGGATCGCCCTGAACTTCGCCGCCGCCGCGTCGTACCCCCTGCCGGTACGCATGAATTCACCCCCCAGCCTCACCGCCTCCTTCCATTCCTTCTCCACACTTCTCTCTCGGACGGCCTTCGCGACGTTCTCATCAGCGCTCCTCTGCTGTTCCTCAGTCTCGGAGGCGATCCTTTTCCTCTCCTCCTCCTTGAAACCCTTGTCCCACGTGGGACTGGAAGCCACCCCCCCTTTGAGAATTACATAAACAATCACCGCCAGTACAGACAAAAGAATTACCGTGGTCAGAAGCGTTCTCATAATCAAATATCCTCCTGTTGTTTTCTGAAAATTTTTATTGCGGAATTCTTTCGGAAATGAAATTTCCATCAACTCCGAATGAGCCGTTGTTCTTTTTCCACCACTCCTTCCATCGCGTGATGTCATACCCGAAGCCTTGTCCGGTTACAATCTCCAGCGTGGTCATCGCAGTGACCACGAGCTTTGTCTTGAGTTGTACGGTCGAAATCACCGGCATGGTGATCCTGTTGGGGACTGTAATGCTTTTGCCGGTGGCGTTATTTCTTATTTGGATGGATGAGGAGTAGTCGGTATCTCCTACGTGTTCTGTCCTGGACACGTTGAGGTCAAGACCTGCATTCGTCGTTTTGCCTTTCACCATATTAAATTCAAGGATTTCGAGAAGGGCGTCCACGCATTTCTTGTCTCCGACAAGCCGGATATAGAATGCCGCTGCGGCTCTGCGCTGGGGGTTGTTTGAAGGGTCGGTGGCAATTGGGACAAAGCAGCGCCTTGCAATTTCCGGCCGTTGCCTCCTGATTATTTCGCCCATTGTTACAATGGCATTCGGGTTAGTTTCATTGCACATGATATCGGCGGTGGCTCTCAAAGCCTTGTCCCCTTTGATTTTTGCAAGCGTCCTGACAATGTTCATACGGGCTTTGAAATCGGCGGTTCTCACTGCGGCCACTATGGAGGGAATTGCATTTTCGCCGGCTTCAGATATGCGCCGGATGGCTCCTGTCACTGATTCTTCACTTGGTGAACTGAGTAATTCGATCTGATTTGCAAGATTATTGCCGCCAAAGCCTCCAGTCCTTTCGGCGGCTTCGCAGTCTGCGGGGAATCCAAATGCAAATAGAAACGCGGCGACCAGACCCGCCGCAAATTTTACGCGAAACAGTTTTGCATGTCCCAATTTGATTTTCATGCCATTCCCTTCCTTTTTTTTTATCTTTCCCTCTTGCCCGGCCTTTAAAAGTTTATGCAGGATTCAATAAAACAATTTCTCCTTTGGTTCTCAAGTATGACCTTGCCGGCCAGTTTGCCGGAGCTTCCGACAGCACAACAAAGCATGGCAGTCACTGTCAGGATTACAGCAATGGCGGCCAGCATTTCGATAAGGAGCCGTAAAGAAATAACTATGACATTTGCTGGCGAATATTTTGGATTGATTATCATGATGTTTGCGAGGAGCATATCTGAAGATATGTAACGAGCAAACAGCGTGATAAGCGGCCAAAAGAACGCCAGCCCTCCGGGGCGGAATTCCATGTATTTGTCTTCTTCGTTGCTTCATCCCTTACGTATGTACCATACGCGCGGGGCTCGCGCCTCAAATCCAAACACCTGTATTTTCCGCCAAATGCCATATTTATTTCTTTACGACTCCTAAGGGTATATCCTTTTAATTGACACTTACGCATGGTTGCTCCCTGTTAAATATTCTGCCTGCACTGTTTCATCTTCATAATTAATTACGCAGCCAGGCCCGTTTCATTAGCCTGTAAATGTAAAATTTAAGGGATTTCGATTGCATGCGCTGAATCTTTTATGTTTTTTTCAGGCAATCGCTAATATTCTGATTTTGCTGCGTATTGATAATAGTGAAGAATAAAAAACAACGAAAGGAGCTGATTCATGGAAGACAGGAAAAACAGGGAGATTTATGCGGACGGGATCGGACAGATACATTTTGTCGGGGGGATGGTTCGCTACGATTTCATAACATTGCAACCTGATCCCAAGGGCAAGGGGGAACCTACATCTGAGTACAATGAGAGGATCATAATGCCGCCCCAGGGATTCCTCAACGCCTTCAATTCAATGCAGCAGCTCATAGACAAACTGCTCGAGGCTGGAGTTCTCAAGCGGAATGAGGGGGAAGGAGAACATGCAAGCCCCGCAAAACAGACCGGAAAATCTAAATAACTCCGTCTTGTTTGCAACACGCGCCTGTTTTTTTCGATTTGAAGGGAGGAGGCGGGCGCGTCATTTCTTATTTTCATGTTCATTTTGTAGAGTGAAGGCCTTTGTCTTAAAAAAACATATTGTTTTTTAAGACAGGCTAAGATCTTGGCATGTGCTGCGTATTAATGTAATAAATGAGTATGATTTTTTGGTGATGGGATTATTCTAGGGATTAGTAACTTTTTCAATATTTGCGTAATTTCTGTTGACAATGTCAACATCAATGCTAAAAATACTTAATTATTTATATGGCATATAAAATGAGGTCTATGATTTTCAGGCGCTTATAATTGCGGTTTGATGCGGACGGAATAAAACAAGGGGTGTTAATATGTATCAACTTGAAGAACGCATTCTATTTGACGGTGCCGCTGCGGTGGATCTTGCGGTCGCACAGCAGGAACAGCAGGCTCAGGATACCCAAGCTCAGGCTCAGGCCGATGCGCAGGCTCAAGCCGATGCCGCCGCCGCCGGAGATCAAACGCAAACCCAGAATCCGCATGAGGCAACTCCAGCACTTCCCGCAGACACAACTTCCGCCGTCCCCACCTCGGACACCGCATTGGCAGACACCACCGCCGCCTCTCTTTCAGCACCGATAGACGCATCAAATCCCGGACAGCCCGCAAACACCCACGTCAACGTACTTGTAGTTTCCGACTCCCTTGAAAATGCAGACACCCTTTTTAAAAGCGCAAACTCAGACACAATCGTCGTCCGCTACAACGAGAAGACCACAAGCGGTGCCGAACTCCTCCAGGAAATCACAGACGCCCTCCACGGCGAGAAAGCTGACAGCATAGGATTTGTGACCGACAAGGCGCATGACGGCGCAGTCAGTATTTTCGCCGACGGCGACACCTCCGAAAAAACTCTTTCAACTGAGACGCAGCAGAAATTCTGGAACGGCGTAGAAGGTCTGCTTTCCGAAAAAGGCAAAGTCAATATTTTCGCTTCCGATCTCGCCTCCACCGAAAACGGGCGCCATCTCGTTGACTCCCTCTCCCAGATCACGAACCATCAGGTTGCCGCGAGCACCGATGTCACCGGAGATGTGGATGCAAAGGGGAACTGGGAACTGGAATATGTCGCCAAGGGTACCGGATCAGTTGACCTGATCGAGGAATACTTCAACCGTGAAACAATCCAGGGCTTCGACCATCGCATTGAAAATCCGACTGAAATCGCATTCATAGACGCTTCAGTCAGGGATGCAGGCACCATTGTCAGCCAACTGGACAAGGATGTCGAGGTCGTTTACCTGACTAAAGACAATGCCTTCAACGACATCACCAGCTACCTCAACGGCCGCACCGATGTGGATTCCATTCATCTTGTTTCCGATGGAACTTCAGGGGAATTCTATCTTGGCAGGGATACTGTCAACTCCGATTTCATCTCATCACATCAGGATTCTTTGGCAGCCTGGGGCAAGGCGATGTCCGCCGACGGAGATATTCACATCTATGGCTGTGATCTCGCCAAGGATCAGGTCGGCAAGGATCTTGTCAACCAGATTTCCGTAATCACCGGAGCCGATGTCGCGGCCTCAGTTGACCGTACTGGATATGCCGGCAATTGGAATCTCGAATACGCCTTCGGCGACATAACGACCGCAGGCTTCATCATAAAAGACTATTCCTATAACTTAAAGACTCTTACTGTCAGGCGTCTTGCAGATTATGCAGTTGAAAATCCACAGGGCGTAAACGAGGCCAATCTGACACTGAGGGAAGCAATCCTGGTTGCAGCAGACGGGGATCAAATTGTATTCTCGGATTATGCAACCCTTTATAAGACGCTGGTTCCAGCACTGGTACCTGCGGAATACCCGGTTCCGAGCGGCGATCCAGTACAACCACCAGCGGCAACAATGACAATAACGCTGGTGGCGACTCTTGACATCAAGACCAACATTATAATTGACGGAACTATCAGCACATCAACCGTAAATGGAATAGATCCAATAGATATACTAATTAATGCGACGGATTCGTTCCGAGTAATTTACATTGATTCGCAGATGACCGGTGATGAAACCACACCAGTCGGAGTTGATCTTCTGCATATGCACCTGACCAACGGACTTACGAACTCTGCGCAGACGGCTCCGGCGGCAGGCCAGGGCGGCGGTGTCTTTATTTCAAACAGAAGCCACGTTGACATGAGCAACGTGACAATTGACAGTTCTGTAGCCGTTTATGGAGGCGGAGTCTATAATGCCGGTGTTCTTACTGTGAACCGGATAGCCGCGCAACACGACTATTCATTGATGGATATTAATAATAACTTCGCCTCTGTTTCCGGTG
>Ga0172379_10007906_pt1 | contig 13626 bp, 12 predicted proteins | sample GrowelOW334metaG_FD_119756 | JGI IMG/M metagenome (GOLD analysis project Ga0172379, IMG submission 119756) | Groundwater microbial communities from an aquifer near a municipal landfill in Southern Ontario, Canada - Groundwater well OW334 metaG | ecosystem: Environmental > Aquatic > Deep... | reverse complement strand
TCGAAGAGGCGCCGGACGAACAGGTTCGCCGGCCGCAGCGCGGCCAGCGTCGCGAGGCGCGGGGCGGCGTCGGCGTACCCGACCGCCGCCCCGTCCACGAACGCCTCGACCTCGTAGCCAGCGTCCCGCAGCCGGCCGGCCAGGAGGACGACGTCGCGCACGCACGAGCCGCCGAGCGTGTGCGGCCCGTCGCACTCGAGTAGGAGCGCGGCCTTCCTCCCCATGCTATATGCTCGCCAGCATACCCGCTAGCGCACCCGCCAGCGCGCCCGCCAGCACGCCCGCCAGCGCGCCCGCCAGCGTTAGCGCCGATCTTCGCTCTGCCAGCGGGCCGGCCCGCGGCGCGGCTGGCACCATGGCCGACGCCGCGGACGACGCCCCCGACGCCGCGGACACGACCCCAGATATCACCCCCGCCGCAGCCGCCGCCCTGGCCATTGCTCCGGCCGCCACCCCTGACGCCGCCCCGGCCGATGCTTCAACCAATGCCCCGGCCGTCGACGAGGGCGCGCGCGCCGCGGCGTGGGCGGGGGCGGCGCTCGGAATGCTGCGGGCGAACCGCGCGCGGGGCGGGGAGACGGCGGCCGGCCAGTACCTCGGCCGGACCGGGGGCGCCGCGCCGGCGTACGGGCGGGACGGGCGGCTCGTCGTCGGCCAGGTCGACGAGCTCGCCCGCCAGGTCGACCGCGCCTGCGGCGTGGCGGGGGGAGGGACGGGGGGAGGCGCGTGGGCGGGAGGCGGGGACGACCCGGTGGAGGTCGGGGTGCGCGACGTGGCCGCCGCGATCGTCGGCGGGATGCCCGGCTACGACCCGGCCCCGGCCGTGCGCCGGGCGGCCGCGGCGCTGCGGCGCTACGAGCGGACGGCCTGCGAGAGCGACCCGAGCGGGCGCCCGTGCCTCTCGGCCCGCGGTACCGCCGTCTCGCTCCCGGCCCGCGCGGCCGACCTCGAGCAGGCGCTGGCGGACGGCGACCTGGACGACGAGGCCGGCGCCGCCACGCTCGCCGCCGCCCTCGACGCGGTCGCGGCCGCGCTCGCCCCGCCCGCCGGGCTCGGCGCGGCCGCCCCCCGGGCGGGGGACGGGGCCCCGCCCGGGGGGCAGCCGGGGTATGGCCCGGGGAATGGCCCGGGAAACGGTATCCCGATCGTGTTCGCCGCGGTCGACGACGACGCCGCGGTCGGGCGGCTCGAGGCGGCCGCGCTCCCGGTAGCGGCTGGCCTCGCCGCGGCCCGGCGGCGGCTCGCCGCGTCGGCCGACGCGGCCGGCCGCGCCGCCCGCGGGGCGCTCGCGGCCTTGCGGACCACTCGCTAGCAGATCTCCTGGGATATACCCGATGGGGCGAGGCGCAAAGATCCTGCTGGGCGTGCTGGTCGCGCTGGTGATCCTGGTCCTCCTCGTGCTGGCCCTGCGGCGCGGGCCCGCGCCGGTGCCCAACGGGGCGGTCAACCTCACCGCGGTCAACCTCGCCGCGGGCAGCCAGCTGCCCGCGGCGGACCTCGGCACCACCCCGGCCGAGCTGCTGGGCGAGTACGATCCGGATGGCTACCTCGCGGGCGGTGACCTCGTGGACGGCTACCTCGCGGACGTCGGCCAGGTGATCGTCGACCCCCTCTACGTCTACGGGGATTCCTGGCCATACGGCGGCCCCTGGCCGTGGGGTGGCTGGGGCGGCGGCTGGGGCGGCGGCTGGAGTTGGCCGTGGTCCGGCGGGTGGCATCTGCCGTGGCACCCGCCCCCGCATCCGCCTCCGCCGCCTCCGCCCCCGCCCCCGCCGCCTCCGCCCCCGCCGCCTCCGCCACCGCCGTTCCCGCCGCCGTTCCCGCCGCCGTTCCCGCCGCCGCCCCCGCCTCCACCGCCTCCCGCGCCGCCCGCCCCGTTGCCCCTGAACGGCCTCGCCCCGCTGGGCGGCCTCGGTGGACGCGCTCCGCTGGGCGGCCTCGGCGGACGCGTGCCGATGGGCGGCCTCGGCGGACGCGTGCCGATGGGCGGCCTCGGCGGACGCGTGCCGATGGGCGGGTTCGGCCGCCCGATGGGAGGCAGTCGCCCGATGGGGGGCTTCGGTGGCCGTCCGATGGGTGGCAGTCGCCCGATGGGCGGGTTCGGTGGTCGCCCGATGGGTGGCAGTCGTCCGATGGGGGGCTTCGGTGGCCGGATGGGTGGCCGCCGCTGAGCCCCGGGCTCTTTTGAATCGGCCGGCCGGGAGAACAATGGGGCGCCGGAATCAACGAGGAGACGCGGGCCCGGGCCCGGGCCGCGCTACGTCGACGCCCGTGGTGCCGCGGGCCGGCCCGCCGACCGGTCCCGTTGTCCCGCGGGCCGGCCCGCCGACCGGTCCCGCTGTCCCGCCGGCTCACTGGCCGGCTAACCCTGTTATCTTGTCTGCTCATGGGCCGGCCAGCCTCCCCGCCCGCCCGCCAGCCGCCCCTCCTGTCCGCCCACCGGCCGCCCCTCCTGTCCGCTGGCCAGCTCCCCCGACCTCGGCTTCTGTTCCCCCGATCATATCGCCGGCGCGGCCACCTCCACGATCGTCCAACGCGGCCATGCCTCCGCCGGCCCCGCGCCAAAAGAACGCCCAGCCGCCAGATCCCCGGTCGGGCGTGGGCAGCGCAGGGGCCCGCGCCAGGTGCCCCTGCCCCCTGCGCTGCTCCCTCGAGGCGGTCGAGGCCGCGCGGGTGGTGTTTGTGCGGGCGATGGCCGAGCGGACCGCCGAGCAGACCGCCAGCGAGCTGGCGGCCGCCGAGCAGACCGCCAGCCGGTTGGCCGGGCAAGCCGCCGGGGGGCCGGGCGAGAGCGTGGCCCACGGCGGGGGGCCGGGCGAGAGCGCGGCCCTCGGCGGGGCCGCGCGGGCGCCTGCCTGGGCGGGGGGGCCGCCGTGGGCGCCCGTCGACTCGGAACGGGCCGCGATGACGGCCCAGGATTTCCGGGACGGGGCGGGCCGGGTCCGGGCGATGTTCGCGCGGGCCGAGGCCGCCCGCCTGGCGGCCGGGGGGGAGCCCGCGGCGGACCTGGCGCCGGCCGCGCTGCTGGCCGTGATTGGCGGGCGCCTCCCGGACCGGCTCCAGCTGCTCAGCGCCCGGGAGCTCGGCTACCTCGAGTTCTTCGAGAACCCGGAGCCCACGATGCGCGGCCCGACGTCCTGGCTCTGCGCGGCCATGAACCCGGCCTTCGGCGCGGTCGACCCCGGGCTCGGCTTCCGCCTCCTGGTCGCGGTCGAAGATCGCGCCGGCACGGCCGAGGATCGCGCCGGCGCGGCCGGCGATGCCGGGCCGTTCCCGGTGCTGGTCGCGTCGGAGGTCGTCCGCTGGCCGGCCGACGGCGAGCCTGGCGCCGAGCCGGGACCGCCGGGCGCCGAGCCGGGCGGATCTCTGCTGGGGAGCGGTGGGAAGCGGGCGGGGCCGGCGGCCGGGGGGAAGCCCGGGGGGTGGCACGAGAAGTGGCCCGAGAAGTGGCCCGAGAGGGGCCCGGCAATCAGGGACGGCGGGCTGATCATGTTAGGCCCGGCTTGATCCCGCCCCATCATCCTCCCGGGCGGATCCGGGGGAGGTAGATGGCTTCCGCCCGCGTGTCCGCCCGCGTGTCCGCCCGCGCGCCGGCGCCGCGGCCCTCGGGCGCGGCGGCCGCGCCGGCGCGGCAGTCCTCGACCATGGCGGCCGCGTCGAGCGCGACCTCCATGAACCCCGGGGCCGGCTGGCCGAAGAGGGCGAAGGTGACGCGGAGGGCCTTCCATCCGAGGCCGGCCAGGGCGCCGGCCAGCGTTTTGTCGCGCTCCGCCCGCGCGCGCGCCTCGAATTCCGCCCCGGTGGCCTGCGGCCAGTCAGATCGGGGGCCGACCGGCCCCCCGTCCGCGGCCTCGACCCCGGTGTCGCCGGCGGCCACGGCCCCGGCCAGGATCGAGAGGCGCGCCGGCGCCGGCCGGACGACCGGCTCCCCGAAGCGCAGGGCGAGCCCGGGCGGGCCGCGGCCCGTCTCGATGGCGGCCGCGAGCCGCGTGAAAGCCGCGGCGGCCGCCGAGGTTTTCCCGGCGTCGGCCGGCGCCCCCGCGGCCCCTGGACGCAGCTCCGCGGGCAGCTCGGCGGGCAATTCGGCCCCGGGGGGCAGCTTATCAACCGCCCCATCAACTGCCCCATCAACCGCCCCATCAACCGCCCCATCAACCGCCCCGGCGGGCTCCGCCCGGATGATGGCGATGGTTCCGCACGCGACGGGGGGCGTGCCGGGATCGTCCGCCGGCCGGAACCCGCGTGCGTGGAACTCGCGGCAGAACGCCGGCGAGAAGCCGATGTCACCGAGCGCGCAGGCCCGGGTCACCGCGCTGACGTACAGCCCGGACGCCGGCTCGCCCGGGAACATCAGCCCGATGCCCAGCCCCACCTGGCGGGCGTATTTCAGCGGGATCGCCTCATTTTTCGTGTCCGGTTCGTGTGGCAGCGCCTGGTATACGCTGTGCCGGTTCTTAATCTCGGCCACGGCCGGTGCCGCCGCCCCGCCCCCTGTTTGGGTGGCGGCCTGGCTGGCGGCCTGGTCGATGGACCAGAGCCGCGGGCGCACGACGAGGGCGCCGGCACGCACCTCGGCGAGCAGCCGGATGACGCCGAGCGAGTCCGGGCTGTAGCGGAACGGGGCGCGCACGAGGCAGGCGTCGCGGGCGCAGAGTTCCGCGCCCGTCTCGAGTTCGATCAGCCGCTCGACCGGGCGCTGCATCGCGGTACCCCAGTCGAGGGGGGCGGCGCTCCCGCCGCCCCGCTTCTCGAGGAGGTGGGCGATCGCGCCCGGGCCCCGGGCGGCCGCCTCGATCGCGTCCGATATCCGCGAGCCCCCGACCAGCGGGCAGGCCTCCCACGCCGGGGTATGCTGGAGGGGGCCGTCCGCGCGGGCCGCCGCCGCGCGGACGGAGGCCCGGGCGGCTTCCTCCGGCGCGGCCCCGTACGGCTGCGCGACCAGCATCTGGGCGGCGGCCGCCGCCCCGGCCGTGGCCCCCTCGAGCTCCCCGAGCGCCGCCCCGAGCGCGCGCGTGGCGGCGGCCAGGCCCGCCAACATGGCCCGGACAGAGTCCAAACCGGTCCCGGCGGAGCCCAACCCGGCCCTGGCGGAGCCCAGACCGGCCCCGGCGGAGCCCAGACCGGCCCCGGCGGAGCCTAAACCGGGCGGCGGCATGGCGTTCGAATCGGGGCGCGGCATGGTGGTCGCCTGCTCGCCCATGATTAGACACCGGTGTCCTCAAAAGCAGCGGCCACGGCGCACGGCGCAGCAACGGGCGGTATATATCATGGCGCCCCGGCCGTTCGTGGTCCTGCTGGCGCTGGCCGCCGTCCTGCTGGCGCTGGCGCTCGTCCTGATCGCGACCGGCCGGCTCGGCCCCGTATTCGGACCGCGCGGGGACCGGCTGCGGGCTGGCAGCCCGCCCGCCAGCGGCCCGCCCGCCAGCCAGGGCGGCAGGCCGCGCGGCGAGCCGGCGAGCGGCGGCGAGCCGGCGAGCGGTGGCGAGCCGGTTAGCGGCGGCGAGCCGGCGAGCGGTGGCGAGCCGGTTAGCGGCAGCGAGATGGCGCGTAGCAGCGAGATGGCGCGTAGCAGCGAAACGCTGCTGGACGAGGAGGCGCCCGCAGAACAGGTTGGCGGCTGGGGTGCCCCGGGCGATGCGGGTCATATGGGTGCCATGGGCGACCCGGGCGACATGGGCGCCATGGGCGACCCGGGCGCCATGGGCGCCATGGGCGATCCGGGCGCCATGGGCGCCATGGGCGACCCGGGCGCCATGGGCGACCCGGGCGACATGGGCGCCATGGGCGACCCGGGCGACGGGTGGGGTGTCGGGGCGTGGGCGGCGGTCGTCGAGGCGGCGGGGGCCGCCGCGCTGGCCGACGCGCGGGCGCGCGTCGCGCGATTCGGGGGGCTGCCGGGGTTCTGGGAGGCGTGGCGCGGGCGATGATCTGTCCGCGTATACATGGAGGCCGCGAGTGGGCCAGTTGGCACCGCGCCGCCGAAGGCGTCCTCCAGCCGCGGCCGGGTCTGGGCGTGGGTGGCCGCGATCGCGGCGGTGATCCTCCTCGCCGTGCTCATCTGGTGGCTGTGGCGGGGCCGGTCCGGGCTCGGCCAGCTCGACGGGGGGCAGCTGTTCGACAGCCAGGACCTCCCGGCCGAGATGATGGGCCCGGCAACGATGGCGGCCTTTCGCCGGGGCGGCCAGCCGCTCGCCGTGACCAGCCGGGCGGTCGGCTGCCCGTATGAGGCCGCGACGCCGGCGACGGCGCTGCGCGGCCGGCTGTTCGCGCAGGACGCCTCGCTCGCGGACGCGTCGACAATCCGCGAGGTCCAGCACCCCGGGGAGTTCGCCGGCCAGCTGAACACGCCCTGCGGGCTGCGCGCCGCGGCCGGGGTGAACGTGTTCCGCTCGCTGATGGACGGGACGCCGCTGCCGAGCGGGCAGGCCCAGCCGACCTGCGGCTGGGCCCAGAGCCAGTCGGACGCCGGCGGCTGCCCGCAGAACTTCATCCACCTGGGCGTGAACACGTGGGGCGTCGGCAACACGATGACGCAGCGCAACGAGCAGGTCCCGCCGATGCTCGTCCCGACCGTCGGGGCGCGCCCCTGGCCGATCCCCGACGACTATTGACCCACCGGCTACCCGCGCGGACGAACAGAGCCGCGCCTGTGACTGGGACATGTTTTGGCCCGGCACAAAACGAGGCCCGAGCGTTCTGGGCGCCACGCCGGATGGCGGCCACGTCGGATGGCGGCCATATCGGATGGCGGGATGGCGGGCTGGTGGGTTAGTTCTGGCAGAACTTGTTGCCGCACTCGAGGCAGAGGCAGACGATCGTCGCGGGCTCGTCGGCGGCGCGGCGCTGCTCCTCGTGGTAGGAGCAGCGCGACTTCTTACACCGGGGGCAGCGGTAGAGCGTGCTCTCGCGCTCGACGATGCGGGCGGCCGCCCGCGCCGCGAGCACCCGGGCGATCGGGGCGTTCGCCTCGGGGAACGCGGCGTCCTCGTCGACCAGCGCGAAGCGCGCGGCCGCCGCGTCCAGCTCGCGGCAGGCGGCGGGGCCGGGGAGCATGTCGCCCTGGGCTCCGCCCCCCTGGGCTCCGCCCCCCTGGGCTCCGACCCCTCCCACCGTCCAGGCCGCCGCAGGCATCCGAGCGGAGCCCAGAGGGGAGGGACAGGACGGACGGGGGGCGGGGCTGGCCTCCCAGGCCCGGCACGCCGCGACGAGGGCCGCGGCGGCCGGGCTCGCCCCGAACCGCTGCGCCCCGGCCGCCGCCGGGTCGAGCGCGGCGGCCGACGAGGCGACGCGCTCCTCGAAGTGGGCGCGCCAGACGTGCGGCTCGATGCCCCCGAGCCCGCGGGCCAGCTGCCCGACCGCCCCCCAGTGCGCGGCGGCCAGCGCGGCCGCCGCCTGGACGGCCGCCGCCGCCGGGGCCCCGGCCCGCGCGAGCGCCCCGGCCAGCACGGCCGCCGCGTCGGACAGGGGGTCCGCCTCGGCCGGGGCGCCCGGCCGGATCAGCGCCTCCAGCGAGTCCGTTCCGGCCGCTTCGCCCGCCTGTCCGGCCGGCGCGTCCTCGGCCGCCAGCTGGGCGGCCAGCGCCACGCGAACCCGGCCCAGGTGGCTCGGCCGCCTAACGGCGGCCTGCTCGCCTCGCTCGCGAGGCCCTGCGGGCCTCGCCTCGCTTCGGCTCGCGTCGTCTTCGATCGGCCCTGGTAAAGCCACCCCGGGCTCGTCGGCCCTGGTCGCCCCGGGTCCCTCCCGGATGGGGGGCAGGGCGACCGGGCGGGCGAGGGCGGCCCGGGCGTTCGCGAGGGCGGCCGACACCTCGGTGTCGACGTCCTCCATCGTCGGGCGCCGCCCGCGGTTGACGCGGGCGACCGCCGCGTTGTAGACGAGGCGCTCGGCCTCGGCCAGGCGCGCCGGCGACGCCCCCGGGAGCATGTGGGCGAGCGCCGCCCGCGCCCGCGTCCGGATCGCGGCAAGCCGCCCGTCCTGGCCGTCCATGATCCAGCCGGCGGGCCATTCAAAACCCCGGCCGCCTTCGGCGGCCTGCTCGCCTCGCCCCGGGCTCCGCCCGGACGGGGGGACTCGCGTCGCGTCGGCTCGCCGGATCGCGCCTGCGCGTCCCGAAGGATCAATCAGGCGAGATCGCACCCGCGCGGCTCGCGGGGCTCGCTCGTGCTGGATCGCTAGGCGACCGCTCGGATCAGTCGGCGCATCACCGACGTCTTCCAGCGGATCTTGGGGTTGCCGCGCAGCCGGTCGACCAGCGCCTCGGTGGCCGCCGGGGTGTACTGGCCCCGGACGCGCGCGACCTCCTCCGGCGCCACCCCGGCCACCGTCCCCCCTCCAGTCAGCTCGCCGACCCAGACCGTCCCGGTCGCGTCCGCGTCCACGAGGGCGGCGACTGCGCCCGGGTCGCTGAGATACGGCTCGATGCTCACGCTGGTCTGGATGCCCGCCTCGCGCGCCGCGCGCAGGCAGTCCAGCCGCTCCCCGAGCGGGCTGGCGCGCGGCTCCCACGCGGCGAGGACGGCCGGGTCCGCGCTCGTGATCGTCATGCGGAACTCGACGCGCGCCCGCCGCTCGGCCGGCCACGGGGCGAACTCGGCGAGCAGCCGGTCGACCGCCGCGCGGCGGGGCTTCGTCGCGATCAGCACCGAGTGGCCGGCGGCCGTCATCTTCGCGACGACCGCGGCGGCCTCGGCGGCGTACTGCGGGAAGATGTCGTGCGACGACGGGAACATGATCAGTTTGGGGTGCTCCGCGTGCCGCCAGGCCTTCGCGACGCGCCGCCCGTCGAGCGCCATCGTGAAGTCCTCGAGGTCGGCCCCGAAGAACCGGCGCTTCATCGGCTTCATGTAGCAGTAGGCGCAGTCGTTCGCGCAGTTCGTGGTCGAGGCCAGGATGTTGTACGACCCCCACGACCACTGGTGGTTGTGCATGCGCCGGACCACGGCCACCAGCCCGGCCGGCGGGGGCACGACCCGGGCCCCCTCGGGCCCCCGGCGCGAGTCGAGCCACGCGTAGAACGCCGCCTGGAGCGCGTCCTGCTCCCTCGCCTGCGCCTCCATGATCCAGCCGGCGGGCCATTCAAAACCCCGGCCGCCTTCGGCGGCCTGCTCGCCTCGCCCCGGGCTCCGCCCGGACGGGGGGACTCGCGTCGCGTCGGCTCGCCGGATCGCGCCCGCGCGAGCAGGCGGCTGGGTCAGACGTCGGCGACGCGGCGCAGGTCCACCGTCTGGCCGGCGAACGCGTCGACCTCGGCCGCCGTCGCCCCGGGGGCGCGGCGGCCCGGGCAGCGGCAGATCCCGTCCACGAGGACGACCCGCCCCCAGTCCGCGGACGGCCAGATCCCGTGCCAGCGCAGCACCCGCGCCATCGCGTCCGAGCCGGCCGGCTGGAGCTCCGCCCACCCGGCCGGGGACGCCCGCGCCACGTCGAGCATGTAGATGGTCGCGATCGCGGGGCACGCCGGGCGGACCCCCACGGCCCGGCACGCCCCGGCCGCCCGCGCCAGCGCGGCGAGCCCGGCGGCCGCGTTCGTGGCGCATTCGGCCGCCTGGGCGAGGAACGCCGTGCGCGCGCGGCCCAGCACCGCAACCGGGGGCTCCCAGCCGCATTGATCGGCGGCCATGTCCGCTACCCGGAACTCGAGTTCGTACGGCCGGTTCTTGGCCTGCTCCTCCAGCCGCTCGGCCTCTGCCCACGATTTGTCGGCAAGGTGCATCTCGTCGCCAACACGGCGAATCTCGCCAGTAACGTCGAACCCGGCCACTGCGCCCGTCGCGAGTGGTCTGGCGGCCAGCATGCTAACTGGTGCGGCGGCCATTGCGCGGCGGCCGTTCGGGGTGGCTATTGTGCGGATAGCCGCCGGGCGCATTCAAAACTGGTCGGCCCGGCGCGCCACGCCGGGCTACTGGTAGATCGCCGCGCCATCGCCGCCGCCGCCGTCCGAGTCGTCTTCCGGCGCACCCAGGGGGTCCTCTGGCGCGCCCAGGGGGTCCTCTGGCGCACCCAGGGGATCCTCTGCGTCGCCACCTCCAGCCGCGGCATCGGCCGTGAGCTGGTCGGCGAGGGCGGCCAGCCGGCGCGCGAGGCCGGCCATGTCGATCCCGGCGATCCCGGCGGCCACCCCCGCCCCCGCCCCCGCCCCCGCCCCGGCGGCCGCTGTCCCCTCCCCCGTTGCTTTCGCAGCTCCCCCCGTCCGGGCGGAGCCCGGACCGGCAGCCGCTGTCCCTCCCCCTGTCCGGGGGGAGGGGATTTGCCCGGTGCGGCCGTCGACGGTGACGGTCTCGACCGGGAAGCCGAGCTCCTGGTAGATCTTCTTGCGCGCGCTGAACTGGCCGCGCAGCGCGCTCTTCGCGTCGACGACGTCCACGATCTCGCGGACGACCCCGGGCGCCTGGCCGCGGCGGAAGATGCGCCCGATGATCTGGCGCATCCCGTTGCGGCGGGGGGACGCGAGGAGGAGCGCCGTCATCCCGCGCAGCGAGACGCCGCGCCGCCCGAAGCCGAGCGTCATCACGTCGACGTGCGAGTCCAGCGCGCGCGCCCGCTCCACCGCGTCGAGCGGCGCCCCGCCCCGCAGCATTAAGACGGGGGGCGGGACCCCCGCGCCGGCACCCCCCGCGAGGCCCTCCGGGCCTCGCTGCTCGCCGTCGGCTCGCCCCATGCCTGCGGCGGTCGCGTCGCTTCGGCTCGCCTCGGGCGGGGGCCCCGCGCCGGCACCCCCCGCGCCGGCACCCCCCGCCCCCTCAGGCGTCTCGGGGGGGCGCCGGTCGGCCTCGGGCATGCCGACCGGCTCGCCGAGCGCGCGCTCGATCGCGTCGCGCATGATCGCGGCGTATTCGCGGTGCTCGACGATGACGAAGACCCCGTGCCTTTTGGGGGGCTGGCCGGGCTCCGTCCGGAGGCCGAGGCGGGCGGCGTCGGGGCCGAGGTGGCGCCGGGCGAGCCGGACGGCCTCGGCGACGACGAGGGCGACGCGCCCGGGGTCGCGGACGAGCCGCGCGATGCTCAGGATCGCGGACACCGCGCCGCCGCGCAGGACCGGCTCGGCGTACTCGTTGGGCGCGAGGTAGCGGACGGCGCGCACCTCGGCGCGCCACTGGCCGGGGTCCAGCTCGTGCCCGACGCCGGGCGCGGCCCCCCCCTCGGCCGGCGGCCCGAGGAACAGGGCGACGGCCCGGTCGAGCCCGTCGGGCCGGGCGTCCGGGGTCGCGGTCATCCCGAGCCGGCGCGGGGCGCGGAGCCACAGCGCCCGGCGGTTCGACTCGGAGCACAGCTCGTGCGACTCGTCCAGGACGAGCAGCCCGTAGCCGCGCGTGAACTCCGAGGGCTCCGTCCGCAGCGTGTTGATCACGACGACGACGACGTCGTGCGTCGCGGGCGAGGGGCGGGCCTTCTTGGCCCGGACGTACTGGCCGACCCGCGCCCCGGGCAGCGCGCGGGCGAGGTCCGCCTCGAACTGCCCGGCCAGCGCGACGGTCGGGACGGCGACGAGCGCCGGCTCGCCGACGAGCGCGACCAGCGCGGCCGCCACGAACGTCTTCCCCTGGCCCGGGTCGAGCCGCAGGTTCGCGAACGCCCGCCCGGCCGCCGCCCTCGCCGGCGACAGCGGGCCGGCGTCCGACGCGAGCCACGCCGCGATCGCCTGCTGGTAGCCGTAGATGCCCACCGTGCGGCGGGCCGCGGGCGCGAGCTGCCGGCAGGGGCGGAAGCCCTCGCCCGCCGCGTCGCGCCCGCCCGGCGCGACCCCGAGCGTCTCGAGCGCGCCCGCCAGCGCCGGGGCGAATATGAGCACCGAGCGGCCTAGTGGGCCGTTCCCCGGGCCGTTCCCGGCCTGGGCCGCCGCAGGCGTATGAGCGCCTCCCCGGACGCGCTCGTACGCCCGCACCGTCCGGCGCGCGAACGCCCCGGGCCGCCCGGGCTGCGGGCGCTCGGCCACGGTCAGCCGGCGCAGCAGCGCCCGCAGCCGCGGCTCGCCGAGCGCCCGCGAGAGCGCCCACTCGTCCACCTCGAGCCCGCGCGCTGTCTCGCGATACGCCGCCCCGGGCTCCGCTCCGGGCTCCGCTCCGGGCTCCGCCCGGACGGGGGGAGGGACGGGGGGAGGGACAGGGGGAGGGACGGGCGCAGCCAATGCTTGAGCCGCTGCCTGGGCTGCTGCCTGGGCCATGATCTGTCCGGGGCGTGGTTCAAAACGTAGCGCCATGGTGCGTTACGTGTATACCCGGGAATTCAAAAGATAGCTGCCCGGGGCAGGCCCGAAGGGCAGGACCGAGGGGCCGGGCGGGCTAGACGAGCGCGGCCCGGCGCACGGCGTCCCGGCGCCGGGCGGCGGCCGCGGCCAGGTGCCACAGCCAGAGCGACAGCTGCCAGAAGCGGCAGTCGGCAAGCCCGGCGAACAACGCCGGCCAGTCCCGGCGCTCGCCGCGGGCCGCGGCGGCGGGCGAGTCGGCCGTCAGGAGCGCGCCCCGGTAGCGGATGGCCAGCGTCAGGGCGGCGCGGATCGCCGCCCGTAGCTTGCGCCGCCCGTTGGCGGTGGCGTTCCGCGCGCGCTCCTGACGGCCAAGCTCGCCCGCCGCCGCGGCCCGCTCGAAGTCCCGGACGGCATCGAGCGCCTCCGTCGCGCACGCCGCGGCCGCGGCCCAGCTGGGCCGGGCCGGGCTGGTGGCCGTGACGTCGACCGGGTCGCTGGCCGGGTCGCCGACCATGGCACCGGTCGGACCGTGGGCAGACATTGGCCGGAGCCGTGGAAATGAATGCCGCGGCGTTGCTGCTGTGTTCTATACTCCGGGCCGTTCAAATGATGGCCAGCCCTCGCTTCGTTCCGGCGGTGCGACCGGTGGCGTTCTACGGCCTGCGCACGGCGCGGCCGACGCTGTTGTGCCAAGTTCCGGCGGCCGGGCGCGGGGCCCGGCCCGCCGTGGCCTCGCCGCTGCGCCAGTCGCTGCTCGCGGCGCGCAGCTCGTCGGCCCCGCTCCCGCCGCGCAAGGAGAGGGCGGCCGGTGGCCGGGGGCCGGCCGATAGCCGGGGGCCGGCCGGAGGCCAGGGGGCGTATGTCGCGGCCGCGCTGCGGGCAGTGCTGGCGGAGCTCGACGAGCGGGCGACCCGGGACATCGACGAGCGGTCGGACCCCGCGGGCGCCTACGTCGGGGCGTCGCGGCGGGTCGTCGACAGCGCGGCGGGTGTGTTGGGCGCCGTCGAGCTGGAGTACGTGATGCCCGACGGCTGCGGCTTCATCGTGCCCCGGCGCCTGGACGAGGGGGGCGTACGCCGGGCGCTGGCGCCGCTGGCCGCCGACCCGTACATCGCCCGGGTCGGCGGGTTCGACGTCGAGGTCCGGGCGGCCGGGGCCTCCGCGCCCGCCGGGGGCGCATCGGCCGGTGGCGCATTGGCCGGGGGCGCATTGGCCGGGGACGCGCTGGCCGGAGGCGGAGGCGGGGCGCTCGTCGTCCGCCTCGGGCCGCCGCCCCCGGCCGGCTGGCCGTGACGCGTGTTTGACCGCCGCCCCCCGCTGATGATGGGCGACCGGGCCGCACTCCAGGCCGCACAACAGGCCCCTGCGCAGGGGCGGGAGGGGGAGCAGAATGGGGGCCAGAGCGGGGGCCAGAACGGGGGCCAGAACGGGGGCCAAAATGC
>Ga0172379_10007905_pt1 | contig 13628 bp, 14 predicted proteins | sample GrowelOW334metaG_FD_119756 | JGI IMG/M metagenome (GOLD analysis project Ga0172379, IMG submission 119756) | Groundwater microbial communities from an aquifer near a municipal landfill in Southern Ontario, Canada - Groundwater well OW334 metaG | ecosystem: Environmental > Aquatic > Deep... | reverse complement strand
CGTTCCGATCCCGTGCCCACCTGTATTCCTTCCACCATCATTCCGGTGTATCGCGGACATAATTTTTCTTCCTCTATCGTAACGGAAAGTTTCCTGGTGTTGCCTTTCGGAAATTTTTTGAACGTGTGCGGAACGACTCTTGCTCCCAGAAGCGCGCCGACTTCGCGCGCCATGCCTTCATAAGAAAGGCAGTCGTGCGACCGATTCGGCAAAATGGAAACATCAATAACCGGACCGTTTTCGGATTTCTCTATCCCCTCCACCTCAAAAGAGTGGAACGTGATAAGATCAGCCAGCTTCTCCGGATCGGGAAGCGGTTTTTTAAAATATTCTTGGAGCCAAGCGTGTGATATTTTCATAAAATTAAGTTTATCAAGTTAAAAAGTTTATCAAGTTCATAAAGTAACGACTGCACTATCCGGCTTTATGAACTTTCTAAACTTGATGGACTTTTAACTGTTTTGTATCGCCTCTTTAATGATATTTTGAACGCGCATAAAGTCGCTGTCGGTCGGTTCGCATTTTTGTATCTTCACATAGAGGCCGGGCTGAATATTATTTATCAATTTCGGAATTTCCCGAAGTTTTTCAATGTTACCGCGCGCCTCAATGAGCGTTTGCCGGAGCTTCGGTTCTTTTTTGAATAACATTTCAAGACTCGTTGCGGCTATGGCGGACTTACTTACCCCAAGATCATTATTTTTATCAATCCTGATGTATTTTGTAAAAACTTCCGATTTGGACCCATTCGCCGGTAAAACAGCAATATCATTATCGTTTATATGAATACCCGATTTCATAAGGATTGTTTCTCTCCTCGCTTCAATTTCTTCAGGTACGTATTGTGAAAGATATTCTCCCGTAAGCAGCTCAGCGAACCCCTCTTCCAAAAAATCTCCCCAACCAAAATTTTTATTAATTTTAAGCAAAAAACCGGATCTTGGATTGGTGAGCGTTTTTTTGCGGGAAAGATATTGAGGATAGCCATTCAAAGCATGAGATAATTCATGAACGATTGTTCCTTCTTCAAAGACATCCTCACGATTATGATTCCTCCTTACGAATACAGTGCGAAGTTCCGAAACGTACACCCCGCTTGCTTCGTGTTCTACCATTTCACCAATATCATATACACCGCCAAGAATCTTATTGATTTCGGGAATATCTTCGTCGTAAAATACGATAAAATCTTCAATCGGGATATTTCGTTCTTTCATAAAATCTTTCACTCTCTCAATATTGAGCCCGTCTGTTTTGCCCTCAAAATTTTCCAATATTTCAGCGCGCAAAAGACGCCATTTCTCCGGCATTTCGTTTAATCGTTCCACTCGTTTATTTTTTTCAGGTGGTTGTTCCATAACGTTGCTTGACCCCGTTAGAGTTTTAAAATATTCTGTTTTTTGATAATACGTTTTTTTGAATAAAATTCACTTCTTTATGCTATACAAAGGGATAAAACTCTCGGGGTTGACTTTTTTATTGTATACGTATATAATGAAATTACAAATGGCTTCGGCTCGACTCTGTCGCAAGACAGAGGAAAAAACAAAAAAGTTCATGGCAGCAATGCTTTGAGCTTTTTTGTTAAGTCTTGATACTCCTCTTTTTCCATTTCCCCGATATGGCGCGCCAAACGGCTCGCATCGATAAGGCGCAACTGTGACAAAATAGCCAAACTCTTTACCCCGGGAACAAAGGAAAAAACAAAATAAAATTTATCCGATTTTTTAGGTATTGGTTTTATTGATTTAGAAAGCGGAATACCCCAAAAGATCTTATCATTAAATTTCTTTAGCACCAATACTGGTCTCAAAAAATCTTCGCCTTTTCCATCTTGTTCAAATCCGATATTCGCACCGAGCGAACAATACCAGATTTCCCGTTCATGAAAAAACACGCGAACTTCTGTTTCGTTCAATTTTTCTTTCTTCGTATGCCATTTCTGAAAATCTTTTGACATGTTATTTTGAATTTTTATATCCGCTACACCAAGGACTGCCCTTTCTCCGTCGTTTCGCTATGCTACACTCCTCTTTAAGGGCAGTCCTTGGTTCCGCTCATTGCTTATTTTTGCCCGTCGTCGTGACTTTACGGACTTTATAGACTTTTGACTTTATGGACTTTAAAACTGATTTACAAATCTCAAATCTCCCGAGTAAAACAAGCGCACGTCGTCAATTCCGTACCGTAACATCGTCAAGCGTTCTATGCCGACGCCAAAAGCGAAACCTTGCCATTTGTTCGGATTTATTCCCGCGCTTTCCAAGACCTTCGGGTGCACCATTCCCGCGCCCATGATTTCTATCCAGCCGGTATGTTTGCAGATATTGCACCCTTTTCCCTCGCATTTGAAACACGACATGTCTATTTCCACTCCCGGTTCAACGAACGGAAAAAAACTCGGGCGAAAACGGATGTCTATCTGCTTGCCGAAGAATTTCATGAAAAATTTTGAAAGCACCCATTTCATATTGGAGAGAGAAATGTCCTTCCCGACCATGAGTCCTTCCGCCTGAAAAAACTGGGTTTCGTGCGTCGCGTCGGTCGCTTCATAGCGAAAAACTTTCCCGGGCGCGATAATCGCAAAGGGCGGTTCATGAGTTTCCATATAGCGCACCTGAACGGGCGAAGTATGCGTGCGGAGGAGTTTCCCCTCGCTTTTGGGCTTGAGCCAGAAGGTATCCCACATATCGCGCGCCGGATGGTCGGCGGGAATATTCAGGGCGTCAAAGTTGTAAAACTCGGTTTCCATTTCGGGGCCCTCCACAATCTCAAACCCGAGTTTTGAGAAAATGCGTCCGATTTCCGCTATCATTTGAGACATAAGATGAATATGCCCTTTTTCGCCGTCTGCCGACGAATTTTCTTTTTTGGTGTCCATTCGTCAATTATGACAAAAAAAACGACAAATTCCAAGTAGAAACAAAAAAATCCCCGACAATCCAAAAGGATCATCGGGGAATATGCATTATACCGATCGAATTTCGGTAACTTCTTTTATGTATTCGTTGTCTTTATCAATAGTGTTTTCTTTCTGTTGAAACAGGACAATTTCCGCCATATAGAGCAATTTGTTTTCCGGAAAAAAAAGATCCGGTCCTCTGCGCTTCTCCCATTCATCCAGTTTAGGCGGTTTATATACCGTTATTTCCCCTTCGTATATGGTCATGATGTATTTTATCATTCCTAAATGAGGCTGATTGGCATTCCATTTTTTTTTCAGTCTAAGTGCCTCCGAGAAGACCGCTTCGCGTTCTTTTTCCAGTCTAAGTACCGCTTGATAGACAGCTTCGCGTTCTATCTCAACATCGTAGGATGGTTTTGGAAACCAGTTTTTCCATGTCCGTTTTTCCGCAGGAAAGCGCTTAACCCCAACTTCGCCGACATGATTGCCAGCAAAATCCAAGAGGAAGATCCGTTCGTATACAGATCCAAGACAGTCTTGCGTGTTCCGCTCTTTATTTCTTGATAAGAGCGTTTCATTTACACGACTTGTTTTCAAATCCCTTATGACTGCGGGAAGGTAGTTTTCAAGAAATGGATATTCGTGGAGATAAGCTCTAAGTTTATCTTTGGATACGCCTGCGAGTAGTATTACATCATTTGCTTTTACTTTTATTTTTGTGTTCATTTTACTGCTCCTCGCCGCATCTCGCGACGATTGGTTGCCCCGATATCTCATCAGTAGCAAAAGGAGTGCCGTCAATCATCTCGAAAAACGGAGTTTGGTCGTCAATGTACTATTTACGACTGAAAAAAGTATAACATATATATTAAAAAAACGCAAGTTTTTTTCAAAAGCCGAATTCTTTGAGAACCGCGAGAACTTTTTTGGTCGGCAGGCCGACGACGTTTTCTATGTCGCCTTCAATTCTTTCCACCAGCGCGCCACCGAGTTCTTGTGCGGCGTAGGCACCGGCTTTATCCAGCGGTTCGCCGGTTGCGATGTAGGCGTTTATCGTTTCATCGGTAAGATTCTTGAAAAATACCTTTGTTTCCTCCGCGCAAGAAATGCGCTTTCCTCCCGCTTCCATAACGGTAAAACCGGTAATGACCGAATGAGATACGCCGCTTAACATGTGCAATATTTCCTTCGCTTTTTCCGGAGTGTGCGGCTTTCCTATTATTTTTCCCTCATAAACGACAAAGGTGTCCGCGGAAATGATGATTGCGCCGGGATATCTTTCCGCCACGCTCTCCGCCTTCCCTTGTGATAAATATTTTGCGAGTTCGCGCGGAGGGAGCGATATATTCATGTCTTCTTCGTAATCGGAAGGAACGACATCAAAAACCACTCCCGCTTTCGCAAGCAATATTTTTCTTCGCGGAGATGCGGAAGCGAGAATGATTTTTTTCTTCATGGAATGAATCATGTTACATTTGCAAAAGCGGGTCCTCCATACCGGCAAAAGAAAAGGCTTCGGCACGCTCAACGCAAGAACCGCATTTTCCGCACGGCGTTTCTTTTCCTTCGTAGCATGTCCACATGAGCGAATAATCCGCGCCGAGTTCTTTCCCCATGCGGGCGATTTCTCCTTTTGTGAGATTGATGAAGGGGGCCTCAAGAGTAACGGAAAACCAATCGCATATCTTGAGCGCCTCTCCGAGTTTTTGCGCAAATTCCGGACGGCAATCCGGATATATCGCGTGATCGCCGGCATGCGCGCCGTAAAATACCTTCTCCGCCTTCTCGGAAATGGCGTAACTCGCCGCGAGAGCAATTAAAACCATATTTCTGTTCGGAACAATCGTCTGCTTCATGCTTTCTTCCTCGTAATGTCCGTGAGGCACGGGGATATCCGATGTGAGAGAAGAACCGCGCGCTATTTCGGAAAGAGGGAGAGAGAAAACGGTATGCGGCACGTTGAGCTTCACGCACATTTTTTTCGCGTATTCCAATTCTTTTTCATGACGCTGTCCGTAGTTAACGGAAAACGCTTTCACTTCATACCCTTTTGAAAGGACATGATAAAGAAGCGTTCCGCTATCCATTCCGCCCGACAAGACCACGATTGCCTTTTTTGACACGCTTTCCTCCATAGAACGAGTCTATCAATTTCGCAAAGTTTTTCAAGTTCGTAAAATCAAGAGCAATAATCCGCTAATGCGTGCTTATATACGCTCGCGTGATCGGTCCGAAATTCCCAAGAGGTGGGCTGATGCCAACCTTCGCTTGAAATTCCGCCAATGCTTTGCGCGTCAGAATTCCAAAATATGCCGTCGCACCGACATCACCGAGCGCTTTCGCCGCGGGTCCTTTGTTTTGAGAAATGAGAAATTGCTGAAGAGTGGATACATTATTGCCGCGACCCCCCTGCCCAAGATTGACTGCAATGGTTCTAACTTGCTGACCAAAATCCGAAGCGGAACCGGTGTCCGGCAATCCCGGAACAATATCAGCGGCGACGACAGTAACAATGGCGATATCTCTTGCCGTTAAACCATTTTCATCACCGCTTGCGGTAACGGTGTTCGTCGTGGTTTGAGAGAGGTTTGACCAACAAGTGTAAACCCATGCCTCCGTCGAATCAAGTTTTGTATCTCCATTCGTATCGCCGGAAACATAATTTACCGGACCGCATTTGTCATCCGTGAGACGAATATTGCTAAGCGGAACAAATCCCGGATTGGTAACCACATTTGTATAGGTAACCATTCCACCCCCGGCGGGCAATGCGAACGGCGTCGGAACTTTGGTAATATGAATCAACGGCGGAGCGTCCGATTTCCCCACGACAACCGTAGCGCTGGCTATATCAACGGTAGAAATTCCGTTCGCCCATCCGGTGACGGTAGCGGTGTTGGTGTGCGTTTCCGTGAGATTGGTCGTACAGCGATGCACCCATGTTTCATCCACGTCAAGTTTATTGTCGCCGTTCGTATCTCCGGAAACCAAGACGATCGGACTGCAGGTATCGCCGACGATAATTATGTCGGTTACGGGGACGATTCCGATATTGCGAAGCGTGTAGGTGTAGGTTACGGGTCCCGGACCGGCGGGGAGAGCTAAAGGATTTACGGTTTTCACCAGAGTCATCAAAGGCGGTATGGGGAGAACCGGCAAAGGAGCGCCGATGTCATTGTTCGTAACGATACAGAATCGGTTGTCGCCCGGAACAAGATTCAATTGTCCGTTGATATCGCAATCGCCGGAAAATATTTGAGAATAGTTTGAATCATTTGTTTCGGTAATGGTAAAAGCGGATGCCGGAGCCGCGAAATTGTTTGTTATTCCCGAAACAATCGGCGTGCCGTTGATAAAGAGAGGAAAGTCGGAAAACTTTTTCGTCCCGCCATTGTCGTTAATAACCACTTTGACGACATTGATGGTGCCGGGAGACGAACTGCCGGACGAAGGATCGGGAGCGGAAACTTCTTGCGTTGAATAACCGATGGCATAATTCCCGGTCGCGTTATCTCTGCCGGTAAACCACATTTTGTAGTTGTTTCCGTCTTTGATGACGGAGGGCGTATACGTGCGATTGTTCCTCCAAAGAACTCCGTCGTTTTTACTCATGAAAGGATTGCCGGCGCTCTTTGTCCACGCAAGTCCGTCGGCGGAAGTGGCATAGCCCATACCCTCGTTGCTGGCCGATATACCCCCGCTATACCACATCTCCCATGTTGTGCCGGTTTTTATAACCGTACCGACGGTGGCATAACCCGAATCCCACGAGCCGGCCGAACCCTTTGGTAAAACCGGCCCCGTTCCGAAGAGCGTCCATGCAATGCCGTCAGCGGAATAACCGAGAGCGATTTGTTCGTAACCGCCGGATGTCGCATCGTAGTACATCGCATATCTGTAATTAAAAGGATTCGTACCCGCGTTTGTCGGAGTATCATTAACGAGCACATCAACCGCTCCGTAACTCCCGCTGTTCCATTGACCGCCCGCGGAAGTGATAAGGTTGCCGGTTATCGCCGCATCATTCGTCCATGTAATTCCATCAACGGATTCGGCATAGTGCATGGCGTTATTGGTATAGGGGCTTACCGTATTCCAGTACCATATTCTGAATTTATTGCCGGCAAATTCCACATGAGGGTGTCCAGCGTTGTTTTGGATGAGCCCTTGCACGGCATTCGTCGCAAGCGTCCAAGATAAACCGTCGGATGATGTGGCGTAAGCAATCGTACTGTTTGACGGCGCAGAATTTGATTGATACCACATTCTATAGTCGTTCTCTCCCATTTTAAGAACGGAAGGAAAATACGCTTTCTCCGCGGAAATGATTGGGTTATACAGCGGGTTCGTCGGATACGGAACCCACGCCAAAACTGTTTGTATCGGAAAAAATGCAAAAAACAAAACAGCGAAGGAAAACGTCCATTGTAATTTTATTTTTTTATCATAAAAATGATTAAATTTATTCTGATAACTTTAACTTCAAAAAAATCATGCGTGAGAAAACCCCGCGATGCGGTGTCTCCTTCGGTGATATCGGTCGCACACGCCCGGCCGGCGAATATTGCGAATGCGACAAATAAACCAAATGGGGCTATTCCGCAAAAATGCGCTTGAGTATTTTTTTCATGCGAATTTCTTTTATCGGCGAATAATTTTCACAGACATAAAAATAATGGAAAGAAAGAGCAGAGAAGTAATGATTCCGTCTATCGGAGTGGCAAATAAATTCTTTACGGGCAAAATGACGGCTTGACGGGTGAGAATTGTTTTTTCGGCGACGGCGCTCGCGCCCGTAATCGGAAGTCCGCCGGAACCGCTTTTTAACTCCGCATTAAGTTTTGCTCTCGTAAGAGGGCCGAAAACACCGACTTGCGACAAACCGACGCTTTCTTGATATTTGGCGACGGCGGACGCAGTCAGCGCGCCGAAATATCCTTTCGCAATCCCCTTCGGCATGACGAGAAATCCTTTTTGCTCAAGAGCGGTTTGAAGCGCAATGACATCCGCCCCGCGCGCGCCAAGATTGAGAGATTGGGTAAAAACGGTAATCGGAGACAACGAAGGATTAGAAACTACCGACACCACCGCATCGGTAAACACGACTCGCCTCTCAGGATATGTACCATTCACTTGATTCCAAATCCCCTCGCAGGTAATAAGATTGAGATGCGCCAGTCCGTCCGAGGAAGTAAAAACCGTGGTGGCATCGGCGTTTCTATCAAACAATTTAACGGACCGAACGACAAATTCGGTCGTTTTTCCCGCGTCATCCAATATGTTTACTTTGTCGCCGGTTTTCAGTTTGTCCAATCTGTAGAATACAAACGGTTTTCCGTCTTTAATGCCGAAATGCCCGCCGATAACGGCGCTTCCCACCTGACCGGGATGCGGACCGAGCGCAAACCAGGCAACATTTACCGAACCCACCGGAACATCCATTCTTCCGTCAACGGTAATGAGGGCGTCTTCAATCGCCGAATCCACGCCGATGACCGGAATTTTCAGGCGAACCGGAAGCCCTTGCGGAACACCGCCTGGGTCGCGAATACTGGAATACGCAATTTGACCGCCGGGACCGGTTGAGGGCAGTTTTACTACGGGGAATTTCCATCCGAACAATTTGTCGGGCGCGTTTACCGACGTTTCGTTGGGAAGAGAATTCGGCAGGGATAAAAAATAAGCAACGGAACCGATTGCTCCCGCAAAAATGACGGCGATGAATAGCAATGTGAAAAGATTTTTTTTCTTCATTATCTTAATTCTTTACTAAAGGTTCTAAACTATCTCCCCTTCTCGTTTTGAATTTTCTTCCCCGTAAAAAAGAAAAAGAGAACCAGCAATACCAAGACAATAGACATGACTTCCCATATGATAATTTTACCGGAATTTGTTTCCGTGCCGGGATTTGCGCCAACCGCCGGAAACTCCGGGGCATTCCCCGCAATAAGATTATGAACATTGACAGTAAGAGCGGCGCTGCCGACCGCCTTCAACCCATTGGCAAAAGCGGTAACGCGCACGGTATTGGTTGTTGTTTGTTTGAGGTTCGTCGTACAAGTATAGATCCATACTTCATTTGCATCCAAAAGATTATTGCCGTTCGTATCGCCGAGCTTTCCCGACATGGCGTTGCATTTGTCATCAATGACGGTTACCTTGCTCAAAGGAACAATGCCGGGATTGTTGACTTTATACGTGAAGGTAATATCTCCTCCTTCTATGGGCAGAGATAAAGGATAGGCGACTTTCGTAATATTGATAATGCTTACGAGCGGCGGCAAGTTATCCGAACCGACGACAACCGTGGCATAGGATTTATGCATTGCGGTAATGCCATGGCTCACGCCGGTGACGGTGGCGGTGCTTTCCGTGGTTTTGGAAATTTTTGTCGTGCAGGAGTATCTCCACGTTTCATCATAGTCAAGTTCCGAATTGCCGTTATCGTCGCCTTCCATGAATTTTACGGGGCGGCACATATCATCAACTACTGACACGTTTGACAGTGACAACCCTTCCAGGAAATTTTTAACCGCGTAATGGTAGGTTACATCTCCCGCGCCCTTCGGCAATGCCAATGGGTCGGGTACCGAAGTAATTCCGATCAGAGGAACATACAGAGTACTTTGGCTTTCTTGCGCTAAAACACTTTGCGCGCCCGACAGAAAGACTGATGCCGCAACGAGCGCGAGGATGATTTTTTTTGTCATACCTGTTTTATAATGCCAATCGGAGCGACTAAAAAAGATAGTGTTCATTGTTTTGATAATGAATAACTCGCGGAAAAACTTTTTATTTATTTATTAAATTATTTTATTTCTTTATCGGCAAACACCACGAGGCGTTTGGAATAACTCTTCTCTGTCTTGTTCCAAATTCCTTCACAAGTAATGAGATTAAGATGCGCCCTTTCGTCATTTGAAACAAACACATCTGAGGATCCCGCGCTTGGCGCATATCTGCGGCTTTCGCGCACAATGAAAGTCGTGGTAGTTCCCGTTTCGTCTTCAATATAAATTTTATCCCCCTTCCGCAGTTTATATAAGTAATCAAATATCGCGGGTATGCCGTTTTTCCAGCCAAAGTGTCCGGTAATAATCGCGTTCCCTTTCTCTCCGGGTCTCGGACTGAGTTCATACCACGCGGCATTGAAGGGACCGGCCGGCACGTCTACGTTCCCCTCCGGAGTAAGTCCGACATATTCAAGAGTGGTGTCAATGGAAATCTTTGGGATTTTGAGACGGACGGGCAATCCTTGCCTCGGTTGTTCCAATTGGAAAGATACGAGAGCCTTTTTGACAAAGAATGCGGGTTTGCTCTGCTGAAAGGTGTTTTTTTGATAGAAATAAGAAAGAGCCGCGGGAGAAAACGCAAATCCGGAAAGGATTATTGTTAACGAAATTTGTTTAAGCAAGTTTCTCTGCATGATATTTATCGGATCATTAACCGCAAGAGCCAGACAAAAACTCGTCTGGCTCTTGTCAATTAATGTTACGTTATGTTTTTGCCGGCTTTAGATGAGCTGTTTTCTTCGGACGATGTAAAACGAGAAGGAAATTCCGACGATGGCAATCAAAGCAATGATCCACCATGAAGTGCTTTCAATCCCGGCGTTGGAAAGACCGGGGACTCCGACAACAATGCTGGCAATGGCAAAATCTCTCGCTGTCATTCCATTCGCCTCGCCGGTGGCCACGGCGGTATTCGTTGTCGTTTGAATGAGATTGACGCGGCAGGTATACATCCATGTTTCCGAAGGATCAAGTTTTGAATCGCCATTCGCATCGCCGGTAATATAACTTACGGGACTGCATTGGTTATCGGTAACACGCACATTGCTCAAAGCAACGGTTCCCGGATTGGTAACGGTTTTGACATAGGTAACCATTCCGCCTCCCGCGGGCAAAGTGAATGGGGTCGGAACTTTGGTAATATGAATCAAAGGAGGAACTATCGGCGTACCGACAACAACGGTCGCGGTTGCGATATCCACCGTGGAAATTCCATTCGCCCACCCGGTGGCGACGGCGGTATTCGTATGCGTTTCAGTAAGATTTGTCTGACAGGTGTGAACCCATGTTTCGTTCAAATCAAGTTTTTTGTCGTTATTCGTATCGCCGGAAACCAAGACAATCGGACTGCAGGTATCGCCGACGATAGTGATGTCGGTTACGGGAACGGTTCCGATATTGCGAAGCGTGTACGTGTAGGTTACAGAACCCGGACCGGCAGGCAAAGACAAAGGATTGGCGGTTTTCACCAAATCCATCAAGGGCGGTACGGGAAGAACCGGCAAAGGAGCGCCGATGTCGTTGTTTGTAACGATACAGAATCGGTTGTCGCCCGGAATAAGGTTTAATTGTCCATTGATATCGCAATCGCCGGAAAACGCGCGGGTATAATTGGCATTGTTTGTTTCGGTTATCGTGAAGGCTGAAGCGGGAGCGATAAAAGTGTTGGTTTCGCCGGAAATGACCGCCGAGCCGTTGACAAACAACGGAAAGTCAACAACTTTTTTTGTTCCGCCGTTATCGTTGATGACCGTTTTGACGACGTTGATGGTTGCCCGAGATGAACCTGACGAGGCGACGGTACTGACGGAACACGCTCTCGTAATGGTATCGGTATTGGTTGTTACCGTTCCGCCATAAGCCAAAGCTCTGCCTGTCCATGCGGTATTTGCTCCAACGGTAATTCCCGCATCATCAATGACGGTACCGACGAAGGTATTATTCGCGCCAAGCGTAGTAGCGGCGGTCGGAGTCCAAAAGACATCGCAAGAAGATGCTCCGTTAGCCAACGTAACCACCGCACCATCAACCGAGGTAAAGGCGCCGTTGATCCTGAAAATGAAAGTCCCGGAACCGGTGAGCGTGATTCCCGCCGTTCCAATAGATGCCGCTCTGGTTGCTTGAGTACAATAAACTCCCGGCGCATAAACCCCTACGGTTCCATGCGTCGTATCGGTAGAAAGATTAATGGCCGTATCGGGGAACGTATAGGTACAAGGCTGATTGTTAAGATTCGTCAAAGCGGTTCCCTGCGCCAATCCGGCGGAAGTCCATGTGGCATCTTCCGGATATATCGTACCGTTCACTGTCGGCGCTGTTGTCGGCGCACCCGCTACCGTGTATCCGACATCTCCATTAACCGTGGTGGATGTTACTACCGTAAAAGTGCTGGAGAGAACGCCAAACGTATCGGCCGTGCCGAGAGAAGGTGTTGTTGCCGCAAATACGCCGTTTAATCCGGCAAGACCGAATATAAAAGCAAAAGCCATCCCAATGATTGAAAGCTTACTAAATATTTTCATATGTTTTTATATACCTTATAATACTTATAATTTTTTAATAATTTTTATTTTTATTGTTTTTAAACTCTGTTGTTATTATAACTTTTATGTTGTCAACGCCGCAACCGTTTTCGCTGTGGATAACTTCTTATACATTGCGTAAACATGCATTATATGAATGAATGCTCCGGAGGAATTGAAAGTTCCCATCTTTTCCAAAACCGCGGCGGGTGCGCCATCAACAACAAAAAAAACCGTATGTCTCCATGTGGTTTTTCAAAACTAGGTATTTCTTTTTGAGCCGCTTCCCAGGCTTGAACTGGGGACCTTCGCTTTACAAAAGCGTTGCTCTACCAACTGAGCTAAAGCGGCTTATGAACTAAATATTTTGCATACTCCAGAATCCAATCATTAATAGTATGAAGCAATTTCTTATCAGAATATCTTAAAGAAATAGTTCCGTACTTTGAATTCTGTTTATATGTTCCGGTTTTTACGCCATGTACAAATGATTTATAAAAATTCTTTTCAGGGATCCCTGTTTTCTTTACCCAGAAACTCTTTAACTCGTCATCGTCATGGTCTTGATATATATGAAGAAGCGCCTTTAATCGGTCATCCGATATTCCGCACACCACCCGCAAAAACCTTAAAAATACGACGATCATTTCCGGATTACTGTTACTGAACGCTACCGTGTTTCCGTTTTTTGTTCCCTCCCCCCAATATAACATGATTCCCGCCAATTTCAGTTTTTCATCTTCTGTGCTAAGCGTCTTCTTAATCAAAAAAGGATGTTTCTTGTATTTTGTAATGTTTAAGTTTGAAATTGCTTCGCTTCTATTTCTTCTTTTTATACCATATTTTTCCAAGATATCGCAAACCTTGGACACAGAAAGGTCTGTTTGTTCGCCAATTTGAGCCATTGAAAAGAAGTGCTCTATGTACAATTCTATAATTTTCTCGTCCTTTCTGTTTCTCATTCTCTCCATTATACAAGAGCAACGTTTAATTAACAACAGCTATTCCAAATTTCAAAAGTTATTCTTATTTCTTTTCATTCTTCTTTATTAAAACGTGCCTGTATCTTTTTCTTATGCTCCGCAATGTCTTTCAAAAAAACGGAAGACGCCCCCTGCATATCTTTGTTTGCGTTTTTTTTGACAAGCGCTTCTTCCATATGAGAAACGGCGTGCCTCATCGCTTTTCTCACTTTATCAATCACGATAATCGCAAGCCTCAAAAACAGAGAAAGAAAGCGCATGCTGAAATGCCTGCTCGCGTCCCATGCCTTTTTCTCCCATTCGGAAAAAACCTGAAATCCGCGCGAAAAATTGATTGCATCGGGAAACGGAATCTTTCCGCTTTTCAATTCCCGCAAACGAAAACCGACCATGACGGCAAGAGACAGGAGGGAAAAGAAAAATATTG
>Ga0172379_10007904_pt1 | contig 13636 bp, 6 predicted proteins | sample GrowelOW334metaG_FD_119756 | JGI IMG/M metagenome (GOLD analysis project Ga0172379, IMG submission 119756) | Groundwater microbial communities from an aquifer near a municipal landfill in Southern Ontario, Canada - Groundwater well OW334 metaG | ecosystem: Environmental > Aquatic > Deep... | reverse complement strand
AGAGCCGGAGAACAAGGAAGAGGTTTCGCGGTCGTTGCAGATGAAGTAAGAAAGTTAGCGGAAAGAACCACCAAAGCGACCAAAGAAATCGCGGTGATGATCAAGCAGATACAGAAAGATACAGGCGGAGCTGTAGAATCGATGAACAAAGGAACGGAAGAAGTAGAAAAAGGAAAAGCTCTTGCAGATAAAGCGGGAGAATCATTAAAAGAAATCATAGTGGGAGTAGAACAAGTAGTGGACATGTCAATGCAGGTAGCCGCAGCAAGTGAAGAACAATCAAGTGCGGCAGAACAGATAAGTAAGAACATAGAAGCCATAAGTAGTGTAACACAGGAAAGCGCTGCAGGCATACAACAAATAGCCCGCGCCGCAGAAGACTTAAACCGATTAACCGTAAACCTTCAAGAATTAACTTCACGATTTAAGATTGATAGGTCATCCTCTGATAGATCGAACGGAAACGGAAAATCTCATACAGAAAAAAGCCATTTAGCAGTTCGCTCAAACGGAGTATTAATTCATCATTAATTGCTATTCCTAATGGGTGAGTAGCGTAAAATATTTTGTGAAAATTATTAAAGTAAAGAATTAGGTAAGTGCTGCTGAATTCCCCGCATTCCGGGATAAATTCAACGAAATAACACTACTTTTAAGAATTCAATTAACAACCATTTTCTATTTTGTTACAATACTCGCTATTAATTCAAGAAGCTCCCGTTTCTCGAACGGTTTAGAAAGATAGTGTGAACATCCGCCCGATAGAAACTCTTTCCTGTCACTATCCATTGCATAAGCTGTTACCGCTATTATTGGTGTATCAGCATATTGCGGCATCTTTCTTATTTCTTTTGTAACTGCCATTCCATCCATTGCTCCTCCAAGATTAATATCCATCAAAATAAGATCAAATCTCTTTTCCACAACTAATTGTAATGCTGATTTTCCGTCTTTTACGGTTTCTAATCTGTAAAGGTTCCTCAAATATAATTTCATAACATTTTGATTGATTAAATCATCTTCGACGTATAAGACCAGTTGTAAATCTGTTTTTCCAATTTTCCTTTCTTCTTTTGTACTTGTAATCACTTCTTTTTCTTGTTTGATCTTTTCTACTTCAGGGATATAATCTGAAGCCAAGAATTTAACGGTAAAAATTGAGCCTACTCCAACTTTGCTTTCAACTGTAATTACTCCGTTCATCAGCTCGACTATTCTTTTTGAAAGGGTTAAACCTAAACCAGTTCCTTCAAAACTCCGCCCCATTCCTTCGCTAACTTGACGAAATTCTTCCCAGATAAGATCAATTTTATTTTCCGGGATTCCGATGCCGGTATCCTTTACTTTTACGTATATCCAATTTACCCCCGAGTAATCGGGGTCCTTTTCTTGGGTAGTTTCTTTGCCGACTTCAACGGTTATCTTTCCTTTGTTAGTGAACTTTATAGCGTTACCGACAAGATTAGTTATAGTTCGTTCAAAAAGGTTTTCATCCAATTTGGCATAAACATTTTCATTAGTAATAACGGTTTCCAGCAGTAGATTTTTTTTAACTGCAGCTTCAGCAGATAATTTTACTACCTTATTTACTACCGAAAGAACAGAGATGTTTTTACTAAGTACTTCAATTTTTTCGGTTTCTGCTTTTGATAAATCGAGAATTAGGTTTAGTGTTTCGCTTAATCTTTTGCCGGAATCATGAATGGTTTGAGACATTTGAACATATTCGGGGTTATCAAGAGATGAAGATAGCATTTCAGCATATCCCAAAATACCATTGAGAGGAGTTCGTAATTCATGGCTCATATTTGCAAGGAAATTTGATTTCAGCCGACTCATTTCTTCTGCCTTTTCTTTGGCTTTGATAAGTTCTTCTTCGGTTTTCTTTCGATGAGTGAGATCCATGTACATTCCATAAAAACCAATTGTCTTATCATTTACAATGACAGGCACTCCAACGATTTGAACATAAGCAAGTGATCCATCTTTTTTCTTACGGTAACTTTCTTTATTTATTTGATTACCACTCATGGTTTCAATTGAATAAGCTTTCGCTTCCTCTTTAAATTCATGAGGAACTATCAAGTCGTTAAGAGACTTTCCTTTAATTTCTTCAAGATAGTAACCGAATAATGCTGAAAATGATTCGTTGATAACGCTAACTTTATCTTGAGAGTCTAACAAAGCAATTGCAATCGGTGAGTTATCAAACAGTTGTGCAAATTTATTTTTTTGGGAAATAATTTCTTGATCGGCATAGTACTGCTCGGTAATGTTTTTTGCTGTTGAAACAAAATGAGTGACATTACCCTGATTGTCTCTAATTGGAGTAATAGTTTTAAATTCATAGAAGAGTTCACCATCTTTTCTTTTATTCATGAACGTGGCACGAAAGACCTGACCGGACAAAATAGTTCTCCAAAGTGTCTCATAGAATTTCATGGAGTGTTTGCCTGATTTTAGGACCCTCGAGGTTTTACCAATTACTTCTTCCTTCGAATACCCGCTTTCATTTATAAACGCCTGGTTAACATATTGTATCGTTCCACTCCTATCCGTAATGATTACGCAATCAGCGGTCTGCTCAACAACTGTTTTAATTTTAAGTAGTTCTTCCTCCGTACGTTTACGCTCGGTTACATCAAGCGAAATACCAATTAAACCTAATGTGTTTCCCTCTTCATCATTAACTTTTTTCTTAATAATTTCAAGTTCGTGCAATTCTCCATCAACAAATTTCACTCTTTCAAAGGAAGTGCACGGTTGGATAAGAGCTAATGCTTCTTCATCTGATCGCATACAATTTTGTGCGGTGGTCTTATCATACAACTCAGCATAATGCTTGGCGGCAAGGAATTGTTCTTCGGGGATACCGACAGCGCAGCAAAATGTTTTGTTTACAAATTTCATCCTTCCTTCTTCACTCATCATCCACATCCCGATTGGTGAATTGTCTAAGATGTTTCTGAGAATATTCGATTGTTCTATTAACAACTTATCGGCTTTAGCTTTCTCGTCTAAGAGTCGAATTTTTTCTAAAGCCATACTTATTAGTTTACTTACCGATTCAAGGAAATCAATTTCCTCCTTGGTCCATGCTCTTTTACTGTGTATGGTATTAAGAACTAACAAGTGATAATCATCGGCAAAGAAGGAAAATGGATACCAGAGAAGACTTTTAATTTTCATTTGTTGATGAAGAATTTCTCCGGAACCATCTTCTGCCAAATTAGGATCAATAGCATTAAAATGGCTTTCCAACCATTGTTTCGATTTTAACATGTAAGTAGCTCCGCTAAGAAACATCTCCAACGGATATGTTCCTTTCGTCGGATCGATACCCGCAATTTTAGGATTTAACCATTCGCAAAAACCGGTAACCAGGCGCTTCTCAAAGGATACATTATAAATTAAACAGCGGTCAACATTAAGTGTTTCGCCAAGTGCATCGGAAGTTTTCTGTAAAATCACGTCCTTCTCTTCCGTTGAAATGATAATGTTCGATATTTCATTTAGGGCGTTGGTATATCTAAGCTGTTGAAGGATGGAAGCTTCCATCTTTTTACGTATGGTGATATCTCTGAAAAATCCTAAAATTTGTTTTCTTTTCGGATTATAACTCGCAACTACTTCAACAAAAATATGTACGCCGTCTTTGGTTATGTGGACAGTATCAAAAAGATCAGAACCGTTTTCAATTACCCTTTTAATATGAACAGCTACATCTTCCGAAGACTCTATCGCCTCAAGTTCTGAAACGCTTAAATGCAGAATTTCATCACGAGTATAACCGCTCATTTTGCAGTAAGCTTCATTTGCTTCTATTATTTCCCCGGATTGATCAACCACCCAAAATCCATCGGAGGTATTAGCTAATATTGCCCTGAGTTGTTCCGCTTGTTCCACTATAACCGCTTTAGCCTTCACCCGTTCGGTAATGTCCCGGAAGTTAATAACAATACCGCCGATTGCGGATTCGTGAATTGCGTTTCTCAATTTTGCTTCTAACGATAACCAATTTCCATCTTTGTGCTGAAAACGAAGTTCTCTTGAAACCGTTATTAAAGGTTGTTCTAAAAGAGTCATAAACAATTTATTGATTTCCGGCAGATCATCGGGGTGAAATAATGGCAAAATATTTTGATTGAGAAGTTCATTATGTTCATAACCGGTAATACTTTTATTTGATGGACCTTCGTACAGCAGATAACCTTCCTGGCTCACAACCGCCAATCCGTCGGATGAATTTTCAATTAGCGCACGGAAATGTTTTTCGCTGTTAATTACAATTTGTTCGTTATGCTTACGCTTTGTTATATCTTCAAGAAACAGAAGACTTTCTCCGTCAGTTTCAGGCATCGGGTAAAGGGTAAGGTGAAGAATCTTGTTCCCCTTCACCGAATCCAAATAACTACATTCTATACCGGCGACGAATTTTCGTGAAAGAATACAATTTTTGCATTCTTCAGACACATTCAGTTTTTCAAGAATTTGGTGTATGCTTTTTGCGGTAAGCGGGTAAAGACTTGTCATATTATAAAAAGCGGAGTTGGCGCTTAGCACTCTTCCTTTATCATCAAAGACTATTAACCCGACATTAATTGTTGAAACAATGGATTCAGTTAATCTTTTACTTTCTTTTAACTCTTTATGAGATTTTTGTATTGATTCAGCCATTAAACTAAATGATTTTGCCAGGAGCGCAACTTCATCATGAGTTTTTACTATGGGGCGTGACGAATAATCACCCTTTGCTATGGTATCCGCCGCTCTTGTTACGGTAATTATCGACTTAGAAATTCTATGGACAGTTAGGTAGAAAATTACTAGACTGATAAAGACGGTTAAGAAAGTTATAAGCAAAATTGAGCTCATAACATTCTCTTTTAGCGCAGTAGCTTGAAGACGATTGTACACAACTCTTTTTGAAATTCCATTAAAAATCTGCGTAGTTTTTTTATTAACCTCTGTCCCAAATCGATAGTTCATCGTTTCCATTAATTGCGAAGCCTTTAATGACAGACGTGGTTTCGGTGTCGAAAATATCCGGTTAGAGTAAAAACAAATAGAATCCAAATCTTTTTTTATCAGAATAAGAAGTTGTTCCTCATTTTCTGTAAGAGAAAGTTGATTGATTACATAAAGATTTTTATTAACTATTTGAATCAGGTAATCAAATTCATTTTTATAACGGTTATGCCCGGTGATGATAAAATCATTGGCGGGCATTAAAAGTTGTGTAATACTGAAACGTAAATTACCCGCGTCATTCCGTTTAATATTTTCAAGTTCAATATCATTTACGGCGCTATTAATCTTTTGGAAACCTTGATAAGTAATCCACGACATTCCTACCAATAAAATAACGATGACCATAAAAGGTAAAGCGATCTTCTTCGCAATGGTTATTTTCATTTGCGGTTAATCTCCAAAAAAAAAATGAAACGATAAAAATTATCCTGTTTACCGGATACTAAAATAATCCGCGATAACTCTTTGCTCGAAAATAGCAAAAAAAATATTAGATAAAATTAAAAAAATGCGTTTTTTAAGTGTTCCCCAAAAGGAGTTCGCTAAACAGTTTGAAAAGTTTTACGATAGTCTATATATGAAAAGTTTCTTTTTGCAAAATGATTAATTTAAAATTTTCGTAAAAAAGCATTAAGATTATAGTGATTTAGTTATTCAGTAATTCAGTAATATTAATGAACTAGTTTTAAATCTCAACTCCCTTTCTTCTAGTTCCAACACTTTCCCAAACATAACCGCGTTAAAATGAGACGATGAATTATGTGGTGAGTGTGTGTAAAAAGTAATTTACAAAAAGAAAGGTTACACAAATGTCAAAAATGTTCAATAAACTGCCGATACAAAGAAAGATTCTGATTCCCCTTTTAGCAGTCTCACTCTTAACAGGATTAATCAGTTATTTTTTCTTTAAGAATTTGTACAAAGAAACACTTATTTCGGGAAAAATAGACCAAGCGCGAACCCTTATCCTATCTGCCGAAGCTGTTCGTGAATATACATCGAAGCAGCATAGCTCCGGAATATTTAAACAAGATATCACCCGGTTGGAAGATGTACTTTTAACTGTTCCCATTTTTGCCGCAATGAAAACTGCAAGAAGCAAAGCAAAAGAACTGAATTTTGAATTTAAAGTGCCGAAATTTTCGCCGCGTAACCAGAATAATCAACCGGATGATTATGAAGCGGCTATATTGAAAAAATTTGAATCGGGTAACGAGAAAGAATTATATGAAGTTGATGAGAAAACTAATAGAATAAGGTTTTTCAGACCAGTTAAATTAACAGAAGAGTGCATGAGCTGCCATGGTGAACCTGAAAAGTCGCTCGAATATTGGGGTCGAAATGACGGCAAAGATATCACCGGTACAAAAATGGAAGGCTGGAAGGTTGGCGAAATTCACGGAGCATTTGAAGTAATGGCTGATATGCAGCCTATCTACAGTGCGGTTACTGATAAATCTATTGTCATCGCCGGAATATCAGCGGTTGGGACAATTCTTATGCTCTTCATCGCAATTTTTGTTTCGAAGATGATAGGGAAACCCATCTTTGCGCTTAATAATGCCGCACAAAAAGTTAGTGAAGGGAAAACCGATGTTTATGTTGAAATTATTGCTGAAGATGAACTTGGCAAACTATCAAAGAATTTCAACCTGATGGTAGAGAGTATCAACCACAAAAATCTTGAGTTAATAGACGAGAAAAACAGTATTCAGAAAAAAGTTGAAACTGCCGTTGAAGAATCTGAAAAACAAAAAACATATCTCGCTAAAAATGTTAATGTAATGTTAAACGCGATTGAAAAATTCTCCCTTGGTGATTTAACCATACAGTTAAAAGGAGAAAAGGATGACGAAATCGGGAAACTTTTTATCGGTTTCAATCAGGCTGTTAATAATATCAAGCAGCTTATTATTCAGGTCATGGATGCTGTAGAAGCTACGGCAAGTGCAAGCGCTCAAATTTCTTCCAGCAGCGAGGAAATGGCTGCCGGTTCGCAAGAACAAAGCAGTCAAACCACGGAAATAGCCGGAGCCGTAGAAGAAATGACAAAAACAATTTTAGAAACTTCACAGAATTCATCCCGCTCAGCCGAAGCTGCAAAAAACGCGGGCACTATTGCAAGAGAAGGAGGCAAAGTAGTTAATCAAACAATAGAAGGAATGAACCGTATTGCTGAAGTAGTAAAAAAATCAGCGGAAACCGTTAATGCGTTAGGCAAAGGAAGCGATCAAATTGGCGAAATAGTACAAGTGATAAACGATATAGCGGATCAAACCAATCTGCTTGCGTTAAATGCAGCGATAGAAGCAGCAAGAGCGGGAGAACAAGGAAGAGGCTTTGCGGTAGTAGCCGATGAAGTAAGAAAGTTAGCAGAGAGAACAACGAAAGCCACCAAAGAAATCGCTGTGATGATCAAACAGATACAGAAAGATACCGGTGGAGCGGTAGAGTCGATGAACAAGGGAACGGAAGAAGTAGAAAAAGGAAAAGCGCTTGCCGATAAAGCAGGCCAATCATTGAAAGAGATAATAGTAGGAGTAGAACAAGTACTGGATATGTCCACCCAGGTAGCGGCAGCAAGTGAAGAACAGTCAAGCGCGGCTGAACAAATCAGTAAGAACGTAGAAGCCATTAGCAGTGTAACTCACGAAAGCGCGTCGGGAGTAGAACAAATAGCACGAGCCGCAGAAGACTTAAACAGATTAACCCTTAACCTGCAAGAATTAACTTCACGATTTAAAATTGATGCATCATCCTCAGACAGATCGAACGGAAACGGAAAATCTCCCACAGAAAAAAGCCATTTGGCAGTTCGCTCAAATGGAGTATTAGTTCATCATTAATTGCTATTCGGAGAGACACAAAGGTGTCTCTCCTTTTTTCTAAAGAGTCTATTCCAGCCAATCATACAACATTCTTCAGCTCTCATTAAATCCCAAATTCGTTAAACATCTCTAAAATCATGAATAACTAAATAAAATAATATATAGTACGATGATAGTTTCAACAAACAGATAATTATTAATATTAGCCAAGGGTTTAACAATGGCATACTTTGATGAACAGCAAAAAGAAACCTCGGAGGTGCTTCAACTTGTAAGTTTTTTTATTGGAAGCGAGGAATTTGGGATAGATATTTTATATGTACAAGAAATAAATAGAATGTCTCAGGTTACAAAAGTGCCAAATGCACCGGATTTTGTTAACGGTGTAATTAATCTTAGAGGCAGGGTAATTCCTGTTATAGATTTACGCCTAAAATTCGGTATGCCAAAAAAAGAACCGGATAAGAACACCCGCATTATCGTTATGGAAGTAAGCGGTAAAACCGTGGGATTTATAGTTGATTCTGTTAACGAAGTTTTGCGAATTCCCAAAAACGTAACCGAAGCCCCACCGAGTCTGGCTATGGGAATCAACTCAGAATACATAAAAGCGGTGGGCAAACTTGAAGATAGATTGTTGATCCTTATCGATCTTGAAAAAATCTTATCAAAAGTGGAAAACGTTCAATTAAAGAACGTGATGGAACCTAAAAATGATTAACAAAATTATTTTTTTGGCAATAATGATCTTACTCTGTTCTATTGAAAAAGCTCAGTTCAAAGACAACGATACTTTATTATTTACTTCCGGCATTGCTAGTTCTAATACTACGGCTTATTCTCCTCATAATAGCGCAGAATTAAATAAAGAAAAAGAACCGCTCCTTTTGAATTTACTACAAAGAAGTAATCTCAGCGATGATTGGTGGGGTATAAGAAATAATCTTAGCGAATCCGGGTTGGATTTTGAGTTTGTTTACAAAGGGGAAATGTTTTCAAATATATACGGTGGAATTGATAGAGCCACAACAACACTTGATAACATAGATGTTATACTTTTAGCTAATCTTGGAAAGAGTTTTGGATGGGAAAATACAAACTTTTTAATACACTTTTTGGGTAACAGCGGCGCAGCTCCAAACGAATTAGTCGGTGCATCGCAAGGCATAAGCAATATAGAAGCAACTCCAACATGGAAATTATATCAGTTCCTTATAGAGAAAAAATTCTTTGAGGAACAGTTCTCAATCGCAACTGGTTTATATGATCTCAATTCGGAATTTGATGTAAGAGAAACTTCCTGCATTTTTATAAATCCTTCACACGGCATCGGTGCTGAAATTGCAAAGAGCGGTTTGAACGGACCATCAATTTTCCCTACAACTTCCGTAGCAGTTAGATTAAAATTTGAGTCGGAAAGTGGAAATTATATTCAGACAGCTATTTTAGATGGAGTCCCCGGCGACCCGAAAAATCCATACGGAACTCACATCATTTTTGATAGAAATGAGGGACTATTATTAATTGCCGAGCTTGGAATAGTTAAAAGCGAAAACGAACAACTCAATAGTAAAATTGCATTTGGTGCGTGGACTTATACATCAAATTTCGACAAAAATAATTTTGAGGGTGGCTCTAAGAATATTATCTCATTAAAAAAAAATTACGGTTTTTATCTCACAGCCGAAAAGTTACTCGCAGCAAATTTTGAAAATCTTAATAAAAATTTATCAGGCTTTTTACGAATTGGATACGCTAACAAAATTACAAATCCTATTGACTTTTACTTTGGTGCCGGATTCAAATGTAGATGTTTGTTTAGCGGGAGAGATGAAGATGAACTGGGAGTTGCTTTTGCACTTTCACATAATTCATCGGTGTTTAGAAATACAACTGCTATGTTAGAAGATATGATCATTAAATCTTACGAAATAAATCTTGAAGCAACATATTCATTTCATCTTACACAATGGTTAAAAATTCAACCGGATATTCAATATATAATCAATCCAGCCTACTGCTCAAAATCAAAAACCGCTTTTGTTATGGGCTCAAGAATTCAATTAATTATTTAAATAATTAGAGGAACAAAATGAACTGGTTTAAAAATCTTTCCGTAAGAACAAAAATGTTTTTAGGACTTGGAGCGATTTCTACAATGATGGTATTCGCTGCAATGTATGTCGTGCTACAGATGAGTGAATTTAAATCTGACGTACACGCTTATAGTTTGGATGAAGAAAAGATTGCATCAAGTAAAAATCTACAGTTAAGAGTCGCAAACATTTGGCAATTTGCATCGGATGCAAGTTTGGTAAAAGATAAAAGTTCGCTGGATTCTGCACGCAAAAACCAGCAGCAAGCTAATACAGAAATCGATAAGCTCCTTTCTTTGTCTAAAGACGATAACCAGATTGTCAGCGAACTAAATAAAACTAAAGTTGATCTCGATAAAATTCTTGAAACCGGCTCGGAAATGTTCGGAGCTTATACTCAAAGCGAGGAAATGGGTAATGAGGTGATGGGTAAATTTGATAAGGTTTGTGATCAATTAATTGAAGAGGTAAATTTAATTGCAGAGAAGGCTCAGCAGGAAGCAAGCGTATCTTTTGCAGAAATGAATCAGATGATTGCTTCGCAAATAACCATGACCTCTATCTCAATTGGAATCATAATATTACTGACTATCGGGACATCCTTATTCGTAACGCGTTGGCTTACCGGTTACCTACAAAAATTAGTTAGTGCGACGGAAAAGATTCTTAAAGGTGATCTTGATGTTACGGTTTCCATTAACTCAAAAGATGAATTTGGTATTCTTGCAAATTCATTCAATAAAATGGTTGAGAATATTAGAAAAGCTAATCAGGAATTGCGTGAAGAAAAAGCCGGTGTTGAAAGAAAAGTAGAAGATGCAGTTAAGGAATCGGAAGAGCAAAGAAATTATTTAGAGAGAAACGCCGGAAAACTGCTGGTTGAAATGGATAACCTCGCTAACGGCGATTTGACAGTTCAACTTGAAAAAGAAAAAAACGATGTTATCGGATCGCTCTTTGATGGATTCAATAAAGTAGTTTTGAATATGAAAGAAATGATAGAACAAGTTACTGCAGCCGTAGAAGCAACCGCAAGCGCAAGCAGCGAAATTTCATCCAGTAGTGAAGAGATGGCGGCCGGTTCTCAAGAACAATCGGCTCAAACTACCGAAATAGCAAGTGCTGTTGAAGAGATGACAAAAACAATCCTTGAGACCTCGCAGAATTCTTCCAAATCTGCCGAAGCGGCAAAAAGCGCAGGCACTATTGCCAAAGAAGGAGGGAAAGTAGTTGATCAAACCATAGAAGGAATGAACCGCGTTGCCGAAGTAGTAAAAAAATCAGCAGAAACCGTTAATGCGTTAGGCAAAGGAAGCGATCAAATTGGCGAAATAGTACAAGTGATAAACGATATTGCCGATCAAACAAATCTATTGGCATTGAATGCTGCAATTGAAGCTGCTCGCGCCGGAGAACAAGGAAGAGGCTTTGCGGTAGTAGCAGATGAAGTAAGAAAGTTAGCGGAAAGAACCACCAAAGCGACCAAAGAAATCGCGGTGATGATAAAGCAGATACAGAAAGATACAGGCGGAGCTGTAGAATCGATGAACAGAGGAACGGAAGAAGTAGAAAGAGGGAAAGCCTTGGCAGATAAAGCGGGACAATCGTTAAAAGAAATAATAGTTGGAGTAGAACAAGTGGTGGATATGTCCACCCAGGTAGCCGCAGCAAGTGAAGAACAATCAAGTGCGGCAGAACAGATAAGTAAGAACATAGAAGCCATAAGTAGTGTAACACAGGAAAGCGCTGCAGGCATACAACAAATAGCGCGTGCGGCAGAAGACTTAAACAGATTAACCGTAAACCTTCAAGAATTAACTTCACGATTTAAGATTGATAAAAAAGTAAATATATCTGAGAATCGTAAAGTAACAGAAAAAAGTTCAAATAAGTACATAAGAGAAGAATCTATTGTAAAAAATAATGGCTGGCATTAATTACATGAAAAGTTGAACTTATTTTTAACGTTCAAACTAACAAAAAAAATATTTCAAAGTTTCTTATAAAGATTTTTGAAAAAACTTCGATAATATAAATAATTATTAGTTTGGTTTTATTGTTCCAGTTAGTAAACGATTTAATGTTATTTATCCGGACATTACTGTAAATATTAATAAAAAATTATTCAAATAACTTTAAAGAAAAATATTATGAAGATAAAAATTCCAAGTTTTGTATTTTTCATTTTTACGCTTGTATTAATGAACTCACTTATCGCAATTCCTAAATCAGAAGTATTAGAACCGCCGCAAGAAGATCCCTACGCTGCATTTGCAGAAACAATGCCTGCGCCTATTGGCGGACTTGAAGCCATTATCAAAAGGATTGTTTACCCTGAAATGGCAAAAAAAGCCGGCTTAAGCGGTAAACTTTATCTTTTGATCTATGTTGATGAACAGGGAAAAGTTGACGATGTTAAAGTTATCAAAGGACTCGGTGGCGGTTGTGATGAAGCTGCGGTTAAAGCTGTAAAAGATTCAAAATTCACCCCTGGGAAAAACGGTGATATTGCTGTTAAAGTAAAATTGTCATTGCCTGTCACGTTTAAAATGAAATGACAGGACTTCGGCAAACCACGATATTTGACGGAAGATGTTTGATGGATAATGAATAATTGATTGCACCCTGCAAGGGGAAGCGATTGTCCAAATTAAATTTAATTAATCTCGGAGATAAAATGAATTGGTTTAAAAATCTAAAGTTTGTTAGGAAAATACAAGGGGGGTACACCTTTCTGGGAGCAATTTCAACCATAATAGCCTTAGTCGGGTACGTCTATTTAGAAAAAATATCAGATGTAAAAGATCAGTTGGTAAAAGAATATGTTATTCCACAGCAGCAGGTTTCTAATATTTATTCTACGTTCCAAAAAACACAGTTTGTTTTGCTCCAAACCACTATTCCTGCTTTTGGTTCAAAATTCGGCGAAAATATCAAGGCGTTTAATCAAGGGAAAAAAAATATTGAATTAGCCTTAGATTCGCTTCTCAATTCAAATTTTGAAGGAACTACTAAAAACGATTTAATTGAAGTTAGAGGAATTTGGAATGAATATAAAAACGTTGTTGCAGACGGAATTTTGAGCGCCGCCGCTTCACAAAGTTATGAAATGGCGTCAGATATTGCCACGTCATCCGGTGAAGAAGTCGGTAAAAAATTAGTGGAAAAATTTGAGAGAATTAATAAGAATTTAACGCTTAAATCAGATGAACTGAATAAAAAAGTAAAAGATACGGTTTCTGATGCTGGTCTCTTAACCATCTTGGGGGCTCTTTTTGGAGCTTTGGTTTATCTTTTTAACGTGCTTTACCTTGCCCCGGCTGTTACAAAGCCAATCAACAAATTAAAAGAAATTGTTAGAGAATTTGCACTCGGTAATTACGAGTTGGTAATTGAAAACAAATCAAAAGATGAGGTTGGAGAACTAACTGAATTGTTCATCGAACTTCAATCAGCACAGAAAGAAAAAATTTATGCTGCCGAACAAATTTCAGCCGGTAATATTCAAAAAGTAAAACTTGCTTCAGATAAAGATGCCCTTGCTATCGCTTTTAATAAAGAAGTTGAAACCATCGATAGTTTATTAAGAGAAGCAGACATGTTGGTTGAAGCCAACCGGGAAGGCAAATTAAGTCAACGGGGCGACATTGGTAAATTTTCCGGAAGCTGGAGAAAATTATT
>Ga0172379_10007903_pt1 | contig 13637 bp, 7 predicted proteins | sample GrowelOW334metaG_FD_119756 | JGI IMG/M metagenome (GOLD analysis project Ga0172379, IMG submission 119756) | Groundwater microbial communities from an aquifer near a municipal landfill in Southern Ontario, Canada - Groundwater well OW334 metaG | ecosystem: Environmental > Aquatic > Deep... | reverse complement strand
TAAACATTCTCTAATTTTTCTTTGCGTACCAATGGCATGAGAAATTCGTGTCCCTGAAAAGGAATACCTGTGGTAAAAACATTGTCAAGCAGAGCAGGTACTGGTCCATCTTTGATTTCCGGTAATATTTTAATCAGGGGTTTACCTTCAATACGTTTGCCTTTCCCCCAGATTTCTTTGATAGTGTCATTGGCTAAGGAGATTACCATCTCTTTCCCCTTCAATATCGCAAAAGCAAAAGGAGAATGCATGAGCATCATGTTGTAGCGTTTGTTGCTGTCTTCGATAAGCTTCAGCGCTTTCTTTTCTACTTCAAGTTGCTTTTCTAATGATTTGGTCTCTTTTACCTGAAGTTCGATCGCTAAACTCCGTACCTCAGTAATATCTAATATGGTGAGTACAATCAATTCTTCGTTTTTACTTTGCGGAATAATTCGATGTGCATTTAGCAACATGATTCTGGGACCAATAACAGGGAATGTATGTTCCACTTCAAAATTGTGAAAGCGAATATTTTTTGGAACGATCTCTTCAAGCAGTTCGCGCAGGCGTGGAATGTTCCACTGATTATTGCCCAAATTATACAAGGATACTCCTATACACGCTTCTTCCGTTACATGAAATATTTTATAGAATGCTTTGTTGGCAGATTTAATTCGGATCTCTTTGTCAAGGATGAGCATAGGCTCCTGAACCGTGGATAGAATGGCTTCGTAATAATTATACAATTCTTCTACTTGTTGGTTGCGTGCCAGCAACTCATAATTGCTTGTGGAAAGCTCTTCGTTGGTTGATTCAATTTCTTCTTTTGATGTTTCCAATTCTTCATTCAGGCTTTGTAACTCTTCATTGCTGGAAACAATTTCTTCATTGGCACTTTGCAATTCTTCGAAGGCAATCTCCTGATCGTGCATGATAGAACTCATGACAGAACGGGCAGCAGCCAGTTCATCTTCAAGTTTCTTTATCCTGCGGGTTTTTGCCACAGAGTCCTTGTTACCTGCATTACCTGATTGTTCCGGCATTTCCATTTGATGAACAGTAAACACGATCATCAACAATTGATCTTCGCCTTCAGCAATAAGCGGTACTACTTCAATATTTACTATTCTGATCGTACTCCCTTTTTTGTCGGGATTCATTTCGATACCATTTTTGCTAACCGCTTGTTTTATTTTAACGGCCTGGTTGATCGCATTGCGCAATTCCAGGGAAATTTCAGGCCTGGCCATTTTTAATATATTCAATGTCGCTTTTCCTGAGGGGTGTTCTAAAAACATTTCGGTTGACCCTTTGAACATGAGTATTTCCAGATCGTGATTGATAATGACACTGGCAGGCATATAGCGTTCGAGCAGGGCAGCATCAAAAGCGCTTCCAAGATTACCCTGTGGTGATGCAACTGTTTTTTTGGGGGGAATTGTTGTAACACTATTTGTTGGGGATATGATAACCTGAGAAATCAGAGGTGAAATATCCGGAATCCTGAATGAGCCCGAATTTTTTTTCCGCGTAAAGATCTTGAACTTTTTATTCAACGGAGTGAAAAGATCTTCATAAGTCCCGATGGTTTCAGATTTGCCAAGCATCAGGCATCCACCCTCATTTAAAGCATAATGAAAAGTGGAAAGTACTTTTTTCTGGGCTGAATTGTCAAGATAGATGAGCAGGTTACGGCAACTGATAAAGTCCATACGTGAAAATGGAGGGTCTCTTAAAATATTGTGCTGAGCAAAAACACAAACATCACGAAGCGCTTTGGATATGCGATACTTTTCCTTCGATTTGATAAAAAACTGTTGAAGCCGTTTGGGGGAAACATTTTTTAATTGCTGGACGGAATACTCTCCAATGCGGGCATCATTTATTGCCGATGAGCTAAGGTCAGAAGCAAAAATCTGAAAAGGAATTTTTAAGGTGCTTTTCTCCTTTAACTCCAGCAACAACATCGCAATGGAGTAAACTTCTTCGCCAGTGGCACAAGCAGCCACCCAGATACGCAATGTTTCATCTTTTGTTTTGCTTTTAAGCAAACGGGGCAAAACCGATTTCTTTAAAAGAATAAAGGCATCCTTATCCCTGAAAAAGCCGGTCACATTGATTAGTAAGTCCTGGTACAACAAATCCACTTCATCATTTGTTTGCCCAAGCAACTCGGCATATTGTTTGATTGTTTTCATTTTATGAATCAACATCCTTCGTAGCATTCGCCTCTTGATGGTGTTCATTTTGTAGTGACTGAAATCAATATTCTTCTTTTTTAGTAAAAGCTGAAGAATATTTTTCAAATCGGGATTACTATTTTCTATTCCATCTTCCGGTACATTCTTAACTTCATGTCGCCTGATCAAAGGATGTTTGCTTAACCAGTTTAACTTTGTTGCAATTTCTTTGGGCGATAAAACAAAATCAACCACACCTTCTTCAATCGCTGAATGTGGCATACTCGTAAATTTTGCTGAATCGTCCTGGGCAAAAGTAATACCTCCTGCTTCTTTTATTTCTTTCAACCCGCGTGTGCCATCGCTTGCACTGCCCGATAACACTACGCCGATAACGTTTTCCTTGCGCGCGTCTGCCAATGATGAAAACAGCACATCAATGGACAGGTTCGTGGTCTTACCTGTGGACCTGGGAATTAATTTAATATGGCCATCCGTCACCTCAATTTCTTTATCAGCAGGAATCACATACACATTGTCTGGTTCCATCTTCTCCATATCATCAATCTCCTGAACAACCATTTCAGTTACTTTTGACAATATTGAGGTAAGCAGACTTTTGTGGTCAGGACTTAGATGTTGCACATAAATGTATGTCATTCCTGTAGTTGGAGACAGGTTTTCCAAAAGTAGTGTTACCGCTTCCAATCCACCTGCGGAAGCGCCAATTGCAACCACAGTAAATTGATTGGACTTACCTCCGGGTAGCGTAGGAGGAATCGTAAAGCGCTCTACTTTCGTGCTCTTCGTCTTTTTGATCTCCATATTTTCATCCGTTTGAGCAGGAGTTGTTTCTTTTTCAGAAACTACCACTTTTGTATTCTTTATTGGTTTCATTCAGGTCGATATGTATGTAAGGGAGGAGGGTGGCAATGCAGAAATGACGTGACTTTAAATGCGGAAAAAGATCCAGGAGAGTGTTTCAAATGGTAAATTTAATCAAGTTCTTTGAGAAAAAGAAACACCAGAGGGTCAAAAGTTCCAGGCCAGAGTAGATTTGTTTTGTCAAGCCTTCCCAATAAGAGAAACAATTCCAAAATAATCAAAGCAGGAAAGAGAATGATCACCAATGCATTGTGCATTGGAAAGCGCTGAAATGTGTGAAAAATGTAACTTTAATCAAAAGTTATGTAACTCTTTTCCCCGGAGCCGTATCCAATTTTGTCTTCAATTATCAATTATCAATTCACAATTCAAATCAAAAAATTTCTTAACGTTGTTACGAAATTATGAATATGAGAAAGCTGTACCTGTTGCTGTTTCCATTTATTATTTTGATTGCGGACAATCATTCGGCGTTTGGTGTTTCTGCTTATCCTTTCCCGATTGAGATTGTTCAAACCGATGGCTCCAGGATTACGATCATCACCAAAGGGGACGAACATCTCAAATGGGCCCAAACTGTCGACGGATATTCGATTATGCACAATAGCAAAGGTATTTATGAATACACTAAGCTTAGCCCCACGATGGATATGATCCCTTCAGGTGTTCGGGCTAAAAATGTACCGGAAAGAAGCAGCTCGGATATTCTATTCTTAAACAATATCCCAAAAGGGCTTGTCTATTCAAAAAATCAGGTTGGGATGATGAAAAGTATCTCCAGGATGTATCAGAAGTACACAATGAAGGCTTTCCCGACTTCAGGCTCAAGAAAGTTGATTTGCATTCTGATTGGATTTACCGATAAAGCATTCACAAAAACAAATGCAGATTTCGAAAACCTGTTTAATCAGGTAGGTTATTCTGTTGATGGTGCAACCGGTAGTGTCTTTGATTACTACAAGGAAAATTCATACAACCGGCTTAATTTGGCAGTGACCGTTGCCGGGCCGTTCACCGCAGCCCATAACATGGCCTATTATGGGGCCAATGATGCCAGTGGAATCGATGTTAATCCGGAGGCCTTGGTTACTGAAGCTGTAACCCTGGCAGATCCTTTTGTTAACTATGCCGATTTTGATAATGACAATGACGGGACAGTTGACGGGGTTTTTGTTATTCATGCAGGTTACGGAGAAGAGGCAGGTGCATCATCCAATACCATTTGGGCACATACCTCTTCAATCCCGCCTTTAACGCTTGACGGAAAGACAGTCAGCGACTACGCATGCTCACCTGAGTTAAGAGGGGTCAGTGGGACAGGATTAACACGTATTGGTATAATATGCCATGAATTTGGACATATACTGGGTACGATGGATTTCTATGATACAAACTTTACCACCAATGGTTTATACAATGGTACCGGTGACTGGGACATCATGGGTGAAGGTTCCTGGAACAACAACGGAACGACGCCGGCACATCATAACCCATACTCCAAGATATTCGTTTATGGCTGGGCAACAACAAAGTCATTCACTTCGGGAGCAATTATTACACTGTACAATGCAGAGCAGAACAGCAATAGCTTCTATTTGATCAATACAACTACACCAAATGAATATTTTCTGCTGGAAAACAGGCAAAAACAAAAATTCGACAGTTATATTCCCGGACACGGTATGATTATTTACCATATGGACGGTAATTATATCACTACCGCGGCAGATGCAATTAATGCAGGTAGCCACCAGGGGTTGTATCCTGTTTGTGCCAATGCAACCGGTCTCCCTCCGGCTACTTATGGAGTAATCAACAGTAGCGGGTTACCATTCCCTGGCACCGGCAATAGAACATCTTTTACAGATACAACAATACCTAATACATTATCGTGGGCCTCTGCCAACACCAATAGCCCTATAACTAACATCACTGAGGATAATATCAATAAGACAGTTTCGTTTACTGCCCCTACATTACCAAATCGCCCCGTTGCACCAACTACATTTCCCGCCACAAATATTCTTCAGACAAGTTTTGATGCCAACTGGAATACCGTTGCCACTGCCTCCGGTTATCGGCTGGATGTTGCTACCAATATTGGATTTACAACTTTCGTAGCCGGATTTAATGACAAAGATGTAAGTAATGTCAAAACCTTTCATGTTTCAGGATTAAATGCAAGAACAGGATACTATTACAGGATAAGAGCTTACAATATTGGTGGGATATCTGATAATTCGAATACAATTACCTTAAAAACATTATCCAATCCACCTGCTGCGCCGGCCAAACTCACTGCAGTTTCGTGCAGCAATCTGGTTACGCTGAAATGGAGAAAGGACAACGAACCCTATTTCCTTCGCTACCGCATCTATGGTGGAACCACAAATAATCCAACAACAAAGATAGATTCCACCACAACCAATAGCTCCGATACCATAAAGGTTATTTCAGGGCTCACCCATGGTCAGACCTATTATTTCCGTGTAACTGCGGTAAATGACGATGGACCGGAAAGCGCATTTAGCAGCCAGGCAACAGCTCTTGTAAAAACAGGTGTAATACCCTTTATCAAAGCAAAATGGGGCGATGTATTAATATGTTCCAATCTGGGCGATTCAATTGTCAGTTACCAGTGGTACAGGGGTAGCTCCCTGATTCCGGATGCGCTAAAACAGTATTATGCAACAAACAAGCTGCCCGGCTCCTATTCGGTGGAGACCATAGATTTCGAGGGGTGTCAGAATTCCTCCAATACAATTTCAGCTTTAGGACTGAAATCACTTACCCTCTATCCAAATCCGGCAACAGTTAGTTTCTCGCTGAAATTAAATGATCCGTCGGAAGGGACAGCCATCATCAGTATATTGAATTCTTCCGGTATAAAAGTGATGGAATTCCAGACTGAAAATATGAACAATGAATTGCTTAAAGTAATCCCGGTAGGCAATTTAGAGGCTGGGATCTATGTTGTTCAAGTGTTGCTGAACCAAAAAGATATCTATTCAGCAAAGATCGTAGTCAAAAAGTAGGTGCCTTAATGAGTAAAAATAGGATGAACATGAGATTCACATCAACAGTATTACGACAACTTCTTTTCACGACATTTCTGATGTTCGGTTCTTATCTTGAACCCTTTTCTCAGGAGGCCGATAGCAGCAAAGTTAAACGGCCGGGTCTTTTTGTTGGCTTTTCTTTGGGTGCAACTCAGTCTCAGATCAACAATGAAGGAATATTATCCGTTTCAGATATTCATTCCGGCATGAAGAGTAGTTTCATGGGAACATTGGAAATTGGATACTTCTTTTCGGATAATATAGGACTATCGTCCGGAATCGGGTTCATCTCAGCCAATGGGCAGGTTACCCTCAGTTCCTATCAAAATAAGTTTAATACCACCGATTCCGAGAATGAAGCCTACGAAAGGCAAGTCTCGGGCACCAATATGAAAGAGGTGCAGAATACCGGGTTTTTAAGTGCCCCAATTATTCTGAATATCCGCTTACCTCTCAGTAAGAAGATGGGGTTTTTCATGCAAACAGGTATAAATGTGTCTGTTCCAATCACCAAAAAATACCATAGCAGCGGAACCTTCACCTATAAAGGATATTATCCTGCATACAATGTCCTCCTGGAAAATCTTCCCGCTTATGGTTTCCCAAGCAACGCCAGTATTGTTTATGATGGTAAACCAGAACTAAAACCACTCTGTTTTGATGCCATAGCCGCTGTAGGATTTGATTTTTTTATTCAGAAGAATATGCAGGCTGCGATCGCAGCCTGCTATAATCAATCACTTTCCAACATCTCAGCGTACACTTTACCTGACAAATTCCAGCTTTCGACGGATGTGAATCAGATGAACAGCTTTATGGGGGGGAGCAGCAAAGCAACTGTTCAGTCAATGGGACTGAAAATCACGCTAAGGTATTTTCTGATCAAATATTGATCAAAACCAGCCGGTATTAAGGTGCAATTTCCTTACACCATGGTTTTTATAGCGGATTCCTCGATTTCGGCGGATTCCTCAAACCCAGGGGACATTTCAGACAGGCTTTGTGGAGTGCGAAACCAGTCACCTATCTCGGAACATATCCTCAACCTAAAAGAAATAATTTTTTATCCACTGATGCCTGGCCTGTCTGGAACTACAATTCAGGAGAAATGATTCGGGTAGTCTGTTACACAAATGCGTAAAGAAGCAGGTTAATGCTAAATGGAAAGCAGGTTGGCGATGTAATCGGTTACGACGATAAAACAGGGGTGATCTATTGGGATATCCCTTACCAGGAAGGAAAATTGGAGGTTATTGGTATAGATAAGGATAACCAGGAAATATGCAAATATGCCTTGCAATCGTCCGGCAGACCTTATGCTATGACAGCACAAACGGATTTGGCCCGGATCAGCAAAAACCGGGGCCTTGCCCAGATTGGGGTACATATAGTCGACGAAAAAGGTATTCCAGTGATGATTTCTGAAGATGAAGTTACTTGTACCATTGATGGTCCAGTTGTATTAAAAGGACTGGAAGCAAGCAACAATACCGACATGGAAAATTACAATGACATTGTTCAGCATGTGTACCATGGGCGGCTTTTGGCTTATATACAGGCTACCGGTAAAAAAGGGGTGGTAAAACTGAACTTTTCGGCGCCCTGGTTGAAAGATGCAAGAGACTGTTTAAATTTTTGACACAGAGAATAATTTTCAAATAATCGAGAATTTAGTGCGTATAGATATTTTTACCTTTGGAAAAATTTCAGAGAAAAATATTGAGTTCACTGAGTTTAAAAATCGCTTGCGATTTTTAAACTCAGTGAACTCAGGGATTCCTCAAGTGTTTCGTTGATCAGGCAACAATTTCAAAGCCATCTTTAGTTTCATTCTGGAGTAAAAATATCTCTGTGTAATAATTTTAAACGGTTTCTTAATTTTTATACAAAAAACAGAAATAAATGAAAATATTCTTAACAGCGGGGGCCATCAGCGGAGCAATGGCCGTTCTGCTCGGGGCTTTTGGAGCTCATCTGCTCAAACAAATGATTTTACCCGATATGCTCGAAGTATATAAAACAGGAATCCAATACCAGTTTTATCATACGTTTGCCTTGCTGGGTGTAGGTATCCTAATGAATTTCAAACCAACGAAAACCCTGAAGTGGTCGGGTTACCTTTTCATTGCAGGAACCGCTATTTTTTCGGGGTTTCTTTATCTTCTGGCGATAACCGGAATAAAAGCGCTAGGTATGATTGTCCCGATAGGTGGATTAACATTGGTAGCTGCCTGGATTCTCCTGATGGTTCATATACTGAAAATCAGGTCCTGGTATTGAATTCTCCCTGCCCCAATATTCGGAGGAGCAGAAGGTTTATGGCAATCTTCTTTCATTCTCAGGCCTGCCCTTCATAACAGGTTTTCCTGGCAATTTAGCCTGTCTCATTGCTGCATTGTACACAAAAGAAGCCGTAATAACAGCATTTTGTTTTAGATCATCCATTACCAGTCTTTCATAGGTATCCATGGTAGTATGATACCCTCGCCCATATTCAATGGCATCCTGGCTAAATTGAAAGCCAGGCAGTCCAACAGCATCAAACGCCAGGTGATCGGTCCCCGAAGTATTCCTGATAGTAGTCGTGGAAGCCCCCATATCGGCAAAAGGTTTGAACCATTCTTCAAAGATGGGTCTCACCAGTTCATTTTCCTGCATGTAAATTCCGCGGTATTTTCCACTTCCGTTGTCCATATTGAAATATCCGGCAAACTTGTCAAATTCGGGTTTGTGCTCTTTTGTTTTAGGATCAACCAGGTACTTCTCCACATAGCCACTTGAGCCATTCAGTCCTTGCTCCTCACCGCCCCACAATGCAATACGGATTGTCCTTCGGGGCGCAATATCCAGGCTTTTCAATATCCGGATTGCCTCATGCATTACCACACATCCCGAGGCATTGTCTGCAGCGCCGGTTCCTCCGTGCCACGAATCGATATGCGCTCCCAGCATCACCACCTCCGTTTTAAGTGTTTTATCAGTACCCGGAATTTCCCCAATTACATTGTTGACTACCGGGCTATCAAAAAACTTGTTTTGTATATCGATTTCCATCTCCACAGGAACATTGTGCCGAAGAAGCCGCTCCATCCTTGCAAAGTCTTCGTTCGGAAGATTCAATTCTGCGATTGGCTGGCTGGTTCCGGCAGTGTAGTTCGCCCCATTGGATCTTGGGATATTGCCCTTGTATTGTTCCTGGTCGGCTTCGGTCTTTACATTGAGAACCAGAACTTCACCCTTGACCATTCCGGTTGTACTACCTGTCCATGCTACCGGATTACAGGCAAAACTGGTATAATAGGGAGAAGTCATGGCTGCGTATGTTTTCTGGTTATCCCATCCTCCACGGCTGAATTCCCTTGCCGGTTCTATCCGTACATTTTGCAATCCCAGTTCTTCCATTTTTTTCTTAGCCCATTCATTTCCGTGGTTATTCCCGGTTGAACCTGTTAGTCGTGGTCCTACAAAATCAGTGAGCCAGAAAGCCATCTCTTCGGTCCCCGAATTTTTCAGCCCTTCCTGCTTAATTTTATATACCATGCCAAGGTCTGCATTTTCGTTCTGCGATTGAGACAAAAAGGGCAATAAAAAGAGAACTGTAAACACTATATAGATTTTAAAAATGTTCATTCGGTGATTGTTGAGGTTATTAGTAAAATTCATAAGTAGCGAAAAATCATAATTATGGCAGACAATTTGTTTCGGATAGATTGCAGACATACAAAAATCGATCGACAGAAAGGGTTATTGCACCTGCATACGCTCAGCAAACCTAAAAATATTCGGTCCGAGCGAGATATCCTGGTTCAATTGTAATTTTTTTGATATTGAACCGCGGTGTATTTCCGCCTAGATATGTAGAAATTTCTGAAAGGCATGATTTGTTTAACCTCTACGAGGTAATGGGCTATGCGGGGGTTGATTCTCTTTCTAATTCTTCAGGCATCCGATAGGAACTTCCAAAACACCATCATTACGACGATAAGCATATTGACCTCCGGTTATTACCATTAAGAAAGAAACTTGTCCCATTTTATCTTCATCGATTTTTGCTTTTAGTGCCAATAAATTTTGAGCAGCTTCCTCAATCTGCTTATTTCCTAATTTTACTTCCTAATTTGGAAAATATCACTTGTGACTATATAGTGAGGGGACTCTTAATGGATTGACAATTCGTTTAAAAATAAACAAACTTCATTGCAGATTCTTCAGCGCAAAACCTCAAGCATCCCCCAAATCCCGACGTCTTCCTGGCGCAAAACAAAAAACACCTACAAGTCATCCTTGTAAGTGTTTGATTCTGAGGATGAGCCCAGCAGGGCATGATCCTAAAAATCATGTCTTTTTACCATAGGATGTAAAGGTATTAGATTCCCTACCTTACAATTTTCGAAGTGTTCCCACATTATCCTGAATGATTACGCTTTCACCGTGTTGTCCCAGATCGACCACCAACTGTTTCAATGCTCCGAGATGCTGGACATTATCTTTTACAATCGAACTCTCCAGATTTTTGACAACAATTCCGTAATCCGGAGAATAGAGCCCTGCCCCATCGTCTCTCCCTGAATTCAGGGCATTTCCTGTAAAAACAATACCCTGGGCATCCTCAATTCTCACGTGGGCGCTGTCGTATTCGTCGTTTCGCCCCCATTCGGGTTTACCGCTCCTGAAGATCACATTTCCGGTAACTGCCATCGTATGGCACCCCCTCTGTGTACCTTTCAGGAGTTGGAGCCCGCAATGGCCGGATCTGTCGATATAATTTCCGGTAATATTGTATTGACCTCCACCATGGATAATAATTCCACCTTCTTTGTTCCACTCAATTCGGTTACCAGTTATGGTATTCGATGCATTTTCGTCGTAGGCAGCAATACCTGCCTTCCCATTTCCCGAAAACCAGTTGTCGAGAATAAATCCGTCCCAGCCACGAATCCGCAGCCCGCATCCCTGGTTGCAAAAGCAATGACTATGTCGGATCACAAAGCACCAGATTCGTTCAAGGCGTATACCGTCGCCGCTGAAATACTCAACCCGGCAGGTATCGATCCTTGGCGTATCTTCCTGTTTGCCATAGTCCAGTGGTTTATCAACCATAATACCATGTATTTCCTTCCCGAGATTGTTCCCTTTCAGGCAAAGCCCAAACAAATAGGCTCCGTACGCTCCGGTAATATTGATCAGGCACCTGGAATTCGCATCTTTCAGTATTAAAACGGTACCGGTTCCATCCCGGTAACTCCACGATGGAAGGCCGTGAATCCCTACTCCTGCAGGAACTCGGAGCTCCGAGCATAGATAATTTCCCTCGGGGATGAAAACCGATCCATGCGTTTTAGCCGCGACATCAAGCGCTTTCTGAATCAATGAAGTGTCATCTGATGTGCCATCACCTTTTGCACCAAAGTCTTTTACATTTAGCATACCTGAATATTGACTTTCGCCCTGAGGTTGTTGAGTGGCAGCAAATGCGGGAATTACTGAAGCGGCCGTCAGGATGGAACCCGCTACCATAAAATTGCGTCGGGAAAATGTGTTCTGATCCATGATTTTGTTAGTTAGTTTGCGGTTTGTTATCTGTTCTGAAATTTGATATTGTAATAGCTTTGTTAATCACTGGTTGTCATTTGTCTGAAATTTTGTCCAGTTCGCGTTCAATGCGGTGGACCAGGTAGAACGGAAGGTTGAGCAAGGTGAATTCAGTCCCGGCGATGGTTTTTGCTTTTTCGACCGAATAGGGACCTTGCCATACACGTACTGCCAGATGGTGTGGCGCCACATCCATAAACTGATGCAACGAACGCAGTTTTCCAATACTACCCGATTTTACTTCGATTGGGATAATCTTTCCATTGTAAGGAAGAATGTAGTCCACCTCTGCACTGGAATCGGTTTTTTCGCGTACCCAAAAATGGAGGTCGTTGCTGATGGAGAAATTGGAAGCCAATAGCTCCTGTCCAACAATGTGTTCCGCAATCAACCCACGGTGTGTATTGCTGATTTCTTCATTAAAAACAAGTTCTCCCATAATTTTATTTGAGTAATTGACTAACCCGGTATCCAGAACATGTAAACGCGGTTTCCGGATCAAACTTGGTTTTAAAGGCAGCTCTGCCGATGTGCATGGATAAACCAGTTTTGCAAGCATGGTTTTTTCGAGCGATACAAATGCTTCCTTCATCTCCCTTGACCGGTATGGGGAGTTGCCAAACTTCTCAAAGGTTATCTTCGTTCCTGCCTCACGAAACACATTTGAAATAATGTGCCTGATATAGTGCACCTGGGCTGATGAATTGGCATATTTTTCGATATCGTCCGTATAGGAATATATAAGACTGCTATACACTGGTTCAAGAGCGGTTATGTCTGCATTTTGGGAATAGAGATTGAGTATCCCTGGCATACCGCCAATGGTAGTGTATTTCTTAAACAAGGATATAAACTGCGTATGCAAAAACTTCGGCACTTCAGGTTTCTCGAGCATTTCAAGTAACTGATCGTTATTTGTCGCAAAAAGAAACTCTCTGAATGAGCAGGGACGTAATGCCATGTATTCGACCCTTCCCACCGGGAAGGAGATGTTTCTGCCCATGATGCTATCTAATAATGAGCCTGCCGCGATGACAAAAAGATCGTTTGCCTCCTCGTAAAAATAGCGCAATAATGCTATTGCTTTTGGAGAGTTCTGAATTTCATCAATAAAAATCAGGGTTTTTCCGCCACTCCTCTGCTTTTGAGCAAAAATAAAAAGCGTAGTGATTAAATCGGGGAAAGGATATGTACGCTCAAAAATTTCACGTTGTTCCTCCTTTTCCAGGTTCAGGTAAATATACTGGTCAAAATCTTTGGAAAACAGATTAACCGCGGTCGTTTTACCGACCTGTCTTGCTCCTCTTAATATGAGTGGCTTCCGTGAAGGTTTTGCCACCCATTTTTTAAATTCGTTGGTAATATCCCTGATGAACATTGATGGATAAGTATTGATTCGAGGGATAAAGATATTGAAAAATGTAATAGAATGAGGGTTGTTTTTAATAAATACTGTATCAAATTGATGGATATTTTAATTGATATCTGTATTAAAACGAGGGATAAATACATATATCCCTCATTTATTGATAATTACCCCACCTCCCGCGCGATTGCATCGCGTGGATGAATGAAGATTAATTCATATTTTTATCAATCAACTGTTTTTTCATAGCTGCGCTGCCGGTTATGTCGGGGAGAAAGGTATATTGGACGATGTCATCGTAATTTGGCAAGGCTGTATGCCACGCGATGCAATCGCGCGGGAGCAGGCGAGTTCAAAAGCAACCAAGAAGCTTTTGGTTCTTCAATTGCGACAGGTCTTCAATAACCGGAACACCTGTGCTTTTTAAGCGTTCGTGTGACTGATGCCCATTGGAAACCAAGATACAGGAGCAACCTAGCTCCGATGCTACCTCAAAATCGTGAATAGTATCTCCGATCAGCAAAAGTTCCTTAGGATCAAGGTTTAGGTCTTTTATCAACAGACCTCCTATAT
>Ga0172379_10007902_pt1 | contig 13638 bp, 9 predicted proteins | sample GrowelOW334metaG_FD_119756 | JGI IMG/M metagenome (GOLD analysis project Ga0172379, IMG submission 119756) | Groundwater microbial communities from an aquifer near a municipal landfill in Southern Ontario, Canada - Groundwater well OW334 metaG | ecosystem: Environmental > Aquatic > Deep... | reverse complement strand
GCCGCCTCAATGTCCTGTGGTGTAATTGGCAACACGTCTGATTTTGGTTCAGAAGAGTCCAAGTTCGAGCCTTGGCAGGACAACAAAAAGGCTGACAGCTTTTAACGGTTGTCGGCCTTTTTATTTAATCCGGCAGTTCTGCCGGTAAGAAAATCCCGCAAACAAACCGGGCAATCGGTTCCGATCAAATCTACCTGATTGGAGGCGAGTTCCTCCCAAACATTCTCCATCTGGGGCGATTTGGTGGGTAATCCCCAAAAACGAAGCATCTTATGTTTTTCATGACATTCCTTAACCATTTGCCGGAGTTTTAAAAGCTCCGGTTCGGGCATTTTTCCCTCCCCCTTCCAGGTAAAATGAGTTGACCAGGCATCACTGATGAGAGGGAAAAGGAGTGATGATTCTTTTAAATCCTTATCATTTACCCGGCCATCAATAAACACAAACCTCACCGGTTCCCGGCGAACCACTTCAACAGGCCTGTTCCCGGAGAGAATCACCGTAATTGTATTTTTAATGAGTTTACCATTTTCATATCTTGTGAAAACCTGTTCATAAGGAGCAAAAACACGTTTTAATGCTTCATAAGTTTCTTCACCGTTCTCTTTCACGTCGATCAGCAGAATGATTTGACGCAGGGCGTTATCCTTTTTTTGAGCCATCTTCAGCAGAGGGTCCAGGTAAAGGCCTTGAAGGGTCCTATCCACGGTAAGATCCTCCGGATCATGTCCAACCAGAACCTTGCCGTTTCGATAATAGATATCGGCTTCAACACTGACCATGCCATTTTCCAGCGCATCGAAAAGAGGCCGGCTTCTAACATAATCATTATGGGAATGACCCCCGTTAAAACGCAATCCGGCAGAACAGGCTGAAAGGACAACCATCACAATTGACAGCATCAGAATATTTTTAGACTTCATCGTGTTTAATTAAACCTTCTAAAAATACCAATAACTCTTCAAGGCCGGCTATAATATCTAACCGGATATAATCCATACATCGAAATAATTCCTGAATATTCACGAACTTTGAGAGTCCCCCAGGATTTAAACCCATTTCGAAACAAAAAAACTGGAGAGCGAAATTCAGAAGTAGACCACAATGAGTACCCGCCTTCTTCATCCCTTATCCGCCTTTCTTGTCTTTCTTACTTCCCTTATTACCTATGCCTTGTGCCTTGAGCCTTCCGTCAGCTGGTGGGATTGCGGTGAATTCATCTCGTCGGCATACCGTCTGGAAATCGGGCATCCGCCCGGTGCCCCCCTCTTTAATCTGCTGGGCAGGTTCTTTACCCTTTTTGCATCGGGACCGGAACAGGTGGCCAGGATGGTCAACCTGATGTCAGCCTTCGCAAGCGCCCTGACTGTGATGTTCCTTTATCTGACCATTGTCATGCTTGCTCAAAAGGCTGCCGGTCAATCAAACCGTCCAAAGTCCACCGTATTGTTTTCCTCCATTACGGCAGGCGTGATCGGAGCTTTGGTGTATGCTTTTTCCGATACCTTCTGGTTTTCAGCCGTGGAAGGGGAGGTTTATGCGTTGAGTTCACTTTTTACCGCGGCGGTTTTCTGGGCGATCCTCAAATGGGAAAGCGAAGCGGATGAGCCCGGGAACCTGAGATGGATCGTCCTGATCGCTTTCCTCACCGGTTTGTCCATCGGGGTCCATCTTCTCAACCTGCTGGCTATTCCATCTGTTGTGCTGATCTGGTATTTCAGAAAGAACAACCCGGCTACTTTAAGGGGAATCCTGCTGGCCATTGGGTTTTCATTGCTCTTGCTAGGTTTTGTTATGTACGGGCTGATTCCGGGGGTGGTGATCCTGGCCTCGTGGTTTGAATTGTTTTTTGTCAATCTGGTCCGGATGCCTTATAATTCCGGATTGATTGTATTTGTATCACTGGCGATTGGACTGCTCGTTTGGGGAATCCGGAGGTCGCATAAAAGAAATTCAGCCGTATGTAATACCGTGCTGGTGTCATTGGTGATTTTTTTGACCGGCTATTCTTCTTATATCATGCTTCCTTTGCGCTCAAAGGCAAATCCGCTGATGGACCAGAATAATCCCGACAATGTTTTCAGTCTGATCAGCTATCTGAACCGTGAGCAATATGGCGACCGGCCGCTCCTGCTGGGCCCCTCATTCAATGCTCCTCTCACTGGGCAAAAACCGGGTAAGGGAGTATATAGTCGAATAGAGGGACGATATAAATTGGTCGACCGGATATATGAACCTGTTTACGATAAGCGTTTCCGGATGGTTTTTCCCAGGATGTGGAACAGCAGCGCCGAATATGTCCAACTGTATAAACAGTGGGGCCGGATCAAGGGAAGACCTATTGAGGTTAAAGATCTCAACGGGAAATTCAGACTGGTATATAAACCGACCTTTACCGAAAACCTCCGGTTCTTCTTCAACTACCAGCTTGGACATATGTATTTCCGATATTTCATGTGGAATTTTGCCGGACGACAGAACGACACGGAAAGTCAGGGTGGCATCCGCAACGGCAACTGGATCAGCGGGATCCGGTTCCTGGATGAGGCGCGGCTCGGGCCGCAGGATGCGCTGCCCGATCGTGACCTGAACAGCAAATCTAGGAATACCTATTATTTGTTACCCCTTCTGCTTGGACTGACTGGTGCCATTTATCTGTACCGGAAGTCACCAAAGAATTTTCTGGCTGTTCTGCTGCTTTTCATTTTTACCGGGATCGCGATCGTGGTTTATCTCAACCAATACCCCAACCAGCCAAGGGAGCGCGACTATTCGTACGCGGGATCGTTTTATGCCTTTGCGGTGATGGTGGGAATGGGGGGCGCGGCGCTGATGAGAGGGGGGCGATTAGGAAAATTCGTGCAGCGTGAAGGGGTCCCCGCCTTCGCGGGGATGACAAGGGAGGGTTTGGTGCAGCGTGAAGGGGCGTCCACCTTCGCGGGGATGACAAGTGCTCTTTTGTTGTGTGTGCCGGTGCTGATGGCGGTGCAGAATTGGGACGATCATGACCGGTCGGGGCGATATTTTGCGAGGGATATTGCGTACGATTATCTGAATTCGTGTGCTCCGAATGCCATTCTGTTCACCAGCGGGGATAACGACACCTTTCCGCTCTGGTATGCGCAGGAAGTGGAAGGGATCCGGACTGATGTCAGGGTAATTTGTCTGCCCTATCTGGCTTCAGATTGGTATATCGACCAGCTGAAGCGCAAAGCCTGGCTGTCGGATCCGGTGCCATTCACCCTTTCAAGAAAACAGTATGGTCCAGGGAAACGTGATTACGTCCCGGTTATCGAACAGGTAAAGGATACGGTTGATATTCGCAGCCTCTTCAATTTTATCACCTCTGATGATACATCGGCCCAGGTTCCGCTGCAGGGTGGCGGATACATGAATTACATTCCGGCCCGCACATTCCGCCTGCCGGTCGACCGGAACAAGGTCCTTTTAAACGGGACGGTTCCGCCCGAAGATACGGGATTGATTGTTCCCGAAATCGTATGGACCCTGCGCCGGCCATCGATCTATAAAAATGACCTGATGATCCTCGATCTCATTGCACATAATAATTGGGAGAGGCCGGTCTATTTCACTGCCCTGGGACATGAAAATATCCTGGGTTTGGACCGGTATTTCCGGCTTGAAGGATTTGCTTTCAGGCTGGTTCCGGTGCGCCAGGCTGATGAGTCCGTTTTGACCGGTTCCATCAATACCGGGATACTTTATGACCGGCTGATGAACCGGTTCCGGTGGGGGAACCTGAACGACCCATCGGTTTTTATTGATTATAATACTTATCGTACTACACGGATACTGAATCTTCGGCAGCGGTTTACCGATCTGGCGGAAGCTTTGATCCTCGAGGATAAGCCCGATTCCGCCAAAGCGGTTTTGGACCGGATCGTTAAAATATTACCTTCCGCTAATTTTCCAAATGATGTGCCGACAGCCGGACTGGCCGAGATGTACTACAGGATTGCTGCTTTTAATGATGGTGATGAGTTGCTGAGAGGGTATCTGAAGGATATTAATCAGGATATCAGATATATCATGAGTGTTGAAAACAGGTTCGGTTCCATTCTTTCGGAGGAGGCGGGGCGGAATGCCATGCTGGTGAAAGAGATCAGGCGACTGGCTGAATCCTATGCGCGCAGTTCACTGGTGCAGGAAATTGACCAAATGATTAATCAGTTGGGAGTGAAATCCGAATGACACTATTGGCCAGACTACGGATGATTTTTTTAGTGAAGCCACCCGGATGGTTCAGGTGGTTTTCTCCGGGTCTCACCTGGCGGATACCGGGTAATGAGCGTGTTCTTTACCTCACTTTCGATGATGGTCCTGTACCCGGCCTGACCGAATGGATTCTTCAGGAATTGGAGCGTTTTGGTGCTCGTGCCACTTTTTTTTGCGTGGGTGATAATGTCAGGCAAAACCCCGGATTGTATGGCAAGATACTGGAGGCCGGACATGTCACCGGCAACCATACTGATAGTCATTTAAACGGTTACCGGACCGGTACCGTCCGGTATGTTAACGATGTTTATTCGGCCCGCGGGGTGATCCAATCGAAATTATTCAGACCGCCCTATGGCAGAATCCGCCGGTCGGCGTTGCGAATCCTCCGGCGCGATTTTCGGATTATTTTGTGGGATGTGCTGAGCATGGATTACGACCGTGAACTGGAATCCGGGATGGTTCTGCAGAATGTAACCAAACATGCCAGACCGGGGAGTATCATTGTTTTCCATGACAACCTCAAGGCACATAAAAATCTTCAGTATGTCCTTCCCCGGATTCTGGACCATTTTTCAAGCGAAGGATACCGGTTCCTTTCCCTGGATGAAAACTTGATAAAGAAGTAGAAAAGGGGTCCGCGTCAGCATTTTAGTTAGTACCTTTCGCCTCTTATTCTAACCCTGGACAATCTGTATGAATGTACTGCTTATTGGCTCTGGTGGCCGTGAACATGCGCTGGCCTGGAAACTGAAACAGAGCCCTTTACTAACAAAACTTTTTATCGCTCCAGGCAATGCCGGAACCGCCTCATGTGGGATAAACGTGCCGATTGCGGTGGATAATTTCCCGGCACTGGCACAATTGGTGAGGAGTGAAAAGATCAAGGTGGTGGTGGTCGGTCCCGAAGATCCGCTGGTGAAAGGGATCAGCGATTATTTCAAGGAGCAGGATGACCTGCGCTGGGTGGGCGTTATCGGCCCATCGGCCGAAGGTGCCAAACTCGAGGGAAGCAAGGATTTTGCCAAAAAGTTCATGGAGAAACAGGGTATCCCCACGGCGGGCTACCGCTCTTTTACCCAGGTCAAGGGTAACGATCCGGTGAGTGAAGCCTCTGCCTATATCCGTTCGATGAAACCGCCATATGTTCTGAAAGCCGACGGCCTGGCTGCCGGCAAAGGCGTCGTCATACTGAATGATACGGACGAAGCGGTGAACGAAATCAGGGAAATGTTCGCCGGCAAGTTTGGCGCAGCAGGGAAAAAGGTTGTGATTGAGGAGTTTCTTGACGGGATTGAACTTTCGGTTTTTGTTCTGACCGATGGCGATTCCTGGTTGCTGCTGCCTGAAGCCAAGGATTATAAAAGGATCGGGGCAGGGGATACAGGCTTGAATACCGGCGGCATGGGTGCCGTTTCACCCGTTCCCTTTGCCGATGAAACTTTCATGGGAAAAGTTAAATCGAAGATTATCGAACCAACGATCAAGGGATTGCAGGTTTCGGGTATCAGCTATCAGGGCTTTATCTTTTTCGGGCTGATCAATGTGAAAGGGGAGCCTTTTGTTATTGAATATAATGTAAGAATGGGTGATCCTGAGAGTGAAGTGGTCATTCCGCGGATCAAGTCAGATTTGCTTGAACTGTTCATTGCCACCTCCGAGGGACACTTAAAGGACAAAACCATTGAGGTTACCAAAGAAGCAGCCGGAACGGTCATGCTGGTTTCCGGCGGGTATCCGGGGGCTTATCAAAAAGGATTTCCGGTTTCGGGGTTGGATGCCGGTCCGGATGGAATGGTTTTTCACGCAGGAACCACCATGCATGACAAGATGGTGCTTACCAACGGCGGACGCGTTCTGGCCCTGACTTCGATGGATACGACCATAAAAAAAGCGCTGAAAAGATCTTATAAAACGGCCAGTGTAATTTCATTCGAAGGAATGTATTACCGGAAAGATATCGGTTTTGATCTGTAAAACCAGGCGAAATGTTTGGGTTCATCCGTTCGATCAGTTTAACTGTGCAGGTCATGATCCCGGTTCTGGGATTGATCTTCTTCGGGACCGCCTGGTTTTTCCCGGGCAGTCTGGAGCCCGGCACGGTATACGGTAACGGATTTTACTACCAGCCTTCTGATGGCTGGCTATACCCGATGTGGTTGCAAATGAGCCGGCTGCCATTGTGGGCACAGACTGTTCCCTCCTTTCTGGTGGCCGTTTTGACTGCGGGGCTCATGGTGCGGAGCGATATGAAGAACCAGCTCATGGGCGTCCGCTCGTATGCCATTGCTTTCGTTTTTCTATTCCTGCTGGCTTCCGGAGGCCATTTCTTTCTATTCCATCCGGCCATGATTGCAGGATATTTTATGATTTTGAGCTATCGTTTCCTGCTGGATCTGTATAAGGAAGAGACCAATTATCCCACTGTTTTTGCCATGGGATTCAGCTGGGGTGTTGCCACCCTACTGTATCCTCCCGTTGGAATGCTGTTTCCAGCCCTGCTGTTTGGCCTGCTGCTGATGGTGGCCACCGAATGGCGGCATTGGCTGGTCAGCCTGATGGGATTGGTTGTACCGGCTTTGCTGGTCTCGGTTTTCTGGTTTCTGACCGGAGACCTGGCCTATCAGATCGACACTTTCCTTTCCTGGTTTAAAATGCGCCATTCCATCCTGCCCCCGTTTATCACTAAAGAGCCTTTGCTTGGAGCCTGGTTTGGGGTGATGCTCGTCTGGATCATCGTGGCGTCAATAAAATACCGCAATCCGAAAATTCAGTCGCGGCAGCTGTTTCAATCCAATTTCCTGCTTTTTATCCTGACCCTTTTTATTACGTTTTTTCTGCAGACCGTTTCGATCGAAATTTTGTGGATACTCATTATCCCCTTGACCTATATGATGACATTCTGGGCGCTGAAGGTAGAAAGGGGGTGGGTCAGGGACCTATTCTTCTTTACCCTGATCCTCAGTTTTGCCTTCTTCCGGGTCCGGGGTCTCCTGTGAATCTCCGGATTGCTTTTCCTCAAAACTGGTGAACAGGATGGATTCGTTGCCGGCATTGTCAAGAAAAGGCCAGAAACGTTTGTCTTTGATTATCAGATCATTGAATCCCGAATCACTCATCTGGTCGGCCTTTGCCAAGGGACTGATAAAATCCTTGATCAGCCGGTTGAGATAGCCCAGACTGACAGCCAGTTCTGCTGACCAATCCCGGAATGATTTTTTCAGGAATTTTTGTCCGGACTCCGGATTTGCGTCGATTAATGCCGGAATGGTTTCCAGCAGGAATTCATCCATCGACCTTATATTCCTTCTGTTAACCCTGATGATTTCAAGGTATTGTTTATCTGTTTCGCTGATTCTTCCATTCAGCCGGAGAAGCTCAAGAACCTCCAGATTGAGCCTGACTGTTCTGATTAGCTCGCGAAGTACATATATTGTATCTTTCAAATCCCGGTTCATGTCTGGTTTTACAGTGGAATATTTCCGTGTTTGCGTTTTGGGTTTGTATAGCTTTTGTTCCGTGTCATGTCGAGGGCCTGGATCAATTTTGCCCGGGTATCTTTCGGGAAAATAATTTCATCGATATAACCCAATTCCGCTGCGCTGAAAGGATTGGCAAACCGTTCCTTATAATCCGCTATCGCAGAGATCCTTCCCTCATCATCGAGGTTGCGGTACAGAATATTTACCGCACCATCGGATCCCATGACAGCGATTTCAGCCGTTGGATAGGCAAAGTTAATATCTGCTCCGATATGTTTGCTTGACATCACATCATAGGCGCCGCCATAAGCTTTACGGGTGATCAGCGTAATTTTAGGCACTGTGGCTTCGGAGAAAGCATAAAGAAGCTTGGCGCCATGCTTGATGATACCGCCAAGTTCCTGACCGGTTCCGGGAAGGAATCCGGGAACGTCCACCAGGGTGATCAACGGGAAGTTGAAAGCATCGCAGAAACGCACGAAACGCGCTGCTTTAACAGAGGAGTTGATATCCAGGCACCCGGCGAGGTGAGCTGGCTGATTGGCAACAATGCCTACGGGATAACCGTTCATCCGGGCAAAGCCGATAATCATATTTTTTGCATAAAAAGGCTGAATTTCCAGAAATGAATGATCATCGGCCATGGCGGTGATGATCTCTTTCATGTCATAAGGTTTATTGGGATCATCGGGAACCAGGGTCTGCAGGCTTTCTTCAATGCGGTCGGGCAGATCGTGCGGCACATGGTATGGCGGATCTTCGAGATTATTGGATGGCAGGTATGACATGAGTTCGCGAAGTATCATCATGGCCTGCTCATCGTCGGACGCCATCAGATGGGCCACCCCGCTTCTGGCATTGTGCGTCATGGCGCCGCCCAGATCTTCTTTTGTGACCTCTTCATGGGTGACGGTTTTAATGACATCCGGGCCGGTCACAAACATATAGCTGGACTCTTCCACCATCAGGATAAAATCGGTGAGGGCAGGCGAATAAACGGCTCCTCCGGCGCAGGGGCCGAGGATAGCTGAAATTTGCGGGATGACTCCCGACGACCGTACATTGCGAAAAAATATGTCGGCATATCCGGCTAAACTCTGGACGCCTTCCTGTATGCGGGCACCACCCGAATCGTTTAATCCGATAACCGGTGCACCCATCTTCATGGCCAGGTCCATAACCTTCACCACTTTATCAGCATTGGAACGGCTCATGGTACCGCCAAACACGGTAAAATCCTGGGCGAAAACATACATCAGCCTCCCTTCAATCTTGCCGTAGCCGGTCACCATGCCATCACCCGGAATTTTCTTGTCTTCCATTCCGAAGTCATGGTTCTGGTGCATCACCAGTTTATCCATTTCCACGAAGGTGCCGGGATCGAGCAACGCCAGTATCCTCTCACGGGCCGTCTTCTTATTGGCTTGGTGCTGCTTGTCAATACGATCCTGTCCTCCGCCCATATCGGCAGCTTTTAATTGCCGCTCCAGCTTATCGAATTTGTCTTGTAATGCCATTGTTTATTCTTTTATTCCAAAATGATCATAACCTGATCACTATCAACTGTTTCACCTGGTTTAACCATCACTTTTTTCACTTGCCCGTCGCGGCCTGATTTATATTCGCTTTCCATTTTCATGGCCGAAACGATGACAAGGGTTTGACCTGCCTTCACGATTTCGCCCTCTTCAACAAAAACTTCCATCACTTTCCCGGGCATAGGCACCTTGATCAGGTTGCCGGTATCGGCCGCTTGTCCCTGATTGCGGCTCCTGAGGTATTTTGTTTGGGCATCAATAATTTCCAGGTCAAACGACTGGAAAAAAGTATTGACCGTATACCGGGTCCGGCCCTTAGTCGGGATTGCTTCCACATTGAAAGATTTCCCTTCATTCAGCAGCGAATATATCCCTTTGGATACCTCGATCAGGTCGATCTCAAATATCCGGTTATCAATTTTAAAAACATACCGGCTTCCCTCCTGCTCAAGAATATCCACCTCCGCCGTACGATCCTGATTTGGTAATTCAACTTCCATAATAATCTATTTCTACAAAATCTTAACTCTCTTAACTCTCTTAACCATTCTTAACTCTCTTAACCATTCTATACCTTTCTTAACGTTCCTAACGTTCCCCCCTGCCAGCATTCTTCCATGCCGACACGACAGGCGCCGTTCCGGGCGTTGCAATGTGTTTTTCCCTTCTTTTAAGATAATCTACATAAGCTACCATGATGGAAACATCCTGGCAACTCAGGTTACACCCCTTGACATTGAACAGGGTATCGCTGTTATGCTCAATAAATCCGGTATCATACTGTCCCAGAACAAAATCGGTGGTTTCCATAATCCTTTCGAGGAAGGGGATGGATGTTTTGATCCCGGTGATCTTGTATTCATGCAGGGCGCGTTTCATTACCTGGATGGCTTCATAACGGTTCGATCCCCACACGATGAGTTTGGAGATCATGGGATCGTAGTGAATCGGGATTTCATATCCTTCATAAACATAGCCATCCACTCTCACTCCTAAACCGAGGGGTTCGGTGAGATGGCGGATTTTACCCGGACTCGGCATGAAATTGTTGTCCGGGTCTTCGGCATAGATACGGCACTCGATGGCGTGACCGCGCTGTACCACATCCGACTGTTTGATTTTCAGGTGCTCGCCGGCAGCGATCAGGATCTGCTCTTTTACAAGGTCGACGCCGATCACACGCTCAGTGATCGGATGCTCGACCTGCAACCGGGTGTTCATCTCCAGGAAATAGTAATTCAGGTTATTGTCGACCAGGAATTCAATGGTCCCTGCTCCCTCATATCCAACTGATTTGGCGGCCTGCACCGCATGGCGGCCCATTAGCTCGCGGATCTCAGGAGTCAGTAGCGGGGAAGGGGTTTCCTCCACTATTTTCTGATGGCGGCGCTGCACCGAGCACTCCCGTTCACACAAATGGATCACATGGCCGAACTTATCGGCCAATATCTGAAATTCAATATGATGGGGGTTCGTAACGAACTTCTCAACATATACAGTGTCATCGCCGAAGGATGATTTGGCTTCCGAACGGGCTGCCCTCAGGGACGGCAGGATTTCGTTTTCTTCCTTGACCAGCCGCATGCCTTTACCGCCGCCGCCTGCCGAAGCCTTGATCATCACCGGAAGGCCTATTGCGAGAACAACATCAATGGCCTGTTGATCGGTCACCAGTTTATCATTAGTCCCCGGCACCACCGGAACGCCTGATTTTACCATGGTTTCGCGGGCGGTGATTTTGTCGCCCATGGTATGAATCACATCAGGGGTGGGGCCGATAAAGATGATCCCCTCCTCCTTGCAACGTGCTGAAAATTGGGCATTTTCTGAAAGGAACCCATAACCCGGATGAATGGCATCGGCCTGGCTTTTTTTTGCAACCTCCAGGATTTTCTCCATGTTAAGATAAGAAAGACTCGAGGCTGCCGGACCAATGGGGTAGGCTTCATCGGCATAGCGGACATGCTGTGAGGTTCGATCGGCTGCGGAGAATACGGCAACGGTCTGGATACCCATCTCCCGGCACGAACGCATCACCCGCAAGGCAATCTCGCCGCGGTTAGCGACAAGTACTTTTTTAATCATGTAGAATCAATCAGTTAGGTTAAAGGCCGTAAATATATAAGTTTTTAGATATACCTATATGTTAATAGGCGGGTATCGGGTACCGGGTATCAGGTATCGGGTTTCAGGTATCGGGTATCGGGTTTCAGGTTTCAGGTTTCGGGTACTGAAATAAAGAGGGGTTAAGGTCTTTTAATCAGATCTTAACCCCTTTTTCTATCCATTCTTATTCAACCAATATCAGACCTGATACCCAATACCCGATACCCGATACCTGAAACCCGATACCTGATACCTGATACCCGATACCTATCTCGCTACCGTCATTCTCTTCGTCTCCGTATAGCTTCCTGCTTTCAGGGTATACAGATAGATCCCGGCCTCAAGGCCCGAAGCATCAATCTGAACAATGTGCTTGCCCAACGGCTGAAAGCCTTTCTGAAGGTCCATGACAACGCGGCCGGTGAGGTCCATGACCGTAATGGTCACGTCAGCATCGTTAACCAGTTCATAGCCGATATCCGTGATATGGTTGAACGGGTTGGGATAGTTCTGGCCAACTGAAGCACTGGCGCCGGTCAGGTCAACACCGTCATTCACATTGGAATGATCATTGATATTGAGGCGGATCATCATGTTCCTGCCTGCAGGATAACCCCCTGTTGTCCAGGCTGAATAATCATCACCACGTGCCACGCTAACCGGATCCAGGAGTCTGAAGCTATAGTCGGCGCCGATCTGAAGGCTTTGATACCTTTTCGAGATAATATCGGTATTCATGTTACTGTATTCAATGCAGGCATAAAGTTTGTCGCCGGCTTTCATGAACTCCGATTCGCCGTCTTTATCGAGGGCCATGGTGATCCATTTGCCAATCATGGTAGAATCATAGGTCACCCCTGATGTGGAAAGCAGGTCGATCGGAGTCAGGTCGTCCCCTTCGGTGGGCACATAAAACAAGCGGAAATTAAAATCGATATTCCCATCAGCCTTACCGCCGGCAATATAGGCTGAAATTGAGTTTACCTCGCAATCACCATAAATGTAATAGACTGATCCAACCAGATGCTGGAGACTCGGGAGACCATCGGTTCCGTATGCTTCGATTCCCCAGTTGAACGATTCCTCAGAGGTATTATCAGCATTCGAATACACACTGTCGGTGACATTGAAGTATACCTCCTGTTTGTTGTCTTCCGGTGTGTTTTCGGTCTGTTTTTGTTTGTACTCATGAGTCACTTTGTAGTGTCCGAAATCAACCGGAGTATACGAGTCGGCAATATCAACCGTATCCACAATCAGGGTGTTGACATCGACCGGAGTCGATATTTTGTGGAACACGCTGTTGCCATTCTTGGTGATGTCCAGGTCGAGATAAACAGCTTCCTGATCATATTCGCCAAAATTGATTGCAGCGCTTTTGAAGTTGGTTAAAGAACCGCCTCCGGCAAGCTGCGATTTTGGAATCATGAATGAAGGAGACTTGGCCGTGTTGTCGTCCCCATCATTCCATTCCATCTGGGCGAATTTCATTTGCAGGTCATTATCATAGGCTTCCGAAAGCTGGAAGTTGTCGATCTGCCAGAAGTAAAGGCTGGTTTTCCTCCAGGTGAACCGGAATTGCACATTGGGCACTCCGGCAGCAACATCAGAGATATTAGCCTTGAAGATCGCGGGTTTTCCAGGGGTAGTATTATTCGGGCGGCCTTTGTGCTTGACACCGAAACTCACGTCATACTGTGCAGAATGGACCCAGTTGTCGGTGGATACTTCGAGCAGCATCTCCCAATAGGTATTATCGTTGTAGCACATAAAACAGGTTTCATAGCTGACGATTACCGAAGAGTGTGCGCTGCAGTCGATCGGGGGGAAAGTAATGGAATTGTCGAGATCAGTCCTTGGATCTTTTCCATCGTTGTATTTGTCGAGAAATAAACACAGACTGCCGTTTTCCGCAGTAGTTGATCTCATCGGCGGCTCTTTGGTCAACCTCGAGGTCACCAGACTGTCATTCGGCCACCAATGCCAGTTATATCCGATATCCAATGGATCAGACATATAAAAGCCGGCCGGAGCTGTCCAACCTTTTGCGTCAGCGGGGTTTTCCCAGCCGAATGTTTCCAGATAGAACACCTGACCATTACCTTTCAGGACCGGAGTTGCAGGTTGCTTAACCTGCGTAAATGCCTGTGAAATCAGGCCAAAACAGAGAACAAGGGTAAAGAGTTTTTTCATGAGAATAATTGTTTGTTTAACAGTAAGAAATATAAGATAAAAAATAGAGTTGCCAACTTTCAGGAAAGTTGACAACTCTATTC
>Ga0172379_10007901_pt1 | contig 13643 bp, 9 predicted proteins | sample GrowelOW334metaG_FD_119756 | JGI IMG/M metagenome (GOLD analysis project Ga0172379, IMG submission 119756) | Groundwater microbial communities from an aquifer near a municipal landfill in Southern Ontario, Canada - Groundwater well OW334 metaG | ecosystem: Environmental > Aquatic > Deep... | reverse complement strand
TGGATATTTTTGCCGAGTGCGAAGTCGTGGAGCCAAAAATATCGTGAGCCGTACTCGCGGTACGGTGAAACGATATTTTTGGCGAACGGCGAGCAATCGGCAAAATATACCGATTTTTCGTTAAGCTAATGTGGAAAGGTCAGTAATATTTAAACAAACAAAGCCCCGATCTTTATCGGGGCTTTGTTTGTTTATTAAATTTATATCTCAGTATCCGCTTCATCTTCTTCTTTCAGCATCTTTCTTGCATAGAATCCGGTCGGGATGAGAAGTGCGAGAAGAATGAGAGCAAGCCAGTACGTTGAGACAGCTCCGCTTACCGCATTGTAGGCTCCGGCGAGCATGTTTCGAAATGCTCCGCGATCGGTAACTGATGCACCGCTCGTTGCCGCGAGCGCGGGAGTTTTTCCTTCGCCTTTCAACTCAGAGAGTTCGTTTTCCGTCGATGTTCCATTGACCAATCCCGCCTGATTCCCTTCGCCGGCTCCCCCGGTCGGTACAACTATTCCCTGCTCTCGCAAGCTCTCAATAAGAGCACGGTAAGCATTTACTTCCGCCGTTTGTACCCCATCAAGAGGAAATGCGGCGCGGCAGTATATCTCGTTTACTTTTTTGCGCGTTGTCAGGTAGACGTATCCTTCGGGAGTTTCACCCCAGGGGTCTATAACATCCGCTTTGTATTTGGTTTGGAAGGTGGAAACGGCATTAAAGTCCGCAATGCTGTAGAAGCCGGTGATAGGAAGACTTGCGCCTTCGAACTCATTCAAGAATACCTGAAGTTTCTTTACTTCGACGGGATTGTTGTTCGCTCCGAGTTTAATAAACTCGCGGAGGTAATAACATTCGGACGGGGATTGGACCAATTCTTTTCCCGTTGCGCTCAAGCTTGAAGTTTTGGAAATCGGACGGAAATAATAGGTCAGATTCGGGTCCAAACCGGATATTGCCATCGTGTGAGAAATAACCAGCGGAGAAACGGTGATAGTTGTGTTTGAGTATCCGTACTTTTCATTTCCTGTCGGGAACGAAGTGACCGATGATGTTCCGTAAACGACACGGCTATCGGAAGAAAGATTGGTCGTCCAGCTGACAATAGAAGTTCCGGAGATTGGTCCTTTTTCTACTTTCTCGTTCGTTATAACGAGAGTCGGTGAAAGTAAGACAGCTCCACCGCCACCCCCTCCTCCTCCGCCTCCGCAATTACCGCTGCAGCCGCTGGGGGAAGACACAACAATTGTTTTTGTCGTATTTCCGGTTAAGCCTTTATTGTCTGTGACTTTAAGAGTTACCGTATAGGTGTTGGCATTGGAATATGTGTGAGAGGTTGTTGACGCAGTAGATGTCGCAACGGCACCGTCTCCAAAATTCCATTCAAACAGGACGATTGTTCCATCCAGGTCATAAGAAGCCTTGCCGTCGTTCGTAATGGAAACTCCGGTATTTGCTGAAGTCGGATCCAAAGCGAGAATGGCAACCGGTGCGGAATTTTCATCATCAATATTCGGATCATAGGGCTTTTCAGGATCCCCATCTGTGTGACAAGCCGGATCGGCGGAGTCGATCTTTCCATCGCTGTCATTATCAAGACCATCGGAGCATTGCGGGTGAATAGGAGGAACCTTTACAAGAATCGTAGTTGTCGCTTCCTTGCTGATTGCGCCTTTGTCATCAGTTACTTTGAGAGTTACCGTGTAGGTGCTTGTGGCCGTATAGGTGTGAGAGGTGGTGGAAGCGGTCGTACTTGTCGCGGCGGAACCATCTCCGAAATTCCATGTATAAAGGACGACCGTTCCGTCGAGGTCATACGAACCAACCCCGTCAAGAGTAATTTTGCTGTTCTGATTGGCAGTTACCGGCGCGACGATAACAGCTACCGGAGCGGAATTTTCATCGTCAATATTCGGGTCATAAGGTTCGTCGGGGTCTCCGTTTGTATGACAGGCCGGATCGGCTGCGTCGCTTTCTTCGTCGCCGTCATTATCGGCTTCATCCGAGCATTGAGGACGATGTCCTTTAGAAACAACCTCAACGGTCAACGATTTCGGTGTTGCCCAATTATCATGAGAATCTTTAGCGGTGTAATCAACTTGGTAGGTTCCGACGGTTGTCGTTGAAACCGAGCTGCTGGCGTAAAGAGTTACCGCGTCTCCATCAGGATCAGAGGTTGTGGCGTGTTCCATGGGGTCAAAGGCACCTCCCACAGTGAAAGTAAACGGATTTGCGCCAACGATGGTGATTTCCGGAGCGTGATTTACCGGGGCGAGCTTTGCAAAACCAAAGTTAAGATCAAGGTTTGTACCTTCTTCAATCACCAAATTTTCATGACATTTTGATGTTGTCACCGGGGTTGTTTGCTCAAACCCTGTTTGGACAGTTGCACAAAGATTATAGGTGCCGGGCATGACATCATCCAACTCATACGTGCCGTCGGTGCTTGTAGCGAAGCGATCGGAGGCGACTCCATTTTTGTCCTTTAGAATAACTACCCAATCAGAAAGTCCGGGTTCAGTATCTTCTTTGGCTGCATTTTTATTAATATCCTCGAATATCGTACCTTCGATTGAAGAGGGCTGACGTTCACATTCGGTTTCTGCAATAGAAAGATAAATGGCTTTAAGGTCTGCGGCGGTCGGTGCTGTAAAGTAGAAACCATCGCCGCTCGAGATAGCTTGAAGATCCGAAGCCGACAAATCATTTCCTAACGCGATGGAATATATCACAATCCCGTGAGATTTCGCTTCATTAGCTTTTTTAATCGCATAGGCACGACCAATGGTATCATTAGTTGGCCGATTTGAGTTTCCGTCTGAAAGAAGGACGATAGCGTTTTTAACATCGGTTCGTCCGTTCAAAGAGATTTCTTCGTCCGCCAAGGAGATTGCTTTGCCGACATTTGTCCACCCGTCAACCGTTATGGCATCAATTTCATCTTTAACAGAACTGAAATTATTTGTCAGATGGCTGTCCAACGTCGCTTCGCCATAAAATGAAACCAATCCGACCTTGTCAGTCAAAGCAACAAGAGCGTCAATAAAAGATTTCGCCGCTATTTTTGCCGTGGAAAGTGGCTCCGGACCAAGAGAAGACGAGGGGTCATCTGCCATGCTGTCGGATCGATCGAATACTACCATAACGTCAAGAGGGGCGACGCAGATTGGTGAACTTTCCTCTTCGACGATAACAGTGAGGGTTTTCGGTTCTGCTTTTTGTCCTTTAGAATCTTCGGCTGTGTATTGAACGGTGTATGTACCGGCGACAGTGGTATTCACAGAGCTTGATGCGTGAAGCGTTGTGTCGTCACCGTCAGGATCGGAAACGGTCGCATGGTCTTCGGCTACGAATGAATCGTCGACCTTGATAGTCAACGGATTCGGTTCCTTGACGGTAATTACCGGCGCGTGGTTGATTTTCTGTTTAGTCAAAAGTACCAGAGTTCGAATATTTCTGGCTGTGGTAAGTGTAATCTCTCCATCGGCATTCGTATTGTCTGTATTGTAGGAGAAAAAATCATCTATTGAGTTAACATCAACATTATGTTGATCGTTATACAAAGTAGTCTCCCAGTCCCCGCCGGAAACAGACACCTCTTTGTAGTGATAAGAAGTTTTCTCGAGATCATAATGTGTTACACATGATGCATCATTCTTTCCGTCATTGCCGATCAGATCAGCATTCAAAGAGTAACTTGTTTTTGTAGTATCCCACGTCGTAGTAGGAAGGAGCCCCCCAAGCGGAATAGAGGAATCAGTATCTGATCCCGGAGTATACTGCCCTTCCAGTATAAATTTTCCGGCGGGAAAATCGCTTGTTATAACCTTTCCTTCAGAATCGGTAAGAATTTGGCAGACCGTTATGTGGCAAGCAAAAGCGCTGTTACTTGAGAAGAAAAATACAAGAAAAGAAAATAAAAAAGAGACAATCAGAGTTGCCGGTGAAATGCTCTTTACTGGGGACGTTTTCGTTTTGTACATATGGTTTTTTATTAAAATTTTTGTTTCGGTTAAATTCACTATACGCATATTCCAAAATATGTAAAGTGATTTTATGATTAATATATGAAATATTCATTAAGAAAATATTAATACCGATTATACACCTTTTAAAATATTTGTCAAGAGAAAAAACGAGAAAAAACACCTATTTTAAAGGACATTTTCAAATTCTGATATATGTTATTATACATAGCTTTTTTGATATAGGACAAATATTTTCTTATTGTCCTATATTATGTCTCTTATAAAGGACATTAAAAAAACAGTCCATCGTTCGCCGGCCGGCGAACGATGGACTGTTTTTTTACATTCACTTCACTAATTACATATTCCCTCGCTTTGCCCTGTGGCAATCGCGGCAGAGAAGCTGTCCGAGCCTGGACTCATCCGGTTCGAAAGGAAGTTCGTTGATAGCAGTTCCGCATCCCGAGCAGGACCAATTGCCCTGGTGCATGGTGCGCGGACCTCTGTCGTCGCGACGTCCACCTCCGCGGCTGTCTCGGCTGTCTCCACGCTTTGCCCTGTGGCAATCGCGGCAGAGAAGTTGTCCAAGCCTTGACTCATCCGGCTGGAAAGGAAGTTCATGAATTGCGCCTCCGCATCCCGAGCATGACCAGTTACCCTGGATCATGGGTCGTGGTGTGAAGCCGCCTCCGTTGTTATCGTACGCCATTTTAAAATATTTTATATTTAATTCTCGACCTTTTTACGTGTAGGGCAAGATGGCGTATTCACGGAGCGCAACGCTTAATGAAACTACCTTCGCCGAAAACACTATACCGCATATTATAGACGATAGGGAAAGGTAAAGTCAATGTGAACAGTATTTCATGCTATTTACTTTAACTTCTGTAAAGACTATATTATAAGTACGTGTAAAAATAGATATAGTGATTAAAGAATTTCTAATTCCTAATATCTAATTTCTAATAAAATGCCTAATGTCGAAACCGTTCATTAGAAATTAGTAATTAGATATTAGAAATTCATTTTATTTCCCCTCCGTCGTTCAATGGATAGGACATAAGTTTCCGGAACTTAAAATGTAGGTTCGATTCCTACCGGGGGGACTTGCGAAAATAATAAGTAAAAATGAAAAAGTAAAAATTGCCGACACGGCATAACATTCGCAGAGACCCCCGGAGAAAAGCAAAACTTTTTAATTTTTGACTGTCGTTTTTGCTTTTTCAGTTTTAGATTTTAATTTAAAAAAATGTCTTTCGAATCTCTTCATACCCACACAACCCTTTCCGACGGGAAGCTTACGCACAAGCAGATGTTTTTGCTTTGTGAATCACTGGGGCTGTCTGTCGTGGCTTTTACCGACCATGACGCAGTTTTGAATGATGAGGCACTTTCTTTTTTGGATACGGTACAATCTTCGCGAACGAAATGGGTTTCCGGCATTGAAATCAGTGCGGCTCCCCCAAAAGAAATCGAGGGTCTCGGTAAAGGCGGTTTGCATATCATTGGTCTATTCGTAGATCCGAAAAACGCCGCGCTTAAAGAACACTGCACAAAAGCGCAGGCGGCGCGCATTGAACGAATGGAAAAGATTGTTTTTAATTTGAAGATGCTCGGTTTCAGTATATCCGAAAGCGAGTGTTTGATTGCTTCAGGTGGAGAAGCTGTCGGAAGGCCTCACATTGTGGAAGCGCTGAATATGCACACGGAAAACAAAAAAGTTACGGAACTCCTTGTTGAAAAAATGAAAAAAGAAGCGGAAACGGTTCCCGCTGTTCGTGAAAAATTTGAAAAAATGATGGAAGGCGGAGAACATTCCATTCCCTATGCCCTTTTCCTTTCCGCCGATGCGTATCAGAGAGCCTATGAAGAAGTCTCGTATGCGCCCAATCTCGACGAAGCAACCAAACTCATTCGCGATGCCGGAGGAGTTTCTATCATCGCGCACTATTTTACCGTGAAGAAAAAAATGGATTACTTCTTTATTGAAAAGTTATTGAAGGAGAAAAGAATAGATGGAATGGAGACGGTGTACGGTCTGTGGCACGTCGGACAAAAAGACGAGCCGGAGCTGGAAAAAGAAAAAACGGAACTTCGGTGGCTCATCAAGCACTATAACGCTTTGGCGACCGGCGGACCGGATGCTCATTCAGAGGAGGATATGCGTAAATACACCGAACTCGGGAGCTTTGCTTCGCCTTCAATCGGCATGACGGAAAAACTGCTCGCTTCGGAGAAGGTCAATAAAAAGTGGTCTTCTCTCTAAAAAAATACCGCCAACGCGTTTCACTCAATCGGTCAGGCTTTTTCGTAACTGCTCACACCTCGTCGCCGGAGCGGGGTTGTACCCCGGTCCGAAACGTTTTAAATTCCAAGCTTTTTTCGTTATCACAGAATTAATAGCGAAAACATAAACGTTTCCGACCGGGTTGCAAACCCGCTCCGGCGACGATTTACTGGGGTATTATTTAACAAAACGGGTGTTGTAATTAATTATTGAATGTACCCTTTTTCATGTTGACTTTTAAAATAAATATGCTGATAATACAACAAGAAAATCTTTTTATATTACAAGGGGGATCGAATGCATAAATATGACCGGTTTTTGTCGATTGAAGGTTGTCTGAAACATCGTGCGATGCAAGTTTCGGACGCGAGGAGAAGGTACGGTAATGATCAGGATATTGCTTTACCGAATCCGTATCTCGCCGATGTGGTAAAGATTATGGAGAGCAAAGCGGTACGAAGCTTGGCGAATAAAACGCAAGTTCTCTCCTCTCCGTCGAATGCTCTTATCAGAAACCGTTTAAGCCATTCTATGGAAGTTGCCGCAATTGCAACGACCATCGCTCAAATACTCGGGCTTAATCACGAGCTCTGTATGGCAATCGCTCTGGCGCACGACATTGGACATACTCCGCTCGGACACCAAGGTGAGGAATTTTTGACAAAGGTCACGGAAAAAATTTTCCGTCATGAGGTATTCGGCGTAATCGTCGCGCAAAAGATCGAAAGAAAAGGCGACGGTCTCAATCTGACCAAACAAACTTTGCTCGGCATGCTGCATCATTCAAGAGGTCCAAAAGAGATAGTCGTGAGCGATGAGATGTCTGAGGAAGCCAAAGCGGTCATGTATTCCGACAAGATCGCCTACATGCTGGCCGACTACAATGATTTTCCACGGCTCGGTGTCCCGGAACATTGGCGTAAAAAATTGCGCTGGTTTAGAGAGGTCGGCATGAACCAAAGAGAAAGAAAAAATGCCATTATTGCGGCCCTTTGCGAAGAGTCGGCAGAAAAAGGTTCGGTTTCTTTTTGCGATGGAGAGATAGCAAGATCATTTTCCGAAACAAAAAATGAAATGTATAAAATATACGCGCGCTTGCACACGTACGATTTCGAAGGATTTATGAAAGTGTATGCGTTCCTCGGAAAGGTATTGCAAAATGACTATCCCACCGTTGCATTCGCACTCATGACCGATGCCGATCTCCTCTATTTATCACAATACCACGTATTGGATATCACAAAATTACGCCAAACCTCGCTCTGGGAGAGGATCCCGTTTTTGGAAGAATTACCTCCAATCGATCTTTCCAATCCCGATCTGGACTGGTAAAAATATTCACAGCTCCGACCTTGTCGGGGCTTTTTGCTTGTTTGAAAAAAACAATAACACGGCCACAGCTTTTCCGAACTGTCATTGCGTGATATATTTGCAAGAGGGATATTCCGTTCTTTTTGGGAGAAACGAGATGAGATGTATAATTTGTGAAAATATTATCGCTTTAAGGAAATTCTGGAAACGCATTATCGGAACGGACAAACCCCCGGTCGTGGGCGACGGGACCGATGAACATGGCTGCTGCGGGGCCGCGGGATACGTTTGGTGCGAAGTAAAAAAACAATGCGTTCGGACATGGGAAGAACCGTGCAAAAGCTGCAAGGAAATTTCTTGTCCTTTGCACCGCGGTTATGGTTGTTGAAAAAAAGTCAAAAATATTTCCGGCGTCCTACCTGGGCGTCGGCTTTTTTATTCAAAAAATCCAGAGCCGGACTTGGCTCTGGATATTTACTGCTATTGTTTTTTTCTGTTCATTTCCTGCGCGGTTTTGATCAGGTTGGTGATCGGAACGCCGGACGGGCAATGATAAGCGCAGCTGCCGCATAAACAGCAGTTGTTGAGATAAAACGAATCCCTCATTTCTTCATACCGACCCGCTTTTGCGCGTCGTGCAAGTTCGCAAGGATTTAAGCCCATCGGACAAACCTGTACGCATGTGCCGCATCTGATGCAAGAATATTCGGGAGTATCATTTTTCAGTTCTTCAAGTGTTTTGTCGAACGCCAGTATTCCCGAAGTGGTTTTTGTCACGGGAATGTCGAGTGTTGCGACCGTCTTCCCCATCATTGGTCCGCCGAGAATGACGCAGCGTGCCGTTCCGCTAAAGCCGCAGTGCTCCAAAACAAATTTCAGAGGAGTGCCGATCGGTATCAGATAATTTCCCGGCCGGGAAATTCCGGGACCTCCGATGGTAACGACGCGCTCAATCAATCCCCCATGAACGGGAAGAAGTTTTCCTATCGCCGCAAGCGTCGCGACATTGAATACTCCGACACCGACCGAAGCCGGCAATTTCCCCATGGGAAGTTCGATGCCTAAGAGAGCAAAGATGAGCGTTTTTTCAAACCCTTGCGGATATTTCTTCAGCAATGCCTCCACGGTAATGGGAGAATCTTCAGGCAAAGCCTCTCTTATCGCATGGAGAACATCCGGGGTGTTGTCTTCAAGTCCGATAATGGCCCTTTCCGCTCCGGTGCATTTCATGATAATCCGAATTCCGCAAAACAGTTCCGGTAATGATTCGAGCATAACGCGATGATCGGTCGTTAAGAACGGCTCACATTCGCATCCGTTCACGATAACGGTATGAATTTTATTCGGTTCAGGGGGATTTGCTTTTATGTGGGTCGGAAATCCCGCTCCACCCAAACCGACCATTCCGGTTTCTCGTATCGCTGAAAGTATTTCTCCTTTACACATCTCCTCAAAATTTCTCCAATCGCCGACATACGGATTTTGGGAAGAAAGATGAGAAGTTTCAAGAATAATTGCGGGTGTCATTTTCCCGTCTTGACCAATGCGATCTGCGATTGCTTTCACGGTACCCGTAACGCTCGCATGAAGCGGAACTGACATTCCTCCGTCGGGGTCTGCTATCTTCTGCCCGCGATACACGCTATCCCCCGCTTTCACGCAAGGGATTTGTCTCTGTAAAAGAAGGATTATTTCAGGGGAAAATGGAATTCTTCGTATTCCATTTTCAGCCGTATCCTTATGTTCCTCGGGATGGATACCGCGAGGAAACGTCTTTTTTCGGAAGAACCGAAATATGCTCATAAAACCTCCTGTATAGAAATTATAAGAGAACGATAAATCTGGTGTTACTATATAGAGAATGTTCCGATTTGTCAATTTACATTTTACCGTCTTTTCCTGTATTATAATGACATTATGCAGATGACATTCAAAGACATAGTTAAAGAGCAAGTTCCGCCGCAAGTAATCATTACGATTATTTTTGTCGTGATGCTTGCCATCGGGTACGGAATATGGACCGGCGAAACCACCGGAAACATTTCTCTTACCGCACCGCTCTACGGAACGGAACTGGTCGTCGACGAACAAGTCGCCGGAGTATCAAAAAATGCCGGGGAAAAATTATCCTACTCGTTTCCGGAAGGAAAACATACTGTTATCGTTGCACGCGGTGGCTTTCTCCCATGGACAAAAGATATAACGGTAAAAGCAAAAGAGACAACCGAACTTCATCCGTTCCTCGTCAGACAAGACATTAAGCCGACCGAAATCGCCCAAAATGTTTATGACGGCGGTACGATCACGATCAATACGGAATACTCCGATGCGCTTTCCCTCTTCGATACCGCTTCCACAAAACCGGAACTGTCGAGCCTTATCGCTGAGACAAAAATAAAAGACGTGCGGTCGGCGGATTATTATCCCGGACGAACCGATGTTCTTTTGATTGCCGCACAAAACGGCGTGTTTGCAGTAGAAACAGGTTCAACCACCCCCAGAAATTTTGAACCGGTCTACCAAGGAAAAGAACCGACGTTCGTATTGTCAGGCGGATCGATTATTGTAAAAGAAGGAACGACGCTTTACAGGATCGTGGGGTTTGATCGGTAATAAGATCAGATCTGAAAGTAACTTAGACCAAAGATTTCAAAAAATTTCTAATTTCTAATACCTAATTTCTAATAAAAATCCTAACGCCAAAAAACATTTATTTTTTTAGTCATTATGAAATTAGACATTTTATTAGAAATTAGATATTAGATATTAGAAATTATTTTCTCTAGTGAAAGCAAAAATTGACGCTAACGAAATTTTTTTACGGAACGTAATATGTCACTAATCCTCTAATGAAAATAGTAAACGCATCTCCCATCACGCAAGGAGTTTTGAAAGAGCTTTTGACCTACTACACTTCCAAGGACGTACAAAAAAACTCTCTTGTCGTCATACCCCTTCGCGGCAAATCCGTTCCCGGGTTGGTCACTTCTTTTGAAGATGCGAATGAGGCGAAATCGCGGCTGAAAAACTCGCGGTTTTCGTTGAAACGCGTCGAAAAAGTTGCTGAGCGAAACTTTCTCCTTCCGGAGTTTATTGAAGCGGCGAATGAAACCGCGAAGTATTATGCCGGAACAATCGGCGGAGTCATATCAGGGCTTGTTCCCACCAGGATATTTGAAGAATACCTGAAACCAAAAGGTGTCCTCTCGTCGTTGCTTGGTCCCGAAACCACTCACATAAAAAAACCGGAGCACGCCGACAAAGTACTGCACGCAGACAAATTCGCCATTCAAGCGGGCCACGAAGACCGATTTTCTGTTTACCGTGGAGTGATACGCGAAGAATTTGCGCGCGGATCGTCAGTATTTCTTTCGTGTTCCACCACTATGAGTACAGAAATGGTGGCAAAAGAACTTTCGCGGGGAATCGAACAATATACTTTTACTTTGCACGGAAAGATGCATCCGAAGGATATGATCGGACAATGGAAGAAAATAATGGAAACGGCACACCCTGTGCTTATCATAGGAACGCCGATGTTCGCTTCGCTTCCGAGAGAAGACTTTGGGGCGTTCATCGTCGAGCAGGAAAGCAAAGATTCGTATCAATCGTTTTCAAGACCGTATTTTGATTTTCGCTTCTTTTTGGAAAAATTCGCGGAAAAAATGACCGCGCGCTTCATTGTCGGCGATTCTTTTCTTCGTATTGAGACGTTGAGAAGGTATGAGGATAAAAAGCTTTCCGCTATCATTCCTCTCAGGTTCCGCCTCCTCTCGACTCTCGAGCAGGCGGTCATCGATACGAGAAAAGATAAAAAAGGAGCTTCCCCGGAAAAAGGATGGGAAGTCTTGTCCGAACCTCTCCGGCGATCGATGCAGGAAACGATCGAATCAGGGGGAAACGTTTTCCTCTTCGGCGTCCGAAAGGGTCTTGCGCCTCTTACTGCGTGCCGTGATTGCGGAAACGTTCTTTCCTGTGCACGCTGTCAGATCCCGTACGTCCTTCATCGCGAAGGAACACGAAATATTTTTATCTGCCACAAATGCGAGGAACGAAAGAAAACCGAAATTACCTGCCCCGTGTGCGGAGGGTGGCGTTTGCTTCCCCTTGGTATCGGAGTGGAACTCGCGGCAGAAGAAGCTCGCGAAATGTTCCCGAACGCACCCGTCTATGAATTGAATGCCGACGCGGTAAAGAATGAAAAGAAGTGCGCGGAGATATCATCAACCTTTCGGGATTCGCGCGGCACAATCCTTGTTGGAACGGAATTCGCGCTTCCTCATATAGATAAAGCATCGCTCGCGGCGGTCGTTTCCGTCGATTCCCTTTTCTCCCTTCCTGATTTTCGTACGAATGAAAAAATGCTCCGCAAGCTCTTGGAAGTAAAAGCGAAAGCGGAAAAAACATTTATTGTCCAAACCCGTTATCCGGAAGAAAAAATATTCCGCGCACTTTTGCAGGGAAACCTCATGGAGTTTTATAAAGACGAGATTAAGGAACGGACTCGTTTCTTTTATCCGCCCGCCTCGGTAATCATCAAAATACGCTTCGAAGGGGCCGACGAGGAGGTAGCGGAAAAAGGAGCGATGGTCAACGAGATATTCAAGAAATTCAACGTAAAGATCTTCCCGGCTTTTATCCCAAAAATTAAAGACCGATACCAAGTGAACGCCATTATAAAAACCGGCGTGGAAAAGTGGCCCGACGCAGACTTGGTGGAAAAGCTCATGTCGTTGCCGCCATATTTTAAAGTAAAGGTGGACCCGGAAGATTTGTTATGACGAATAGAAAATAAAAGATAAAAAATAGAAAATTGTTACGACGGTAATTTTCTATTTTTTATTTTTCATTTTCTATTTGTTTCCATTACTTGACAAATTTTATGTCATAGTATATGCTCACATTCGGTAACCTGAATTCCAAAGATAACAAGAACGGTACTTGTTGCTCTTGGATTTTGTAAAAAACACCGAAGAGGAAAGAAAAATGAGTTCTAATACTAACGACAGAACGGCAATAATTAATATTTTGAATTCCGTACATAATCTTCTGGAGGAAGCGCAATCCATTGACGAAGAAATTGCGTTGCTCGCAACAAAGAAGAAAGTAAATTCAGATAAACAAGCATTTGTTATCTGCCAAATACCTTCTTTGGGACAGCTCGAACTGTGTCAAAAGTTTGAAAAACTCGAAGAATACCACAACCACGAACAGGGAGGAACCGTCTATTTTGTGGCTACACAAGTCAATCAATCTTCGGATGGAAAGGTCGAAATCGTTCAGCTCAACAGAGAAGCAAAGGGAAATCATGAGCACTGCGATGCCGCAACGAAAGTGATCCCCTGCTGATGTGATATCCGCCTGCGATGCAGTCTTATTCGTCGTTCACTATATGAACGACGAATTTTTTTGTACACAAATTACATCAAAAACGCAAAGAGTTCTTAACCCTGCTTACGCGATCATATCCTCCGGAGAGCCATGCATAATAAAAACCGGCATAGAAAAATGATCCGACGCTGATCTGACGGAAAAGCTCATGTCGTTGCCGCCATATTTTAAAGTAAAGGTGAATCCGGAAGATTTGCTCTAAAATTTCCAAGGAGATTATAGGGGTTGAACCTCTATATATAAAAAGGCGATCATGAAGACCGCCTTTGTAATTTTAGACTAAAGAACAAATTTTCTGTATTTCCTCCGCTATCATTTCTGCGACCGTTGGTACGGCGCGGGCGATTTCTTCGGATAATACTTTTATTCCAAACGATACTTCTTTCGGCTCAATGCCGAAGATGATTATTTTCGGCACTTTCCATCCTGCGTGCTCCGCGATATCGACGGCTTGCGCGAGTCCGATTTCGTGAAGTGAAAGCCGGATGGTGCTGTCGCATTCAACTTTTTCAAATTCAATGCGTTTGATGTCGCCCGCTTCCCCAATACCAATCACGGCATCAGCAACGAGAACGACATCATAATCTTCCATGAGCCACACGAGGTTTAATCCGAGTGTGGCGCCATTTTCAAGACTTACATTTCGAGCTTCCGGTCGTTTTGAAAATTCTTTCACTACCGCCGGACCGAAACCGTCA
>Ga0172379_10007900_pt1 | contig 13643 bp, 8 predicted proteins | sample GrowelOW334metaG_FD_119756 | JGI IMG/M metagenome (GOLD analysis project Ga0172379, IMG submission 119756) | Groundwater microbial communities from an aquifer near a municipal landfill in Southern Ontario, Canada - Groundwater well OW334 metaG | ecosystem: Environmental > Aquatic > Deep... | reverse complement strand
ATCACCGGCGGCGTTGTTTCCTCTCTTGGAAAAGGAATCGCGGCTGCCTCACTCGGACTCCTCCTGAAATCGCGCGGACTTCGCGTGACGATCCAGAAAATGGATCCATATATCAATGTCGATCCGGGAACCATGTCTCCCTATCAACACGGTGAAGTCTACGTCACAGACGATGGTGCAGAAACCGACTTGGATCTGGGTCATTACGAACGGTTTCTGGACATCAACACTTCTAAGATGAACAATGCCACCACCGGACAGATCTATTATGAAGTGATCAACAAGGAACGCCGCGGCGATTATCTGGGTGCCACGGTGCAGGTGGTGCCGCACATTACGGACGAGATCCGCAGGCGCATCGGTCAGCTCGGCGCTACGGGAAAGTATGATGTTGTCATCACAGAAGTCGGCGGTACGGTCGGCGACATTGAATCACTCCCCTTTTTGGAAGCGATCCGCCAGTTCACGCTCTCCATCGGCAAACGGAATGCGTTGAGCATTCATGTAACACTGATTCCGTACATCCGCTCAGCCGGAGAGATTAAAACAAAACCGACTCAGCACAGTGTGAAAACACTCCTGGAGATCGGGATGCAGCCCGACATCCTCATCTGCCGGACCGAAAAACGTCTTTCCCGTGAAGTTCGTGAAAAGATCGGCCTTTTCTGCAACGTGGAAACAGATGCGGTGATCGAAGGACGCGATGTCGATACGATTTACGAGATCCCGCTCCATTTTGAAAAAGAAGGACTCGACAAAATCGTCCTGGAAAAACTCAACATTAAAGCGAACAAGCCGGATCTACGGAAATGGACGCGCTATGTCCACCGGGTAAAGGAACCGGCGGATCGTGTGACGATCGGCTTCGTCGGCAAATACACCGAGTTGAAGGATGCATATAAAAGCATCTCCGAATCGTTCATTCATGCCGGTGCTGAGAACAATGTTGCGGTTGATTTAAAATGGATCCGTGCTGAAGAACTGGAAGGGGAAAACGTCAAAGAACTCCTCAGCGGACTCAGCGGATTGCTCGTCGCACCCGGTTTCGGGATCAGGGGCATCGAAGGAAAGATCAAAGCGATCCAATTCGTGCGGGAGAATAAGATACCGTTCTTCGGTATCTGTCTTGGCATGCAGTGCGCCATCATCGAATTCGCGCGGAATGTTTGCGGTTTAAAAGGAGCGAACAGTACGGAATTCAAGAAGACAAAGTACAATGTGATCGACATGATGGCCGACCAGCGGAATATCAAAAACATGGGCGGGACCATGCGCCTCGGTGCGTATCCATGCGCACTACAGAAAGGGACAAAAGCATACACTGCGTATAAGAAGGAACTCATCTACGAACGCCACCGCCATCGGTACGAAGTGAACAATAAATTCCGCAAAACACTTGCGGAACACGGTATGGTTTTCAGCGGCACTTCGCCGGACAATAATTTGGTGGAGATCGCCGAATTGAAGGATCATCCCTGGTTTGTCGGCGGGCAATTCCATCCGGAATTAAAATCCCGCGCGCTGAATCCGCATCCGCTGTTCAGGGATTTTGTGAAAGCTGCTGTTGTGTATTCAAAGGGAAAGAAATAACCCTTTACGTTCTGTCAATTTCGGTCCCGGTACTCTGTTCTTATAATAGACGTCCGGGACCGATTGTTTTTGGGAAACTCCGCAACTCTTTTTGTATCTTCCCTTATGCTCTCCAACTATTTCACACTCTTTCATATTGCGAAAGAATTGCAGCTGCGGTATGCCCGGACGGTGATCGCCGAAGTGTATTCGCAGGAAAAGAACACGCTTTCTCTTCTTCTCTATGCACCGGAACCGCATACCATTACTATTTGCTGCAATGCACGTGAGAACTATATCGTTGCGCGACCGGGCGATTCACGCACACAGAAGAATTCCATCAACCTGTTCCCTTCCCTGGTGGATATGCATATCGAATCTGTCTATGTCAGTGCGACGGATAGGGTTATCTATTTTAAATTTTCAGGAGAACAATGGCTCTGTCTGGAAATGTTCGCATCCAAGGCGAATGTGTTTCTATTGAATAAGGATGGCATCATTACCGACGCATTCCTGAATAAAAAAGAGTTGCTCGGAACTGCACACTCTTTCCAAGCCGCAGAACAGCAGATCACTTCCGAAATGCTCCTGCCTGCAAAAGAAACCTTTTTGAAGGAGCTCTTCAGGGATGAAACTGAATCGAAACATCCAGTCCAACGATTGAAAAAGGCATTGCCGAAACTTGGGACGACTCTTGCAAACGAGATCATGTTCACGTCCAATAGTGGTGCCGAATCCATATCCGCCGAAACTGCGGAACGCATCTTTAACGAATCTGAAACAATCATCCGCCGCATTGTGCAGATGAAACGTATCTCACCATCTGTATATTTTGAAGAGCGTTCTCCATACTGTTTTTCCCTGTTACCGCTGGAGCATCTGTCATCCTTCCGGGTAGAAACGTATGACGATCTCTTTATTGGCATTCAGAAGTTCATCAGTTTCGAACGTTCCACCTCCTCCTATCTTCAGAAGAAAAAAGAGATCACCGCGTGGCTTAGTAAAGAACGGGAAAAAGCACATCGGACAATCAATGCTGTGGAAGCGGAACTTGCGGAATCATCCCGGGCAGAGCAGTATGAACTGTACGCTCATTTGATCATGGCACATCTCCCATCCATCGCAAAAGGGATGCGTTCCATCACAGTTGAAAATTCCTTCACTCAAACTGAAAACGTTACCATACCGCTTGAACCAACATTGACTCCGCAAAAAAACTCCGAGAAATATCACGAAAAAGCGAAAAAATCAAGATCCGGAAGAGTGGAAGCTGCGGATCGGTTGCTGCAGTTAAAGAAAAGAATACAATCGATCGATTTGACATTAGAAAAGTCTAAGGATATTACCGACAGTTTTTCACTTAAAAATTTCTTACACTCCTATGGGGGAATGGTTAAAGAGTTAGGATTTATGACGGAAAAAGAACAGGACGAACTTCCACCATTCAAGATTTTTGCTGTCGAAGGCGGTTTTACGGTATATGCCGGCAAGAACAGTATAAACAATGACCTGCTGACGTTCCGCCATGCAAAACCGAACGATCTGTGGTTTCACGCTCGGGGCTCCTCCGGCTCGCATGTTGTTCTGAAAGTCGGCAGTGCGCAGGGAACACCGTCAAAGAAAGCAGTGGAACAAGCGGCAGCGATCGCGGCATATTACAGCAAAATGAAAAATGCAAAACATGTGCCAGTCGCAATGACAGAGCGGAAATATATCCACAAGCCGAAAGGGGCTCCCGCAGGTACAGTTGCACTTGATAAGGAAAAAGTTATATTTGTTCAGCCCGTATTGCCCGAAAATAAAACGTAATTATGGCTATTAAAATCCTTGTCGTTGATGACGACAATTACATCCGCTCTTTCCTCCAAAAGCGTTTGACCGCATTAGGGTACGAGGTCCAGCTTGCAGAGAACGGTGAACACGGTCTTCAAGTCGCCGAAGAACACCATCCACATCTGATTATTTCCGACTGGATGATGCCGAAAATGGACGGGACAGAATTCTGTCATCAGATCAAGAATCATCCGGATCTGAAATACGCGTACTTCATCCTCCTTACCGCACGGGATTCTGCAGAAGATAAGATCGAAGGGATGGAACAGGGCGCCGACGATTTTATGACGAAGCCGTTTAATGACAAGGAATTGGTTGCACGCGTTAATGTCGGACTCCGCATCACCGCACTGCAACAGGAACTTTCGAAATTCCAGCACCAGAAAGCGGTTACCGAACTTGCCATCACCGTCGGCCACGAGATCAATAATCCGCTCGGCATCATCATGCTCACGCTGCAGGTGATGAAGAAGAAGATCGGCACGCCCCGCGAAGCAGAACTGAAACAGGATATCGATACCATGATGGCCAATGGTCATCGTCTTGCCGATATTGTTAAAAAACTTTCCTCGCTTGAAGATCCACAGTTCAAACCGTATCTGAAGAACTCTGATACGCACATGCTGGATCTGACCGGCAAACCGTAATTTTTTCACTTCATTGTTCCAAATCAAGCATTTCAATCGTATCTTCATTCCGATGAGATATTGGAATGCTTTTGGACTTGTATTGCTGCTGTGCAGCGCTGCGTTTTCGCAGGAACGATATTATTTCTACACCGGAAAATCGTACGGCTCCGAATCCATGATCAATCCCGGTTCGCTGGTGGTGAATGCGGGGTTCGACATACTGCAGTCGGCGACACACTCTCGCATCTTTTCTACAATCAAATTCGGTTCCGGCGCGAAAAATCTTGTGAACAATCTCGCCGATCCATTCACGCAGATCAATAAGTTTGGCTGGGGTGAGTTCATCGGACAGGAAGTCTTCCCGACAAGCCTGAAAATCGAAAAAGCGCAATGGTTTCCGAATTACACTCTTCATTTCATCGGCGGCGGTTTTGACGGCCGCATGATGGCCGAATGGTACAGATACCATAACTTCCCGTACCCGTCGCTGTTTGCCGGACTCACTGTTGCGACATATCACTTTGTCAACGAAGCTGTCGAGAATGATACCTACCAGGGTCCGAACGTTGATCCGATCGCCGATATTTACATATTTAATCTCGGCGGCGCATTGCTCTTTTCTTCGGATGCTGTGGCGGAATTCTTCAGCGAGACACTGCATATGACAGCATGGCCCGGTCAACCGGCGTGGAATTCTGTGTATAACACACTGGAAAATCATGGCCAATATTATGTAATGAAGTACCGGCTTCCGTTTGCACCAACGACAAGCCTCTTCTATCATTTTGGTGATAACGGTTTGGTTGGACTTTCATTCCTTGGAAAGAATAACGAGAGTTTTACCGTTGCAGCCGGAGCTACACAAAAAGCGCTGCGCAATGTCAATCCGATCAATGCCGCTCGTGTTGTCACGGTAGAATTAGGATGGATGGCGGGAGTTTTTTATGACAGGGACAATTCCCTGCTCGCTTCCGTGTTAGCTTCCAGCCGTATCAACGAGAAACTTCGTTTGAATCTCTATCCTGGTTTTGTCGATCTGTGGGGATTCACACCGGGTTTTTTTGCCGCAGTCGGAAGCAGAAATCAATTCATTGCCGGAATCACCATGCAATATTCTCCGTTAGGATTGGCATATCGCAACAAATTGTAATAATTTCTGAGAGCACGATTGGAGTATTCACTATGATAACTTTAAAAAAGAAGATCGTTTTTATCACGGGCGCATCGTCCGGGATCGGGAAAGCATCCGCAGTGAAATTCGCGGAAGCAGGAGCCGACATCCTGCTCTGCGCCCGAAGGACGGAAAAAGTTGAAGCGTTGGCTGCTGAACTGAAAAAGAATTACGGCGTACGATCACACGCCTTCCATCTTGATGTTCGGAAGCAATCAGAGGTGGAGCAATCGCTGAACACTCTTCCTGCCGAATGGAAGAACATTTCCATTCTTGTCAATAACGCCGGACTCTCTCGGGGATTGGACACGCTTCAGGATGGAGTTATTTCGGATTGGGATGAAATGATCGATACGAACGTGAAAGGGTTACTGTATGTCACCCGCGCTGTGCTGCCCGGGATGATTGCACGCAACGAGGGACACGTTCTGAATATCGGTTCTGTCGCCGGTCATTGGGTCTATCCCAAAGGAAATGTTTACAATGCATCAAAATTCGCCGTAAAGGCGCTCTCCGAAGGATTGAAAATGGATTTGCTCGGTACCGCTGTCCGCGTGACATCGGTAGATCCGGGGCTTATCGAAACTGAATTCAGTATTGTCAGATTTCACGGCGACGCGGAAAAAGCGAAGAATGTGTACAAAGGAATGACACCGCTCTCCCCGGAGGATATCGCCGACGCATTGCTTTGGGCCGCTACGCGCCCTGCACATGTGAACGTAAGCGAAATTATTTTGATGCCGACCGATCAATCGTCGCCGACAATGGTGCATCGCAGAACACAACAATAGGAGTACTATCCATCGATGAAATTTCCAATCATATTTTTCGCATTGTCACTGCTTACGCTTGCGCACCAGAAGAAAGACCACAGGACTACCATGAATGAGGTTGCAGAACAGTATGTCCGGCTGATTCTCGATATCGGCCAGCACGATCCCGATTTTGTGGATGCATACTACGGACCAAAAGAATGGCAGGAAGCATCGAAAAAGATGAACTATCGACTGACGGCACTTCATGACCGGGCCGATGCGATCATGGTCCGACTGAAACGGATCCGTGTTCCTCGGAAGAATACCGCCGACGGTCTACGAAAAACATATTTACAAAAACAGTTGACTGCCGCTTCGGCTAAATTGGAGATGTTGATGGGAACAACATTCACATTCGACGAAGAGGCAAAGAAATTATACGATGCCACTCCGCCTTCGTTTTCAGAAAAACACTTTGCCGGAATTCTTGATGAATTGAAACATACACTCCCTCCGGGCAGCGGTTCCGTACAGGAACGATATCAGGAGTTCAGAAATCAATTCATCATTCCGAAGGAAAAATTGGACACCGTGTTTCAGACGGCGATCAACGAGTGCCGTAAGCGGACGAAACAGTTTATTGCGCTGCCGAAGAACGAGCGGTTTACTGTCGAATATGTCAACAACAAAGCGTGGAGCGGATACAACTGGTATCAGGGAGATGCGCATAGTCTCATTCAGGTGAATACTGATTTTCCCATTTTCATTGACCGTGCCGTGGATCTCGCCGCACACGAAGGATATCCCGGACACCATGTGTATAATGTCCTGCTTGAGTCCGAACTATTGAAAAAGAAAGGCTGGATCGAGTTCTGCATTTACCCTCTCTTCAGTCCTCAATCGCTCATCGCGGAAGGTTCTGCAAATTACGGTATTAATGTTGTCCTTCCGGAAAAAGAACGACTCGCGTTCGAGAAGAAATATCTCTTTCCCGTGGCCGGACTGGATCCGTCGAAGGCAGAACAATATTACACCGTTCAAGCATTGTTTGCGAAACTGGCGTATGCGGGCAACGAAGCAGCGCGCGGTTACCTGAACGGCACCATGACGAAAGAGAAGGCGTTGATGTGGCTGACGACCTGTGCGCTCTTCGATTCCGCCCGTGCAGAACAGCGGCTGAAGTTCATCGAGAAATACCGAAGCTATGTCATCAACTATAATCTCGGACAAGATTTGGTTAAAAAGTACGTTGAAAAGAAATCAGGGAAAAAACCGACCGCTGAGAAACGGTGGAAAGTGTTTTCTGAACTGATTTCATCGCCAAGACTTCCAGGCGGATTACAATAGCATTGACATTATCGCCGATCCCATCACGAATTACTATTTATCGTTGCGCTCGTAAAGAATTAGCATAACATCAACAACATAGTTCGGAATGCGTATGAAAATATTTGTGTTTGCATTTTTACTCACCGTCCATTCATTCGCCGTATCTGCTAAAAAGAACGAGACCGTAAGTGCTGCCGAAAAAGAATATCAGCGCATTTCTTCGCAACTCTCCGCATTGGCAGTAAAAACTACTCCCTCCGCTGCGATTGAGAATGTATCCATCGTTCGTGATGCCGCGACATTTACGCTTGCACATGGAACGATGTACCTTCTGCCGACAATCAATCAAGAACAGCATGCGCTGCTTTTTGTCGGTGAAGGATCTGTCGTTATAACTCCCCCGACGGATGTTGAGCAAAAACAATTGCATCGTTTTTTTGAAGAAGAGGTATTTCCGAAAGAATTCACGACACTCTTTTTACTTTTTACAGATTCAACATTTAGGGAAATCTCTGCCCATTGCACCTTTAGTGATAATACACCGTCGACCAATATTTTCACCTCCATCAACCATTCTCTAAAATTGATCAGGGATAAAGATAATCACGAGTACGATCTGGATATTCTCAGAGCATTTCTCTTTACCGATAACCCCGGAATGTTTTACGCCCATTTTTATACGTCGGGAAACGAATCGTTCTTTTTTCATTTCGATCCTCAGGAGGTTGAAGAAGTATCGTTCGGCAGGAATTTATCCGATGGACCATTTTTCTCTACATCGGGATATCGGGAAACAATTCTCCAGTTTCAACAGAAAAAAGATTCCAATCGGGCAACGCCTTCCGTCGTAGAAGATATACCCGGTATCGATATCATTCATTACAGCATGGAGAATGTATTTGCAAAAGACTTAATGCTCGCCTCGTCCTGCACGATGACTTTTCTCAATGAAGTAGAAGGCCGAACATGGATTCCGTTTTTACTGCATCATGCTATGGAAGTGGATTCGGTATTCTTACCGTCGGGGGAAAAAGCAGAGTTCGTCCGTCTTGAAGGTTCAGATATTCTCTGGCTTTATGACAATTCGGGATATTCAAAGGGAGTTTCGTACACTGTCACCATCCATTCACACGGCGAAATCGTCAAGAATATCGAAGGTTGGTTTTCCCTGGAAACATCGTTTGGCTGGTATCCCACTTCATTCCGTGGACGTGATAAAGCGACGTTCGATTTAAAATTCTCAGTCCCGGAAGAATATCAATTTGCCTCTGTCGGAACGAACACTTCAACTGTTTTGGACAACGGTAGAGTACGTACCGAATGGAAACTAGCCGAACCTGGCAGGAATGCTTCCTTTATGCTTGGAAAGTTCAAGGAGTACACTGTTACGCCGGATAATATTCCTCCTATTACTGTTTTTGTTTCTACGGCACATGATGTAAGTTTAAAAAGTTATCTTTCTCAGAACGGAATGCTATCGGGAAAAAACATGGAAAAGCAGGTGTCCGTCGATATCGAGAACAGCATACGGTTTTTCCAGCATGTTTACGGCAACACTTCTGTTACTCAATTTTATGCGACCGAGATTCCGGGAGGACATGGCGAAGCATTTCCAGGACTCGTGCATTTATCATGGGCAACATTTCAGAATACGCAAAACGATGGCTCAGATGAGATTTTCCGCGCACATGAAGTATTGCATCAATGGTGGGGTATCGGCGTCGATTTTCAAACATATCATGATCAATGGCTCAGCGAAGCCTTTGCGACATATTCTGGTTTGTGGTATATGCAAACCGTTATAAAAGACAACAATAAGTTCTTTGAACAACTGCGCCATTATCAAAAAGCAATTCTCTCAAATCGCAAGTATCTGCTGGGCGACGGACAGGAATCCGGTCCCATTTGGTTAGGATATAGGACAAGTTCAAGTTCAACAGTGGGCGATTACAATCTTATTATCTATAAAAAGGGAGCATGGTTGCTTCATATGCTGCGGAATATGGCACTGGATTTAAAGACGATGAATGAAGATGTGTTTCTCGGTATGATGAGGGAGTTTTATCAGACCTATCATGGAAAAAGTGCATCGACGGCAGACTTCCAGCGTATCACGGAAAAATATTTCAAAATGAATATGAATTGGTTTTTCCAGCAATGGCTGTACAATACAGAGATTCCGATGTACAACATCACCTATAAGCTGCAGGAATTGGAGAATGGAAAATTCAAGGTGAAATGTACCGTTCGACAAACTAATGTCCCGAACGATTTTCAGATGTATGTCCCTTTTTTAGTAGATTTTGGCGAGCATCGATTCGCGCGCTTACGGTATCTTATAAAAGGTCCAGTAACCGAATTCGAGTTTCCTATTCTTCCCCTTAAACCAGAAAATATCAGATTCAACGATCTCGAATCGGTATTATGTGAGATCGATGATGAATCGTGGGATTAAAGTGTATCTCTTGCAGACAAAATAGTCCTCTCCATCCATTATCAATCTTCGCGGATGGAGTGTCCGCACTTGCTTGCTAATGTTTTCCCGAGTACTTTTCTAAAAGCAATTTTCAATTTTTCATCAATCGATGAAGTTGATATGCCTCAACCAAAAACTACCTACGCACGCGTTCATTTCTGACTGAATCTTCCTTCAATCCGTTCTGCGTTGAGCGCTCCTCAACCATTTTGTCATTTTAAATATTGAAAGGAAACGACAGTGGAAAACAAAAAATTACACCCCGAAAGCCTGATGATGTCATACGGATACAATCCGGAATGGTCCGAAGGGGCTGTGAAATGCCCCATCTTTCAGACCTCAACATTTGTCTTCAAAACCGCTGAACAGGGAAAAGCGCTTTTCGAAGTGGCATATGGAAAACGCGAACAGCGCCCGAATGAAAAGCTTGGCCTCATTTACAGCCGCATCAATAATCCCGATCTGGAAATTCTCGAAAACCGTTTGACATTGTGGGATGACGCCGAGGAATGCGCCGTTTTTGAAAGCGGCATGTCGGCAATCTCCACAGTGTTACTTGAATTTCTGAAACCGGGCGATACGATCCTCTACAGTTCTCCGCTGTACGGCGGAACGGAACATTTCCTGCAGCATGTACTGACGCAATTCGGCATCAACATCATCCGGTTCAAAGCCGGAGAGACACGCAATGAGATTATCGATATCGTGAACAGAAGCGGCCACGCCGAAACATTGAAGATGATTTATATCGAAACACCGGCGAATCCGACGAATGATCAGATCGATATTGCCAGCTGCAAACAGATGGCGAAGCATTTCTCGACACCGGTGAAAGAAGTGTTGGTGGCGGTGGACAACACGTACTTCGGACCGTTATGGCAGCATCCATTAAAACACGGTGCGGATATTGTGATCTATTCCGCAACAAAATATATCGGCGGACATAGCGACGTGATCGCCGGTGCAGTACTCGGATCCTCTGCTGTTATCAAACGAATTAAAACACTGCGGACATTTTTAGGGAATATGGCAGGACCGTGGACCGGCTGGCTGCTGCTGCGGAGTCTGGAAACATTGAAGCCCCGTATGGAAACACAGGCACGTAACGCAAAACATGTGGCAGAATTTCTGGCGAACCACCCAAAAATTGAACGCGTGTACTATCTCGGATTCCTGGATGAAACCAATCCGGTTCAATACAACATCTTCAAGAAGCAATGCCTCTCCGCGGGCGCAATGGTTTCCTTCGACGTTATCGGAGGAGAACGGGAAGCGTTTACGTTCCTGAATAACCTAAAATTGATTAAACTTGCCGTCAGTCTGGGCAGCACCGAAAGCCTCGCCGAACATCCCGCGACGATGACCCATATCGATCTGGATGAAAGCGAAAAAGTTGAATTAAATATTACTGCAAAATTGATCCGCCTCTCTGTAGGAGTGGAACATCATGATGACCTGATCGCGGATATCGCTCAGGCGCTGGAATGCATCAAAGTGGAAGAGCTGGAGATGGCGTAAATTATATTTGAGTCACAGAATAAAAAAACCACGTTTCAAGTACCATTTGAAATGTGGTTTTTTTATTCTCTAAAATGATGATTGTCGTTGCCAGGGAGTTCTGCGTTCAATCGGGGCTCGCAATGACTCCGGACGCTACTTCAACGGCTGGTTCCCGATCCCCTTTTTCTTCATTAACGTTTCGATCTCGGAAATCTCTTTCACGGCACCGGCCGAAAGATTTTCATTCCCGTTTTCTGTCACAAGGATTACATCTTCAATGCGGATGCCGATATTGAAATATTTCGGATCGACTCCTTCGCTCATCTCCGGAATATAGATCCCCGGCTCAACCGTATAGAGCATTCCTGCAACCAGTGTCTGCTGACCTACATCGTGAACATTCAATCCTACCGGATGTCCCAATCCGTGATTGTAAAATTTCTTGAAGCTCATCCCCTCTTTTTGTTTCAAGATGCCGAGTGCAAAAAGTCCTTCTTTGATGACGGAATCCGCCGCAGCGGAAACTTCGTTCCACTCCACACCTGGTGTAATCTTTGCAATCGCAGCTTTCTGAGCATTCAGGACAATCTGATAGATCTCTTTTTGTTCTTTGGAAAACTTTCCGTTCGCCGGATACGACCGGGTGACGTCGCTGGAATATCCCCGGTATTCCGCTGCACAATCGGAGAGGACGATATCACCGTTGTTGATCTTTTTTCTATTAGAGTTGTAATGAAGAATGACAGAATTCTCTGAAGCACCATTGATACAGGGATAACCGGTATATTCAGAGCCCTGGCGATGGAACGCATATTCATACAACGCCTGAAGCTCATATTCATACATCCCGGGCTCAACCGACATCATCGCTTGATTGTGTGCTATGGCGCTGATTTCGCTTGCTTTCCGCAGCATATCGATCTCCTGCTTGGATTTGATAATGCGCATAATGTGGACCATCGCATTCGGATCGCGCAATTCAATTTTAGAATTGTACCGTTTGGCATTATCAATGTAGGAAAGAAGCGGCGCCAAAAGTTCTCGTAACGGGCCGTTCACATCCGATGTTACCGATTGCGCATACAGATATTTTATCCTGGAAAACAGTGTCTGCTGAAAAACAGATTTGAATTTATCGTTTGGTAATGCCGTCTGTATTCCCAACAGTTTCATCGCCCCTTCCGTACCATAGCGCCTGCCGGTCCATGCCTCCGCTTGCGGATCGCGCGCCTGCAGAAAGAGCGCTTCATTCGTCGTCACTGTGGTCGAATCATTGACCTTCACTTTAATCCCCTTGGGTGAAAGAATCAGCAACGCATTCGGCTCCGTAAATCCGGTCAGGTAATAAAAATTATCTGCCTGGCGGTACTGGAAATCGACATCGCCGTTCCGCATCCGCTCCGGAGAGGAATAGAAGAGTGCTGCCGCATCCTTGCCGATCATGTTCATCGCCGAATCCCGCCGCATTTTGTATTCTGCCCGCGAAATAATATCCGTGTCATACTGCACGTACTTCAACCCGTCATTTTCCTGGGCGAATGCCACCGCTGCCAGATACAAAACGATCATTGAAACAGTCTTCATGTTCTCTCCTTTTTTGTGGAATAATATACAACGAAAATTAGGAAGTGTGAATCCGGTAAACAATTTTTAGGACAATTATCAAGATTGAACAATATATTCTACAGGGAAGTGCGAAGTTAGCAATCCGGAATTCATCCCCTCGGAATTTTGAGGGAAAGCATTGGTCACAGCAGGAAAGTGCCGTATCAGTACACCTGCTGAAACGTACAAAAAAAAGGGCAAGCACGCTTGCTTGCCCTTTGCCTTCATTCATTTTCCCCCAACGGCTATTTTCGCTGACCGCCGGCAATATCAATTCTGAAATTACCGCTTACTCCATGCATAAACAGTGTTCCTTCACCCCCGCCGAAATTAACGGTAAAGTCACGGTTGATGGTCCGTTCCTTATACGCATCTCCGCGCAGGAATGTGATTGTCGCGGAATAATTCCCACTCACAGTTCCGCTGATCGTGTTGGGGAAATTGCTGCGCCACTGCATCCGATGCATTTCCGGATCTTGTGCATGATACCGCAGCGCTTTCACGTTCAGACTCGTAATAGTCAGCGTACCAGCATGGGTGCGAAGCATATTCCGTGTTTTAATGGAATCAACGCCGGAACGAACATACGTGCTGTCCAATGTGATCGTCACCGTATCTTTATTGATGCCGTTGGTTGTCCACGCACCGGAGAGTTGTGTGAGATGATGTGTTACTCTCGGTCCGCTGAAATATCCGGAACCGCTGACAATCTTAAATTTCAGCGTGGTGGCCGTGTCGCTGCCAGTGATATAGTTCTTCTGCACGGTACCGTTTTT
>Ga0172379_10007899_pt1 | contig 13643 bp, 10 predicted proteins | sample GrowelOW334metaG_FD_119756 | JGI IMG/M metagenome (GOLD analysis project Ga0172379, IMG submission 119756) | Groundwater microbial communities from an aquifer near a municipal landfill in Southern Ontario, Canada - Groundwater well OW334 metaG | ecosystem: Environmental > Aquatic > Deep... | reverse complement strand
CCCATCATGATGACGCGGTGGAGGTTCGTGCCGATGCCGACGAAGCTGCGCAGGCCGACGACGGAGTGGCTGATGTGGGCGTGGCTGATGATGCAGCCATCGGAAACCAGCGCGTGGTCGATGCTCGCACCGTTGATCTTGCTGCCCGGCAGGAAGCGCGGCCGGGTGTAGATCGGCGAACTCATGTCGAAGAAGTTGAACTTCGGCAGTTCCTCGGCGCCGTCGAGATTCGCCTCGAAGAAGCTCTTGATGGTTCCGATGTCCTCCCAGTAGCCCTGATAGACATAGCTGAAGACACGGTGGGAAGAGATCGCCCCTGGAATGATGTGTTTGCCAAAATCTGTGAAGTCATTGTCGAGCAGCTTCACCATGACCGAGCGGTTGAAAACGTAGATGCCCATCGAGGCGAGGTAAAAATCCTCGTTCCCCTCGATGTCTAGGCTGTCATAGGAATCGCGGGGAATCTTGAGCGAATCGAGCACCTCGGGATCCTTCGGTTTCTCCACGAAGCGCACGATGCGGCGGTCGCTGTTGATCTGGAGGATGCCAAGCGCCTGGGCATTGTCCCTCGTGACGGGAATCGTGGCGATGGTCAGATCGGCCTGCGACTCGGCGTGTTGCGCGATGATGCGGCGGAAGTCCATCCGGTAGAGCTGGTCACCGCTCAGGATGAGGCAGTATTCCCAGTCGTGGTTGAGCAGGTGGACGAGGTTCTTGCGCACGGCATCGGCAGTGCCCTGATACCAGGACGTGCTGTGCATGGTCTGCTCGGCCGCGAGCAGTTCCACGAAGCCGCCGCTGAAATGGTCGAACTTGTAGCTCTGGCTGATGTGCCGGTGCAGCGAGGCGGTGTTGAACTGCGTGAGCAGATACACGCGCCGGTAGCCGGAGTTGATGCAGTTGGAGATCGGGATGTCCACGATCCGGTATTTACCAGCCAGCGGCACGGCCGGCTTGGAACGATCCTTGGTCAGCGGAAAGAGCCGGGTGCCCTGCCCGCCGCCCATGACGACGGCGAGGACGTTCGGAACGTGTGGTGCCATGCGACGTGGTGCGGCCATATGTGTAAATCCTTTCTTGCGATTGTGTTGTGCGAACCTTTAACCTTTTTTACAGCGCAAGCGCAAGCAACAACCCAAATCCTTCCCAATAGCTATGTGCGGCATCATCGGTTACATCGGAAAACAGCAGGCCACTCCCATCCTGATCGAGGGGCTTCGTCGCCTTGAATACCGCGGCTACGATTCCGCCGGTGTCGCCGTGCTCCAAAACCGTGAGCTCGGCATCCGCAAGAAGAAGGGCAAGATTGACGAGGGTCTGGCGAAGCTCGTGCAGGCCAGCCCGATCTACGGACAGGTCGGCATGGGCCACACGCGCTGGGCAACTCATGGCCCGCCCACGGACGAGAATTCCCACCCCCATCTCGACCAATCCGGGAAGATCGCCATCGTCCACAACGGCGTGATCGAGAACTTCGACACGTTGAAGGACCGCTTCCTCAAAACGGGCGACACCTTCAAGTCCGCGACCGACACCGAGGTTCTCGCGCATCTCATCGGCCACCATTACAAACTGCTCTCCGACGCCGGCAAGGCCGGCTGGAGCGGTGAAGGGGTCCACCCCCTCGCCCAGGCCGTGATGAACGCCCTGCGCGAGGTCATCGGCACCTACGGAATCGGCGTCATCTGCACCGACCATCCCGGGGTCATGATCGGTGCTCGCCGTGGCTCGCCGCTCATCGTCGGCGTGGGCGACGGTGAACATTTCCTGGCCAGCGACGCCAGCGCGATCGTCAGCCACACCCGCACGGTCATCTATCTGAAGGACTACGACGTCGTCACACTGTTCCCCGACCAGTTCAAGATGGACTCCCTCGGCAACGAGGTCGCCTCGTTCCAGCTCAGCAAGATCGAGTTCGACGCCGATGCGGCCGAACGCGGCACCTTCGCGCACTACATGCTCAAGGAAATCTTCGAGCAGCCCAAGACGGTCTTGAACGCCATCCGGGGACGTCTGGATGCGGATGACGGCACGGCGAAGTTCGGCGGGCTGAACATGACCACCGCCGAGCTGCGGGATGTGGATCAAATCGTCATCACCGCCTGCGGCACCAGCTGGCACGCGGCGCTGGTGGGCGAGTATTTGATCGAAGAGTTCGCCCACATCCCGGTCGAGGTCGAATACGCCTCCGAGTTCCGCTATCGCAACGCGCCCATTGAAAAGAACACCCTTGTCCTCGTCATCACCCAGTCGGGCGAGACGGCGGACACGCTTGCCGGCCTGCGCGAGTCCCGGCGGCGCGGCCACAAGGTTCTCTCCGTCTGCAACGTCGTCGGTAGCACGATTGCCCGCGAAGCGGACGGCGGCATCTACCTGCACGCCGGTCCGGAAATTGGCGTCGCGTCCACCAAGGCGTTCGTCAGCCAGGTCAGCGTGCTCACGATGTTCGCCCTGATGATGGGCCGCATCCGCATGCTCTCCAACCGGCGCGGCAGCCAGATCATCCAGGCTCTGGAGGCCATCCCCGCCCAGATCCAGCGCATCCTCGATCAGAACGAGGAGATCAAGCGCATCGCCCTCAAATATGCACACGCCGAGGACTTCTTCTTCCTGGGCCGCCAATACAACTTCCCCGTCGCCCTCGAAGGCGCGTTGAAGCTCAAGGAAATCTCCTACATCCACGCCGAGGGTTATCCGGCAGCCGAGATGAAGCACGGCCCCATCGCGATGATCGACGAGAAGACGCCGACGGTCATCCTCTGTCCGACCGACGCGCTCTACGAAAAGACCTTCAGCAACCTTGAGGAGATCAAGGCCCGCAAAGGCCCCATCATCGCGCTGGCGACCGAAGGAAATGAGAAGATCCGCGACAAGGTCCAGGACGTCATCTTCCTGCCGGCTACATGGGAACCTCTCTCTCCCCTTCTCTCGGTCATTCCGTTGCAGCTCCTCAGCTACCACATCGCCGTCGAGCGCGGCTGCGACGTGGACAAGCCCCGCAACCTCGCGAAGAGCGTGACTGTGGAGTGAGCTTGCTGAGTGCTTGGCCCAACCGCCGCCCTACAGTCCTGTCGGGTGGTCCAGAAACTCCCAGGGCACACGAAACCTCCGGGCCAGATGCGCCGCCAGCGCCTTCACCCCGAACGTCTCGGTGGCATAGTGCCCGCCGTAGAGGACGTTCAGCCCCAGCTCCTCCGCCAGCGCGAAGGTCCAGTGAGGGCCTTCGCCCGTGATGAACGTGTCCACGCCCTCGGCCGCCGCCTTCTTCAACTCGGCACCGGCGCCGCCGGTCACGATGCCGATGCGGCGACACTCCCCCGCCCCGCCGGGCAGCACCTTGGGCGTGACACCGGTGGCGAGAGAGAGACGCGTCGCCAGTTCGTTGCGACGAATCTTAGCCGTGGCCTGAAGACCGATGTGCGCGCCCTTCTCGAAGAAGAACGGCTTCAGCTTCTTGAAGCCGAGCGCGGCGGCGAGCAGCGCGTTGTTGCCCAGCTTCGGGTGCAGGTCCAGCGGCAGGTGCGAGCTGTAGATGGCGAGGTTGCTCTCGATGAGGAGGCGCTGAAGTTCCCGACGCCTGCCGGTCCATGGGACTGTGTCGCTCCAGAACAGTCCGTGATGCACGAGGAGCAGGTCCGCCTTCGCCGCGATGGCGAGCTTCACCGTGGCAAGGCTCGCGTCCACAGCCGCCGCGACGCGCGTGACGCGCCCGTCGTTCTCGACCTGCAGGCCGTTGTGCGCGCGATCCCAGTCATTGACCTCGGCGGTGCGCAGGAGTGTGTCACAGTGACGGACGATATGGGCGAGCGAGGCCGTTGCCATGCGCAAATCAAAGCACGCCGCCGGCAAAAGCTCCAGCCCGTGTAGGAGACGACGTGAGGAGTCTCTGTTCGTTTTGTTCCACATTCCGCATTGAGGTGAGACTCCTCACGTCGTCTCCTACGGGCGAGAGTTGCAATTTGCCCATCCGCTCCCCACTCTCGCCCGCGTGACAAGTCCGCTCGCCCTGCTCCTCTACGAACGCCTGCTTCCCGGCAGCGCGCTGGGCAACAGGCTGCGCGACCAGGGCTACCGCATCCAGCACGTCCCCGACGCCGCGAGCCTTGTCAGCACCGCCGAACAAAACGGGCCGCTGATCGTCTTCGTAGACCTGGAGTTGAAAAACGCCGACGCCTGCGCGGCCATCCAGTCCCTCAAGGCGAACGAACCGACCGCGCACCTGCCCATCCTTGCCTACAGCAATCCGCGAAACGAAAAGCTGCAGGCCGCCGCGCTCGCCGCCGGCGCGACACTCATCGCCAGCGACGAAGCCATTCTCGCGCAACTCTCCGCAATGCTCGACCAGGCGATGTCGGTGGAGTGAGCACGAAGTTGAGAGTTGAGAGTTGATTGCTCCGCACGCCCTCGGCCACGCTTCCGCCACTGATTACTGAACACTGAACACTGATTACTTTCCCAGTTATGCCCATCCCCTCCATCAAGCTCACCCAAGGCATCCACGTCCTGCATCTCTTCTTCCGCGTTGACCGCGTCCGCTGGGCCGCGCTGCCCGCCGGCGAATCCGCCGCAACCCGCGACCGGCTTGATGCGCTCGCGAAGAAGTATCCCGGGGCCGCCGTGCCGCGCGTGGCGACTTACGCCGGAGTCGGCGGCAAGGCGGACGTCGGCTTCATGATTTACGCGGCCGAGCTGCAGCAGCTCAGTGCGATGCAGCGCGAGGTCGAGCTGGCCTTCCCCGCCGGGACCTTGCAGCCGGTTTACTCCTATCTCAGCGTCACCGAGCTGCCGGAATACGTCACGACGGACGACGACTTGAAGCGGATGATCCAGCACGGCGAGCGCAAGCTCCAGCCCGGCACGCCGGAGTTCGACGAGGCCTTCGCCGCCGCCAAGAAGCGCAACGACGAATACAAACACTACCGGCTCAACCCCGAGATGGAGGACTGGGAAATCATGTGCTTCTACGGCATGAGCAAGAAGCGCGACCTCGCCGACAACTGGTATATGCTCGACTTCGACGCGCGCAAAAAGCTCATGGGCAGTCATGCCAAGACCGGCCGCAAGTTCGCCGGGCGCATCTCACAGCTCATCACCGGCTCCACCGGCCTGGACGAGTATGAATGGGGCGTCACGCTGATCGCGCACAACCTTGATGCCGTGAAGGAAATCATCTACGAGATGCGCTTCGACGAGGTCAGCGCGCGCTACGGCGAGTTCGGCCCCTTCTACATCAACCTGCGGCTCCAGCCGGCGGACTTGTGGGAGCATTTGAAGCTGTGACCCGTAGCCGCCGACGTGAGGAGGCGGAACATAACCAAGCCAGACAGAACAATCTTCCGCGACACGGTTGTTATCGGGCCGGTGCTTTGGGGGCCACCGCTGTTGGCCTTTGGCTGATTCACTTATTGGCAATTCACGGCCGCCGACTACGAGATATCGATCTTCGTCCGCACGGGGATTGACGTGAAGAACCCCGCCGGCAATCCTCATGCGTTGCTTTTAGGATTGATGCACGTAACCACCTCAGAACAATCAGACCCTATGCGCAATTTCATCCCGGTAATTTCTACCCTGATCGTTCTTTTATTGAACGGTTGCGCGTCCTACTCCCAGGCTGTCATCGCCAAGCCACACAATGAAGTTGCGAGCAAGCTTCAGCGGCATTTCACCTCAGGGTATCCCGGGGTTTTCAACGAGATTTACGATTTGGAGCAGACCCTGAACAGAAAGGTTGCACGGTTTCACTTTTTGGAAGACCGCCGCAAAGCTGGTGGAATCAATACGCAAGTGTTCGCATTGCCTATTGAGGGTGGCAAAACGCGGATTTTAGTTCGCACTGTCGACATCAAACCCAAGTTGCCCGGCTGGTCGGAAACGATCCGGAAGCCTGACCTTGAGGCCAGGTGGCTGGATCGGATCAAGGAGCTGTTCGCGCCGGATGCACGCTGATTCGAGTTTGCCGTTGAACTCAGGCTCAACAGATAGCCATGCAGAAGCTGTGCGTGGAATATCAGCTTGGGACTGAATGAATGAAACAAGCCGTTGCAGAACTGACCTGAGAAGATATGCTGCCGCCATGAAGTCTTGCACCGTCACCGAAGCCACCACGCAGCTTGACCGGCTGTTCGAGGCCGCGCTTGCCGGTGAGGTGGTGCTGCTGACCAAGGGAACCAAGCATGTGGTGCTGCGCCGCCCCGAAGTCGAGCCGGTGCCCATCCGTCCACTCGGATATTTCTCCGACTGCTACTCCCCTGAGGAAGCCGCCGAGTCGAACCGCCTCGCCAGCGCGTCGCCAATGACGCTCGTTGACTGACCCATCCGTGCAACAGTGGGACATTTTCCTGTTTCCGTTTGCTGATGCCGGCCCGCATCCGGCGGTCATCCTGTCGTCCGATGAGCGCTGCTCAAACCCAGACCTCTCCCATGTCAACGCGCTGATTTGCACATCGGTCCGTGTGACACGTCCACTGAAGAAGCACGAAATGATGCTGGACGCTGCCGACGGACTGGATTGGGAGACCGCCGTGCGCTGTGACATCATTCATTTGCTGCCCAAGGCATCCTTCGGTGCTGCACGCGGCAAGGTAAGTCCAGCCCGTCAGGTCGTAATAGCCCGAAAAATCGCCGAGTGCTTGCGCCTGCGCTGGTAATTCATGTCCGCGCCTGTCACAAGCCTCTACCTCCACGTCCCCTTCTGCGCGCACAAGTGCGAGTATTGCGCGTTTTACTCCGCCGTGCCGAAAGAAGACCTGGTCAGCCGCTACGTCAGCGCGCTGGTGCGGGAGCTGGAGCTGGTCGCGCCTGAGCTAAAGCCGCGCACGGTCTTCTTCGGCGGCGGCACCCCCTCGTTGCTGAACCTCAAGCAGTGGGAGCAAATTCTGAAAGCCTTCGAACGCCTCGGCCTGCTCGGCGCGGAGGAATGGACCGTCGAGTGCAACCCCGCCACCGTCTCCGCTGACAAGGCCAAGCTCCTCCGCGACTTCGGCGTGAACCGCATTTCGATGGGCGTGCAATCGCTCGATGAACGGCTGCTGGAACGGCTCGGGCGCATCCACAGCCGCGGGCAGGTCTTCAAATCCTTCGACACGTTGCGCGCCGCCGGCTTCTCGAACATCAACGTGGACCTCATGTTCGCCATTCCCACGCAGACGATGGACCTGTGGCAGGGCACGCTGCGGGACGCCCTCGCCCTGGGCAGCGAACATCTCTCCTGCTACGAAGTCATCTACGAGGACGACACGCCGCTGTTCCACCAGCTTAAAGCCGGCGAGTTCGACGTGGACGAGGAACTCACCGAGGCGATGTATGAGGAACTCGTCGCCACGTCCGGGGCGAATGGCTTCCATCAATACGAAGTCGCCAACTTTGCCCGTGACCAACGAACGCCAGGGGCATCTTCTCCCTCGCCCCTCGGAGGGGAGAGGGCCGGGGTGAGGGGTGAATCCAGCAACCAACATCCCCCATCCCCCATTCCCTCCTTGGCCTGCCGACACAACGTGAACTACTGGCGCGGCGGCCAGTTCCACGCGCTTGGCCCGAGCGCCTCCGGCTACGTGCGCGGCGTGCGGACCAAGAACTGGTCCAGCACCCAGCTCTACTGCGAGCAACTGGAGAAGGGCGTCCGCGCCATCGAATCGCGCGAAGAGCTGCCGCCCCTCGCCCGTGCCGGCGAGATCGCCGCGTTCGGTTTGCGCATGAACGTCGGTTGGGGCTTCGACGAGTTCCGCAGCATCACCGACTTCGACCTGCGTGAACAATGGGACGCCGACATGGACACTCTGGTTGCCGAAGGCTTTGCCATCCGCACCGCTGACCGCTTTCAACCCACTCCACGCGGCCTGCGATTCGCCGATCACGCGGCGGAGAAGTTCCTCCGCTCCGAGCGGCCGTCACCTCTCGCGTAACCATTTGGCCTGCGCCCTCCTCTTTGTCTCCGTCATGGCGCGTGGCTGAATAGCATGGATGCAGCCTGCGTCCGCAACACGCGCCGGATTTTGAGTTCGCCAAACCGCGGCGTGTGACGTGGAATGGCCGGGTTCCCGGTGCCTGCAACCGTCAGCTGAAAGGTTCAAACGATGATGACTACTGAAACGTCCGCGACTCTCGAGGGAGAGCGGGATTTGCAGGCGCTGGAAAAACTCAAGACCGCCAGCGGTGCCATCAAGCGCGAGCTCGCCAAGGTCATTGTCGGCCAGGAGGACGTCGTCGAGGAGGCGCTCATCGCCATCTTCACGCGCAGCCACGCGCTGCTGGTCGGCGTGCCGGGCCTCGCCAAGACGCTGCTTGTCTCCTCACTGGCGCAGACTCTCCATCTGGGCTTCAAACGCATCCAGTTCACGCCCGACCTGATGCCGAGTGACATCACCGGCACCGAGGTCATCCAGCAGGACCAGACCACCGGCGAGCGCGGGTTCCGCTTCCTCAAGGGGCCCATCTTCTCGAACATTATCCTCGCCGACGAAATCAACCGCACGCCGCCCAAGACGCAGGCCGCGATGCTTGAGGCGATGCAGGAGCGCAAAGTCACCGTGGCTGGCGTGGACCATGTGCTGCCCAACCCGTTCTTCGTCCTCGCCACGCAAAATCCGATTGAGCAGGAAGGCACTTACCCGCTGCCCGAGGCCCAGCTCGACCGCTTCATGTTCATGATCACCGTGGATTACCCCAGCACGGCGGAAGAGCTCCAAATCATGAAGATGGCCACCGGCGCGCCGATGGAGAAGCCGCAGGCCGTCCTCACCGAACAGGACATTCTCGAACTCCAGGCCACAGTCCGCCGGATGCCCGTGGCCGAGCATGTCTATCAATACGCCGAGCGCATCGTCCGCGTGACGCGCATCAAAACCCCGGAGGCGAACGACTACTGCAAGAAGTTCCTCTCGTGGGGCGCCGGTCCGCGCGCGAGCCTGAACCTCATCCTCGCCGCGAAAGCCCGTGCGATGCTTCGCGGCCAGTTTCATGTGAGCTGCGATGACGTGGCCGCCGTGGCTCCTCCCATCCTGCGCCACCGCATCATCCCGAACTTCGCCGCCCAGAGCGAGGGCATCACCCCCGATGACGTGGTGAAGAGAATTCTCGAAGCGATTCCGAAGGACCAGAAAGTTGGTTGAAATGTCGAAGCACGAATGTCGAATGACGAAGTCCGCGCCTAGCCGCCGCTGCCTTCACTCCGTTCCGCGTTCCACGTTCCGCGTTCCACGTTCCCGCTGATGGACGCCGCCACCCTCGCCACGCTGCTCGACCCCGTTGCGATTTCCCGCGCCGAGACGCTCGGGATGCACGCGCGTTACCTCGTCGAGGGCTACATGGCCGGCGAGCACAAGTCGCCTTACCACGGCTTCGCCATCGAGTTCGCCCAGCACCGCGAATACTCGCCCGGTGACGACCTTCGCTACCTCGACTGGAAAGTCCTCGGCCGAACGGACCGCTACTACATCAAGCAGTTCGAGCAGGAGACGAACTACGTCGCGCACATCCTCCTCGACGGTTCGGAGTCCATGAAATACGGCTCCGGCGGCTACACCAAGCTCGCCTATGGCAAGATGCTCGCCGCCTGTCTGAGCTACCTCATCCTGCATCAGCGCGACGCCGTGGCGCTGAACGTCTTCGACACCGAGTCCCGCGAGTATGTGCCGCGCAGCAACAGTCACTCGATGATTCACAAGGTGCTTGCCACGCTCGCCGCCTTCGAACCGTCGCGCCAGACGAACATCGCCGCCATCCTCCACGACATGGCCCGGCAAATTCACCAGCGCGGCATCATCGTCATCATCAGCGACCTCTTCGACGACGAGGAGAAAATCCTCGAAGGCATCCAGCACCTGCGCTTCGGCGGCAGCGAAGTCGTCGTGTTCCATCTGCTCGACCCGGCGGAGCTGGAGTTCAAATTCACCGGCCTCGTTGAATTTGTCGGCCTCGAAGCCATCCCAAACATCCTCATCCGTCCGCAGGAAATTCGCGCCAGCTATCTCGCCGAGATCGAGCGCTTCCGGTCCACCCTGCGCCGGGGCTGCGAGAGGAACCACGTCCACTTTGTCCCGGTGAACACGGCCCAGCCCTTGCATGAAGTGCTGTCGGGCTACCTCGCGTTCCGTTTGAAGACTTCGGTCAAGTGACGCCATGCCTTCTCTTGATCTTAATCCTGATTTTAATCCTGATCTTCCATCCCGGGTCAGAGTGGCAAACGTATTAAGATTAGGAGCAGGAGCTGGAGGAAAGGATTCGAGATGAGCTTCCTCAACCCTTTCATGCTGTTCGGCGTCAGCGCGATCGCCGTGCCCATCATCATCTACCTGCTCAACCGACGTCGCTTCCAGCGCGTCGTTTGGGCGGCCATGCGGTTCGTCAAAGTTTCCGCGGAGAAGAACCGGCGGCGGATGCTCGTCGAGGACATGATTCTCCTCGCCCTGCGCTGTCTCATGCTGGCGCTGCTCGCGGTCGCGGTCGCTCGCCCGGCGACGCGCTCCACCACGCACGATGTCTTCGGCCAGTCGAAGGTCACCGCCGTCATCATCCTCGACAACTCGGCGAGCATGGGCGTGTCTGATGGCGTCCAGACGCGCTTCGACAAGGCCCGCAAAATCGCCGAGCAGGCCGTGGACGCGCTCCCCTCCGGCTCGGCCGCAGCCGTGATACTTGCCTCCGACATCGCCAGGGAAGTCATCAGGGAGCCGACGCACGACCTCAACCTTGCCCGCAAGACCGTCCGCGAAGCCCCGCTCTCCGACCGCGCCACGGACCTCTTTCCATCGATTGAGAAAGCGCTCGAAACCCTCAAGGACCGCTCCGCCATTCGCAAAGAGGTTTACCTCATCACTGACGGCCAGCTCGCCGGCTGGCGACAGATCAGCGACATCCAGAAGGCATTGAAGCAGGCGAAGGAGCAGACGGGCGAACGGCAGATTGCCACCCATCTCGTGCTGGTTGGCGACACCGAGGACCGCAACCTCGGTGTCAGCGGGCTTGTCCTCAGCGGCGGCCTGGCTCCGTTAAACCGGCCGCTGCGCTTCGAGGCGCAGGTCGCGAACTACGGCAGGGAGGAGGCCAGGGACGTTCGCGTTTCGCTCCTGGTGGATGGCGCGTCTGCCGATGATGTCACCATCCCCAACATCCCGCCCGGCGGCACCCGCAGCGTTCCGCTGAACACGCGCTTCAAGACCGAAGGCTGGCACAGCATCACCGCGCGCATTCCGGCTGACCGCTTTCCCGGCGACGACGCTCGCACTCTCGCCGTCCGCGCCATCCGCGAGGTTCGCGTGCTGATGGTGGACGGCGAGCCGGGAACCGAGCCGCGCGAAGCCGAGACGTTCTTCCTCGGCCACGCGCTCGTGCCCGTGCCTGTCGACGAAGCCGAGCAATACTACGTCAAGACCTCCACCATCGTCCCATCTGACATGGGCGGGACCCGCTTCGACGATTTCGACGCAGTGGTGCTCGCGAACGTCCCCGACTTCTCCACCGACACAGCAGCTGCGCTCGAGAACTTCGTGAAGCGCGGTGGCGGCCTGCTCATCTTCCCCGGAGCCAGGATCAACGCCGCCTTCTACAACTCTCAACTCGCCACCGCCCGCAAACTGCTGCCCGCCACCTTCGGAGAGCCCCACGGCGACGCGAATCAGGAGGAGAAATATTTCACCTTCCAGACCAAGGACTACGACCATCCCATCGTTGCGCTGTGGAATGACGGCAGCGCCGGGACACTCGCCTCGGCGCACTTCTTTCGGGCGTTTGAACTCAATCTCCTTTCCGCGCCCCAGGATGAAACCGGTGGGAAGTCTCACACCGCCTTCAATCTCGCCGCGCCTAAATCCATCCTTCGCTTCAGCGACGGCTCGATTGCAATGGCCGAACGTGCGCTGGGCCTGGGCCGCGTCGTGATGTTCGCCAGCACGGCGGACACGGCTTGGAACGATCTCGCCGTCCGTCCGGCCTTTGTTCCCCTGCTCCACCGCACGCTTGGCACGCTCATCCAACGGCACGACGACGGCGCGAACATCCGCGTCGGCGCGCAGTTCACCCGCCGGTTGACCGCTGACATGCTGCACAAGGATGCAGTCGTGACGGCTCCCGGAGCCGCGTCAGGCACACGCGACCTGCGCCGTATTGAGCTGGTCAACGGCACGCCTGTCCTCAGCTACGACGCCACCGACAGGGCGGGTATCTACGAGGTTTCCATTGCCGACCCGCCGACCGTCATCAAGTTCGCGACCCAGCCCGACCCGTCCGAATCCAATCTCAGTGAACTTCCCGAGGATGAAGTGACCGCGCTTGCGCAGGTCGCCGCCGTGCAGAGATGGAGCCCGGCCCTGAACCTGCGCGAATGGGTTGAGAAAGCCCGCGTCGGCGCTGAGTATTGGCTGCCGATTCTGATTCTCGTCCTGGCCCTGGCCGCACTGGAGACATTCCTCGCCCAATACTTCAGCCGCGCGAAGTGAAACCACGAATGGACACGAATAGACACGAATCGGACGGGAAAGCCGCACGCGCTTTGGAGTGCGGTGACTCGTCACCGCTTTCGTCTCTTGGCCGACTCGTCGGCCAAGCAGAGCCGCGCGGAAGCGGCTCGTCGGCCACCCGACGCATCCAGCACTTCGACGGCGACAAGTCGCCTGCGGAAAGCGGTGACAAGTCACCGCACTCCAAAGTTCGCCGGTTCGTTGCCTCAATTTTCGCGTCCATTCGCGTGTTTCGCGGGCACTTCATTCGTGTCCATTCGTGTCCATTCGTGGTTCACCCCGCATGACCGACCTGATTCTCAAACTCCTCGGTGCCCGCCTGGAGGCTGCTGGCGACCTTGCGTCCGTCCGGCTCGCCTTGCAGGGCGGCGTCGGGATCGGGTGGGTCGTGCTGCTGGCGCTGGCCCTGGGTGCGTTGGGGGTCTGGACATATCGTCAATGGCCTCCGTCCACCACTCCCGCGAGGCGCTGGCTGCTGACCGGTCTGCGCGTCGCGTTCCTGATGTTGCTCACGCTCCTTTTGCTGCGTCCCGTGCTCATGTTCACCGTCGAGGGCAGCGTCCGCCGCACCCTGCTGCTGCTCGTGGACGGATCGGCCTCGATGCAAATCAAGGATCCGCGCGTGAACGCTGACGACCTGAAGCGCGCCGCCCTCGTCAAAGGCCTCTCTGACCCGACCAAGGGCCTCACGCAGCAGCCGCAGACCGGGCGCCTCCGCGAAATCGAAGCCATCGCACGCATCGACTTGCTCAAGAGCGGGCTCAGGAACGAAAAGCTCGATCTGCTGCCCCGGCTGGACTTCGACTTCGATCTCATACCCTTCAGCTTCGGCACTGACGTGAGCGCCCTGCCGCGCGGCAAGAGCGAGGTTGCTGACGAAGGCCCGCAGACGACGAAGGCCCGTCGCAAGGCGAAAGTCTCCCAATTTGAGTGGGTGGAGAAACTTGAAGCCAGCTCCGCCACAACACCCATCGGCGACGCGCTTCGCAAGGTCGTCGAGCTCAAGCGCGGCCAGCCGCTCGCGGGTGTCGTGCTCATCACCGACGGCGGCCAGAACTCCGGCAGCTCTCCGCGTGAAGTCGCCGCCCAGCTCAAGCAGGAAGGCGTGCCGCTCTACGTCTGGGGCGTCGGCATCACCAGTCCGCGCGACATCATCGTTGCGAATCTTTTCGCGCCCGAGGTCAGCTT
>Ga0172379_10007898_pt1 | contig 13644 bp, 20 predicted proteins | sample GrowelOW334metaG_FD_119756 | JGI IMG/M metagenome (GOLD analysis project Ga0172379, IMG submission 119756) | Groundwater microbial communities from an aquifer near a municipal landfill in Southern Ontario, Canada - Groundwater well OW334 metaG | ecosystem: Environmental > Aquatic > Deep... | reverse complement strand
CCTTTTCGCCAGCATGCAGACCTTCCAAATGTTTTATAAGCAGTTTCGCCTGCGTACCTTTGCCACAACCCGATCGGCCAAAGAAGATAAACGTTTTAGAATTCATAAACGTATCGTAACACACTAGGACTGGAAATCAATCTCAAAAGGATACATCCCCATTCCGCACGAGCCTTGTAATACGCCAAGATTTTGACTACCAATATCAATATCAGTCGTGCCAGACTGTGGTAGTATTTTACTAATATTTAAACTCGGAATGCGAATGGACGATGAGCAATCAAAGGTTCCGCTTGTTTTGAAACGTAAGATTGTCGAAGTGCCGGCTTTGGCTGTGCTCTTTCTCGGAGAATATCCTCCCCTGGCTTCTATTTCAATAATTTGTTTACCATCAACAACGGTCACATTCTGCGCCGGAACAAGCGGAGAAGCGTTTCCTCCAACTTGAATATTATTATTAGTAAATATGAAAGCCCCTAAAATAATTGCGGCAGCTATGACAAGTGAAGTGACGATCGTTTTCATAAAATGATTATACTAAAAGTTAAAAACTGGCGATATGAGACCAATCACAACCAGGCTATTGATAAGATTAAATAAAGCAAAAGCTATCACGATAAGCCCGGCTGATTTGAAAAAAATTCCGGACTTAGAACTTTTTTGAATACTGAATGAACTGAAGCTAATGAGAGCCAGTACCGGCAATGTACCAAGCGCAAAAGCTAACATTGTCAACGCTCCTGTAATAAAACTGCCAGTGGAGAGAGTAAATATTTGCATTGATTGGGTAAATCCACATGGCAGAAAAAACGTTACAACTCCAACAAGCAGTGGTGTGAGCGTGTGATTGAATTTTGAAACACCCATTGCGTGTTTTGACAGGAATTTCGGCATGCTCGGTTGAAGTTTTTTTGCCCAAGGAAATACGTCCAGCAAATTTATGCCTAGAATAAGCATAACGACACCAACAATTAAACTGAGAACGAAAGTCCCTGAAGTGTTTAAGGTAAAAGCAGAGCCTAACATACCAATAACCCCTCCTAAGATAAAAAAGGAAACAATACGTCCTGCATGAAATAACAATTGTGGTTTTATTTTATCCCCTTCCTTTGCAAAAGTGGCCGAAAGAGACAGAAGAAGTCCACCAACAACAGCCATACAAGTTGAGAGTGAAGCAATTATTCCAATAACAAAAGCTGTGCCATAAGTAACTTTACCAGCACCAACCAAATTAATCAGTCCAATTTTTTGCAAAAATACAAAAAGAATAATAAATCCAATAGCCACAGGTACAGCAATTTTGAAATCAGACCATTTTTTAACTTGCTCTTGCTTCTCTACAGACAAAGTATATCCGTGTTTTGCCAGCACATCTGACAAATCCAAAGCAATTTGTTCTTGAGATTTTTCACCAAAGTCTCCTGTGATATCAATCGAGTGTTTTTTGAGACTTGATATTGCGTTCGTAATACATGAAATGTCTTTGAGCTCGCTTTCAATCATGAGTTCGCAAGATTTACAATGCATACCGTTTACATGAAATGTGTATGTTTTCATAGTTTTTTAGTTTTTAAGCGAAGCGAATTACCCACCACAGATACACTAGAAAACGCCATGGCAAGTCCAGCAAAGACAGGGCTTAGCAACCAACCAAAGATCGGATAGAACAATCCACCAGCTAAAGGAATGCCGACAATATTGTAAAAGAACGCCCAAAACAAATTTTGTTTTATGCCTCTCATGGTAATTTTTGATAGGTTGATCGCTTTGACCAACTTAGAAATATCTCCATGCAAGAGTGTAATACCGGCACTTTCAATCGCCACATCTGTACCGGTCGCCATGGCAATGCCAACATCCGCTTGAGCCAGTGCAGGAGCGTCATTGATTCCATCCCCCGCCATAGCCACAATTTTGCCTTGTGCTTGCAATTCTTTTATTTTACGAAGTTTATCCTCCGGCATCACACCAGCAACAACTTCATCAACGCCAACTTGATGCGCAATATATTCTGCCGTATTTTTATTATCACCAGTTAGCATAACCACTTTTATACCAAGTTTATGAAGACGAGAAATTGCTTCAAATGCCTCAGATTTTATCGCATCCGCAACCATTACAATACCGAGAACTTTTTGTGCTGTGGCAAGAATAATAGGTGTTTTCCCTTCAAGAGTTTCTGCTTTGATTAATTCAGCATCAAAAGATAATTTTAAATCTTCAATAAATTTTATGTTACCGGCATAATATTCTATGCCACCAAGGTTACCCTTAACACCCTTGCCTTTTATTGCCTCGAAATTATCAATCGCGAGAATGTCGATATTTTTTTCTCTTGCATATAAAACAATCGCGTGAGCAATAGGATGTTCTGATTTATTTTCGAGTGAAGCAAGGATTGAAATAAGTTCATTGTCACTTTTATTTTCACCATTTTTATCAGAAAGATTTTTGATTGAAACTAGTTCCGGTTTTCCTTTAGTAAGGGTCCCAGTCTTGTCTACCGCCACAACATTTACTTTGTGGAGCTTTTCTAAAGTCCCAGCATCTTTCACTAGAATACCCTCCCGAGCACCTTTGCCAACTCCAACAATAATCGCTGTTGGCGTAGCTAGCCCAAGTGCACAAGGGCATGCAATAACCAATACTCCAACAAACGAAACCAGACCAAAAGAAAGTGCTTGAGAAAAACTAATATACTGCGTACCGACAAACAACCACAAGCCAAGTGACACGAAAGCAAGAATGAGAACTATCGGTACAAAAATTGACGATATTTTATCCGCCAAAGCTTGAATCGGTGCGCGGCTACCTTGTGCTTCTTCAACCATTTTAATAATTCGGGCAAGAAAGGTTTCCGAACCAACACCTGTAGCCTTAAAAGTGAATGCACCATTTGTATTAATTGTACCAGACGCAACTTTGTCTCCAACTTTTTTCTCTGCCGGCATTGGTTCACCGGTAACCATCGATTCATCTATATAGGATGAGCCTTCTGCGATCACACCGTCAACAGGAATCTTCCCGGCAGGTTTTACCACCACCATGTCTCCATGCACCACTTGATCTATCGGTATTTCAATTTCTTTTCCACTTCGAATAACTAGAGCTGTTTTTGCTTGAAGGTTGAGAAGCTTTTCTATAGCATCTCCGGTCTTTAATTTTGAACGAGCTTCTAAATACTTTCCAAGAGCAATAAAAGCAATGACCACAATTGTAACGTCATAATATGTTTGATTTACATTGATGAAAGGTGCCAAAGGTTGCGGGAACGCGGTGACAATAAAACTGTACAGAAAAGCCGCGGATGTGCCAATACCAATCAATGTGTCCATGTTAGCCTTGCCATATCGGACGAAGCGATAAACACCAAGCAAATACGGCTTGCCTACCACAAACAAAACGTAGGTCGCCATAACTGCCAATAAGTGATGAAGGAAAACTTGAGTTATTTCTGACATTTCAGGAGAGATCTGCCATTGCGCCAAAATATCCCAAACCATAATAACAGCGCTGATTACAGCAAGTGGTAATGCGGAAAGAACTTTGTTTCTCATATCTCGCAACTCAGCAAACTTTTCTTTTTTTGACTGACCGATACCCAAATGGGCAGAATGATCTGACGTTGACATATTCATAGATTCTACAATTGGCATGACCAATGAATATCCCAATGGTTCTATTTTTTTTGAAAGAGATTCTGCACTAACTTTTGTAGTATCAAAAACAATTTTAGCTGCTTCCGTGCCATAATTTACCTCAGCAGACTCAACCCCATCCGTTTTTTTAAATGTCTTTTCAATAATACCCGCACAAGAAGCGCAATGCATACCTTTTATTTTGTATGTTTGTGGAGTATTCATATTATTTCTTTTTAAGTTTATAGACCTTGAGAACTTCGTCTACCGCTTTGTCGGTATCCCCACTCTTAATCTGCTTAACAACACAATGTGACAAGTGCCCTTCCATGAGCATATCCTCAATATTAGAAAGCCCTTGCTTAACAGCAGAACTCTGAGTTATAACATCAATACAGTAAGCTCCTTTTTCAATCATCTCACGCAGACCGCGGACTTGACCTTCAATAATTTGTAATCGTCTAATTATTTTTTGCTTTTGTGTATTCATAGTTGCAAGTGTATACCCCCCAGGGGGTATTGTCAACACATACAAAAAAACACCGTGGTAGGTGTTTTTAAATCGTAGATATATGCGCTTTGCGCAGCGAGGACTGTCTGAGCGAGCTTTTGCGAGCGAGTTCCGCAGCAAGCAAACGCATATTTCTAAGATTCTTAATACTCCCTCATTGAGATCTGCGCGTTCACCTTCTTCGTAATATCAAGTACAACTGAAACCACAATGAGGAGTGCCGTACCTCCGATAGCCAAATACGTAAGTCCTGTAACAGCCCGTAGAACAAGTGGCAAAACCGCGATAAGACCAAGGAAAATAGCGCCAACAAGTGTAATTCTAGTCAAAACAGTTGAGATATATTCTGCGGTTGGTTGACCTGGTCGGACACCTGGAATAAACGCGCCGTTTTTCTGTAAGTTAGTTGAAAGTGTGTGTGGATCAAAAGTTACCGCTGTGTAGAAATAAGTGAACGCAAACACAAGAAAGAAATACATCGCAGCGTAGAACCACGAATTATTAAAAATCGAAAGTCCAACTCCAGCCACAGATGCAATTATTGTATTTGATACATGACTAAGTGCAGAGAAAATCATTTGAGGAAATAGCAAAAGTGAAAGAGCGAAGATAATTGGAATAACTCCAGCTTGGTTAACTCGAAGTGGTAAGTAAGTTGAAGTACCACCATAAACTTTCATGCCACGCACACGCTTGGCATAAGTAACAGGAATAGGTCTTTCTGCCTCTGTCACGATAACCACACCCAAGATAACAAGTACAGCAGCAACAACAAAAGCAATGTATAGGGGTAATTGTGCAGGATCGTAAGCAATAATCAATTGACTAATGTTACTTGGGACACTCGCGATGATACCAGCAAAAATAATCAAAGAAAGACCATTACCAATACCAAATTCTGTGACAAGTTCTCCGATCCACATTAGAAATACTGAACCAGCGATAATTATCACGAGATTAACCAACATTGACCAAATACCGAGCTGTGGCAAAACCCCCTGTCGTTCGAGAAGAATCAAAAAACTGAAACCCTGAATGGCGGCAAGAGGAATCGTGAGTAAACGTGAGTACTGGCTAAATCGTTTGCGACCAGCTTCCCCTTCCTCCTGATACAAAGCCTTAAGACGTGGCGAAAGAACGGTAAGTAGCTGCATGATAATAGAACCGGTAATGTAAGGGCCAACACCAAGCATAACAATAGAAAGATGAGACAAACCACCTCCAGAAAATACGTTAAAAAGACTAAGTAGTTGGTTGCTTGAAAGTAAGTTTTGTAATTGAGTAGCATCAATACCAGGAACAGGTATAGCAGCAAGTACACGGAAAATTGCGAGAGCGCAAAGTGTGAAGATTAGCCTTCTGCGCAACGACGGATCCGCAAACATCATTTTTATTTTTTGGAAAGCGGTATTCATGTCGTTTTATATTATTTTTTTGAAACTTTTTTTGCTTCTTTAGCTGGAGCTTTTTCTTTCTTCGCCTCTTTCTTTGTTTCTTTTTTTACTGCTGGGGTTGTCGCAATTTTCTTTGGTTTCATTTCAACCTTAACCCTCTCTTTTATAGTACCGCCAACTTTTTCAATAAGAGCTTTCGCTGAAGCGGAAATCAAAACATTTGAAAATGAAAGTTTTTTTGTGATTTCCCCGCCGAGAATTTTAACTGGAGCAACTGAAGATTCACGATATCGGATAAGATTTTTTAATCTAAGAGTTGAAGGATTTACCTCCTCGCCAACAGCAAAAGCTTTTTCAATCACAGAAAGAGAAACTGCCATAGGTTTTTCTACAATACCTCGGTTACTATTTTTACCTCGTCCACGAAGCTTTGGAAGACGTTTAATAAAATCACGAATTTCCGGACGAATCTTGTGACCAGATCGAGCTTTTTGACCCTTAGTTCCACGACCAGAAGTCTTACCTCGAGTACCACCACGTCCTACTGAAACGCTCTTCTTGTTCTTGTGTATTCTTTTAAAAAGTATTGTATCCATGGTGGTTTATTTCGTTTTTGGGGCTACTTCTTGCTTGACCTCAACCGCTTTTGTCGCAACAACTTTTGAAGGTCGAAGTTGCGAAAGTGCCAAAATTGTTGCACGAGCAATGTTAAGTTTGTTCTTACTTGGAGAAATAATTTTTGCTGAAACATCAGAAATACCAGCAAGTTCAAAAATATCTCGAACAGCAGAACCAGCAATAATACCTCTCCCTTCGGCAGGACGAATCACGATACGAGCACTTGAATATTTAAGGCCAACTTCATGGGCGATTGAATTATTTCTGACTAAATTTACTTTGATCACGTTCTTTCGAGCATTTTTAAGAGCTTTATCAATAGCAAGAGCTGTATCAAGACCCTTTCCGGTACCTACACCAACCGAGCCTTTATGATTACCGATAAGAATAGCTACAGAGAAACTGAAGCGACGACCACCGGTGACAACACGAACAACACGTCGAATATTTAAAATACGTTGATCGAATTCTGATTTTACTTTCTCAGGACGAGGACTGCGTTTGCCTGTATTTTTCTTGAAATCACGGCCACCACCGAAACCTCCCATGCGAGGACTATTACCTGTTCCGCGAGTTTCAGGAACTGTAGCTGTTGCAGCAATAACTGGAGTTACTGAATTTGTATTTGTTTGTGGTGTAGGATTTTCCATACTAATTATTAAAATTTAAGTCCGCCTTCTCGTGCGCTGTCTGCAAATAATTTTATTTTACCTGTATACTTAAAACCGCCACGATCAAAAGCAATTTTTGTAATCTTTTTTGATATAGCCGCTCTGGCAATCATGTTACCTAGTGACTTTGACTTTTCGGTCATGGTTTTGCCTTCAGCTTTCTCGGAAGAAATACCAATGATGGTTTTACCAGTGGTATCATCAACAAGCTGTGCATATAAATGACGATTTGATTTGAAAATAGAAAGTCTTGGCATTTCTGAAGTACCCGAAACTCGTGCTCGGATGCGAGCATGTCGGCGTTGTCTTGAATCTGCTTTTACGTTTAATTTTTTCATAATATTATGCAGTTTTCTTGCCCTCCTTTCGGCGGATTACTTCACCTTCATAACGAATTCCCTTTCCTTTGAAAGGCTCCGGCTTTCGAAATGATCTAACATACGCAACAAACTGGCCAAGAGCATCTTTATCAATACTATTAGCAACAAGCACACCCTTCTCAATAGCCACTTTTACAATCTCAGGAATTTTGACTTCAACAGGATGTGAAAAACCAAGATTAAGCGCTAGTTTATCACCTTTCACTTCCCACTTATATCCAACACCTTCAACCAAAAGCCTTTTTACAAAAGGAGTATTTACGCCTTCAATCATATTACCAATATGAGAAGTTATAGTGCCCCAGAGTACTGCAGATTCTGGAGTTTCAGATTTTAAAGAAACAATAACTTCTTTTTCAACAACCTTTACTTCAAGTACAGGTGAAATTGTACGAGTAAGAGTTCCGCTTGGTCCTTTTACAGTCACAACAGAGCCCGAAATAGTAACTTCGGTCTTCTCTGGAATTGCAATTGGTTTTTTTCCGATTCGTGACATATATTTTATTACCAAATTTTAAAGAGAGCCTCACCACCAACTTTTGCTTTGCGGGCTTCCTTGTCTGTCATAATACCCTTTGATGTTGAAATAATAAGAGAACCAAAACCGTTTCGGACAGAACTAATTTCCGTAGAACCCTTGTAAACACGAAGTGATGATTTTGAAACGCGCTCTACTCCATTAACACGAGGCTTGATACCATCGTATGCAATGCCGATTTCTAGAGTTGCATCAACACCTTTGCCCTTTGCTTCAACAGAAGTAATGAATTTGTGATTTTTTAAAACTTCAGCAATAGCGTGTTTTAGTTTTGAGTATGGTAAAGAGACAGTCTCCTTGCGAACAGGACCAGCATTTTTGATACGAATTATGAGATCTGAAATAGGGTCGGTTACCATGATGATTTCGTAATGCCAGGAATAATACCTTCATTGGCTAATTCTCGGAAACAGATACGGCAAAGTCCAAAATCGCGCATGAAACCGTTTTTACGTGAACAACGGAAACAACGTCGAACGACCCTAGATTTAAACTTGGGCGCTCGAGCGGCTCGTGCTTTGACTGACGTTTTAGCCATAAAAAAAGCTTGAAAAAGCTTGGGTTTTATCCTAACAAGAAGCACTATATAAGTCAAATCTTCGATATATGCGTTTGCTTGCTGCGGAACTCGCTCGCTACTGCTCGCTCAAACAGTCCTCGCTGCGCAAAGCGCACATATCTACGATTTACACAATCTCTCGTCGGCCTGCGCAAGGCAGCCCAAAAGATATGCTCTTTCGCTAGAGAATTTACCAATAGTTTAAATTGACAAATATGTTAACCTGTGCTAGTCTGTGTACAGAAAAAACGTAGCGATTATTCGCTGTAAAATAAAATATACTGTATCCAGAAAAGGAGAAAGATTATGCAAAAGAAAGAAATAGCGAGAATCACATCTGTAGTTGCAAAAAATTTCCGTTCTTTCGGTGGAGGCAAAGTAGATTCTTCCAACCCTATATCTGTAGCATTTAAGAACAGACCCCCTGCATTTGCATCCGGCGTCAACATTGAAGAAGTCGTTCGGTTTGTCGTTTCCGAAATTGAAAAATCGAAGAAAAAATTAACCAAAAAACGGGTTCTTGTGATCGACGACGATACAAATTTCAGCGGGGCTATTGCGGATCTAATAGAATCTGTAGATGCAGGGAAAGTAATTTCGGCAGTCACGCTTGCGCAATCAAAGAAAAAACTCGCCTATGGCCGCTATGATGTGATCCTTTGGGACTATGAGTTGCCCGACGGAAATACCCTCGACCTCCTCAAGTCTGTTTGTAAAAAACACAAAAAGACTCTGATGATTGCGAGTGGCGCCAACGATGAAGACCGTAAGCTACAAATGGCAAGTGGGTGTACAAAAGAGCTCCCTTCAGAAAAAGGGTTCGAAAAGAAGCTCCTAAAACTCTTAGGAAAATAGGTTCACAGTCTGTTTTATCAAAAGCACCCTCAGTTGTAGGGTGCTTTTTCTTTTTTTTATTTAGCTGGAGCTTCAACTGCCGCTGCTGTAAGGGGCTTTGCTACAGCACGTACTCGTTTACGTTTCTGAACCTCTCTCTTATCCGCAACTTTTTTAAGAGGCATGCCAATATGTCGCAATAGCGCGATTGACTCTTCTTTGTTTTTTGCGTTAGTGACAATAGTTACAGACATACCAAATACATCTTTGAGCTCTTCGTCTGGAGTTTCTGGAAAAATTGTGTGTTCTCGAATACCAACACTGAAATTACCCATTTCATCAACGGAACCTGGATTGATTCCACGAAAGTCCTTGGTACGTGGGAAAGCAATATGAATAAGTCGGGTAAGAAAATCTTCCATTCGTTTACCTCGCAATGTTACTTGAAAACCAACTGGATCACCTGCTCGAAGTTTAAATGAAGCGATTGATTTCTTGGCGCTTCGGAGGACTGCTCTTTGTCCAGTTATACGAGCAATGCGATCAGCCACGAGTTCGCTCTTTTTCTTGTCTTTAAATGAACCTGTGCCAACAGAAACAACCACCTTAGTAACCTTTGGTGCTTGCATTGCATTCTTGTAACCGAAAGTTGGTTGTAATGTCTTGAATGCGCTTTGTTGTTTTTGGTGTACGAGTTCCATAGTATTAAAATTATTTGTTATCTCTCTTCTCAACAAGTTTGGCGTTAGAAACTGACATTGGGAAAGCTTTGTCGATGGTCTGACCTTTCTTGCCTTCTTGTCGAGCTCGAACATGTTTCTTGTGAACATTGATTCCCTCAACTAAAATTTTTCCAAGCTTTGGGTATGCTTTAAGCACCTTGCCGGTCTTACCTGCGTCTGCTCCTATTGTTATTTTTACTGTGTCATTTTTTCGAATATGCATATAAGTTTGGAATATAAAGTTAGACGATTTCTGGTGCTAGAGAAGCGATTTTTTGGAAACCCATTTCAGCAAGTTCTCGTGGTAATGGTCCGAATACACGTCCAGCAAGTGGATCCATTTTACCTTTTTCAAGAATAACTACTGCGTTTTCATCAAAACGAATATATGAACCATCTTTTCGGCGGAATTGTTTTCGTTGACGCACAACTACAGCATTTAAAATATCCTTTTTCTTTACAGCCTTTCTTGGTTCTGCTTTTTGGACAGAAAGAACCACGATTTCGCCGATTTCAGCGTATCGTTTCTTGCTTGATCCGAGCACTTTAAAAATGCGGCCAATTTTGGCTCCGGAGTTGTCTGCAATTTTCACAATGCTTCGTGGTTGTATCATGGTAGTTTATTAAGCTTTAACAGCCTCGGTTTTCACGACCTCAAAATGTTTGTCTTTTGAAATTGGTCGTGTTTCTCGAATGGTTACTTTGTCCCCTATCTTGCAAGTATTACCAGCATCATGCGCCTTAAATCGTTTTCGGAGATTGATGAACTTCTGATATTTTGGGTGCTTTACATATCGCTCTACCAAAACAACCACAGTATCTTTCATTTTGTCAGACACAACAACACCATTCAAAGTTTTTGGTTCACTTTTCTTTGCAGGAACACTCGGTGGTGTTTGTTTGTAAGTATTTTTTTGTGTGGTGTTTTTATTCATTGGGTTACACTAAATTTTATTTTTGAACAACTTTATTTTGCAAAGAAATGGCAGTTAAAATTCGAGCAACATCTTTTCGTGCAACCTTGCCTTCTTTGACATTTTTAACCTTACCACCAGCAAATGCGAATCGAAAATCATGAAGAGCCTTTCGTTTTTCAACAAGGAGTTTCTTCAATTCGTCTTTATTTTTGCTGTTAAATTCGTTCATGGTCTTTGTATACTAACTATTTTTGCCGTTTTGTCTAGCCTATGCGGGCAATTATCTTGGTTTTAAGGGGCATTTTGGTACCTGCCTTGCGTAATGCCTCACGAGCGGTCACTTCATCAACACCGTCAATTTCGTACAAAACACGGCCTGGGCGAACGTCAAACTCATAACCCTGTACGTCACCCTTTCCCTTACCCATCTTTACTTCAGCAGGTTTTTGGGTATAAGGACGATCTGGGAACACTCGAACCCAAATCTTACCTGTTTTGCCACCGAAGTGGCTAAGTGCCTTTCGTCCAGCTTCAATTTGTTGAGCAGAAACTCGGCATTGAGTTATAGCCTTAAGCCCAAACGATCCAAAATCAACAGTCGTGCCTCGCGTTTCAGGAGTACGTCGAATAATGTGTCTGCGACCGGTTTGCCATTTTCGAAATTTTACTTTTTTAGGGGTAAGCATGGAAGTGGTGTTATGGTTTATTTCTTTTCAAAAACTTCACCGCGGTAAATCCAAACTTTGATACCGATTTGGCCGTAAGTCATATGAGCTTTTTCTCGAGCAAAATCAATATCTGCACGAAGTGTTTGAAGAGGCACTTGTCCTTTCTTTAACTCTTCTGTGCGAGCCATTTCAGCACCACCGAGTCGTCCGCCAAGGTAAATTTTGATACCTTTGACTTCACGGTTAGCCATAACTTTTTCAAGCATCTGCTTTACAACACGTCGGAAAGGTAAACGTTTCTCAAGTCCTTCTGCAACCATTTGAGCAACAATAGCAGCGTTGGCTTCTGGGTTTTTGACTTCCTCAACATCAATTTTCAACTCTTCTTTTACAACAATCTTCTGTCGTTTGATGAAAGTCTCAATATCAGCTCGAAGTTTGAGCATATTCTCTCCACTTCGGCCTATGATCATACCCGGTCGAGATGATTTGATGATAATTCTGAGAGTTTTTTGTCCGCGTTCTATTTCAACTCCGGCAACATAATTACCACGAAGTCGTTTTACAATGTATTCTCGGAGCAATACATCACATTTCAAAAATTGCTGGTATTTCCCATTAGGGGCAAACCATCGGCTTTTCCAGCCTCGCAAGATTCCAATTCTATGTGAATATGGGTGTACTGTGTGTGACATATTATTTTTTAAGTTTTTTAACAGCTTTCTTTACCTTTGGAGCTTTAACGTCCAAAGTAATAGTAACTGTGCTGGTATGTTTGTGGATAGGAAAACCGCGACCTCGTGCCATTGGCATCATACGCTTTAGGATAGGACCTTTGTCCACTGTGATTGCTTTTACAATTAGATTGACTTCATCAACACTCAAGCTTTTGGCATTTGCGATTGCAGATTTCAAAAGTTTAAGAATTGGTTCTGCTGCATCCTTAGGGGTAAACATCAAGGTAGAGACTGCGGTCATAATCGGCTTACCTTTAATAAGGTTGGCCACACGGCGAACCTTTCGAGGAGACTGTCGATAATTTGTAAGAGTTGCGGTAACCATATATTATTTCTTCTTTTCTTCGGTTGTAGCCTTTGCAGCTTGTGCAGCAGCCATTTCACCTTCTTTCTTCTTCATTTCAAGTTCTTTCTGCATACGACCTCCGTGTCTTAGGAAGATCTTTGTAGGAGAAAATTCGCCAAGTCGATGACCTACCATTTCTTCTGATACGAGCACTTCAATATGCTTCTTGCCATTGTATACACCAAAAGTAAATCCAACCATTTCTGGAGAGATTTGACTGCGGCGATACCACGTCTTTATAACGCCAGTTTCGATTGGACGTTTTCCCGCAATCTTCTTAAGAAGTTTCGGTTCTACGAATGGTCCTTTTTTGAGTGATCGTGCCATGGTGAAAATAAAAAGCCCGTAAGGCCTTAATGGAATATACTATACAAAAGGCTTTAATATGTCAAATCTTCGATATGTACGTTTGCTTGCTGCGGAACTCGCTCGTAGGACTCGCTCAAACAGTCCTCGCTGCGCAAAGCGCACATATCTACGATTTCACACTACCGTCCTCTGTTAGCCCTTTATATGAGTATTCTCTTCCAGCTAAGTTTATCCATGAAAACCGATTATTGGTTTTTTGGGTTCCTCCGGCGATTCCGTGAGTCGTCTAATAACTTCAAAAACAATCTGAAACTGCTCATCATATTTTTGCTCAAGTTCATCCAAGCGATGAGAAAGATCTTTATTTATTGAGAGCATCTGTCGGAGTTTTACAAACGTTCGAATAATAGCCACACTCATGGCAGCAGCCCTTTCACTATTTAGAACATTCGCAGCCATAAGAGCACCGTGTTCAGTAAAAGCATACGGTAAGTAGCGTCGACCGCCAGAACCTGGATTTGCGGTCACAAATTGTGACCGCAAGTTTGAGGTTCCAATTTGGAACCTCAAACTTTCAACTTCATCCCCAGTAAGCTGAAATACGAAATCCTCAGGGAAACGATCCTTATTACGTCTTATTGCCTTATTTAAGTTTTTCGTTTCCACACCATAAAGTGCTGCCAAATCACTGTCCAAGATTACCTTTTGGTTGCGAATAATTAAAATTGTTTGCTCTATTCTCTCTTCGGGGACGAGACTTTTACCATTGTTTGTTTTGTTCATTCCCAAACCGTAGCATATT
>Ga0172379_10007897_pt1 | contig 13646 bp, 14 predicted proteins | sample GrowelOW334metaG_FD_119756 | JGI IMG/M metagenome (GOLD analysis project Ga0172379, IMG submission 119756) | Groundwater microbial communities from an aquifer near a municipal landfill in Southern Ontario, Canada - Groundwater well OW334 metaG | ecosystem: Environmental > Aquatic > Deep... | reverse complement strand
TTTTTACTAAGATAAGATTTTTTTATGATTTATTTTTTATAGTTTATTTGCCTTTTATTTTAAAAAAGGAAAAGGTTTCGCCAGACCTTTTTTATTTATATGATTTTCCCCATATTTTGGCCGCTTATTGGCCGGCTAAAATTTATAATGCAAAAATTTATTTGCGTTTAATTAATTTACCAACAGAATTAGCTTTAGCTAAAGGCGCCAAAGGAAAAATATTTTATTGTTATTATAAGCTAGTTGAAAAAATTACTTACAAAATCGTGGATAAATATATTGTTATTAATGAAACAACGAAAAAATATTTACTTGATTTAGGAGTTAGCGAGAAAAAAATAGTTTTTGATATTCCTAACACAATTGAACGCGATAAAATATTTATTGAGCAGGCGAATAAAAAAATAATTAAAAAACATTTTAATATTACAGAAGATAAAAAAATAATTATTTCTATTGGAAGTTTAATTAAGGAAAAAGGCTTCGTTGACTTAATCGAGACGTTTGCTAAGCTTAAGAGAAATGATTTTGTATTAATAATTTGCGGCCAGGGAAAAGAAGAAAATAATTTAAAAAAATTAGCGCGAGAACTAGGCGCGGAAAATAAAATTATTTTTGCCGGTCAAGTAGGCCGAGAGAATATTTGGAGTTATCTAGTCGGCGCTGACATATTCATGCTTTTTTCAAAATCAGAATCGCTTGGCATGGTGTTTTGGGAAGCTATGTATATGAATATACCGGTAATCGGTACACCAGTTGGCGGGGTTGTTGAAACTATAGGCTCTGACGGTGAGCGCGGATTTTTTTGGAAAAACGATCTAGATGATTTAAATAAAAAGATAGATTTTTGTTTAACCGAGTCGGAGGAGAAGGAGATAATGATAAAAAAAGCTAAAATTTATGTAATGGATAGGCTGAAAGTAAAAAAAATAATTAATCAAATATTTGAATAGTTATGAAAAAATATTCTTTTTCTAAATATAATTATTCGGAGCGCTGGGCAAGCTATTGGCATCAAATTAATGAAGTTGATCATTTAAAGCCAGAGCAAATCTTAGAAATTGGTCCGGGCAATAATTTTGTTAATGATTATTTGCGTCGGATAGGATATCGTGTAAAAACTTTGGATATTAATAATAATAATCAGCCGGACGTGGTTGGTTCGGTTTTAGAATTACCATTTGCAGATAATAGTTTCGATTTAATTTTATGTGCTGAAGTTTTAGAACATTTGCCGTTTTCCGAATTTGAAAAAGCGCTAGGAGAATTAAGAAGAGTTTCTAAAAAATATGTTATTTTATCTCTGCCACGCTGGGGCTGGTTGTTTTATGTTAAATTAAAACTGCCGTTTTTAAATTATTTAAAATTATATTTTAAATTGTCCGGCGTTAAAAAGCATAAACCAGGCGGCGAACATTTTTGGGAAATTGGTAAAATTGGCTATCCGCTAAGAAAAATTAAATATTTAATTAAAGAAAAAAAATTTAAATTAATAAAAAATTATTTGGATCCGGATAGTCCGTACCATCATTTTTTTATTTTAGAAAAAGTATGAAATTAATCTATATTTCTAATACTAGAATGCCAACCGAGAAAGCTCATGGATTACAAATTATAAAAATGTGTGAAGCTTTTTCTTCTCAGGGAGTAGAGGTTGAGTTGGTTTTACCCCATAGAATAAATCCCAATAAAGGTGATATTTTTCAATTTTATAATATTAAAAAGACATTTAAAATAAAAAAATTATTTTGTCTTGATACCTTAAGCTTAAAGTATTCCGGCAAAGTAGGTTATATAATCCAATATGTTTCTTTTGCTTTAAGCGTTTTTTTCTATTTTTTATTTAATCGTAAAAAATTTAACGGTTCAATATTATATTTACGCGATGAGATTTCCGCTAGATTGCTAAGTTTTTTTCATAAAAATGTATATTTAGAGTTACATGGTTTTGACGATAGACATAAAGGTAATAAAGATTTTTTTATAAACAGAATTGGCGGTTTAGTATTGATTACCCAAAAAGTTAAAGAGGAATTTTTAGAACTCGGAATTCCTAAAGAAAAAATATTAGTTGCCGCCGATGGTGTAGATTTAAAAATATTTGATATTGAAATGTCTAAAGTTGAGGCTAGAAAAATTTTAAATTTGCCGCCTAATAAAGCTATTATCGGTTATACCGGCAGGTTTAAAACTATGGGTATGGATAAGGGGATTAACGATATCCTCAAGGCGATAACTTTATCAAAAAATAAAGAGATTGTTTTTGTCGCGGTCGGAGGCTCGGTAGAAGATATAGAGTATTATCAGAAAATTGTTGATGAATTAAATATCGCCAGTCAGGTTATGATCTTAGGTTATAAAAAACAAACTGAGTTAGCTATTTATCAAAAGGCTTGTGATATTTTGTTGATGCCTTTTCCATTTAATGAGCATTACGCCTATTATATGTCTCCGCTAAAAATGTTTGAATATATGGCCGCGAAGCGGCCGATAATTTCTTCTGATTTGCCAAGCGTAAGGGATGTTTTTAATGAAGTTAACTGTTTATTTTGCCGGTCAGGAGATGCTGATGATTTGCGCCAAAAAATAGAATTGCTTATTGAAAATAAAGAATTATCGAATAGTATTTCACAAAAAGCTTATTCTGAGATTGGAAATTATACTTGGGGTAAAAGGGCAAATAATATAATAAAATTTATATTAAATAATAAATAGCAATGAATATTTGATACCATTTGACACCTTTTGACACTTTAGCTATAATTGGTTCATATGAATAATCAGGAAATAAAACCTAACGCCGTTTATACAACTAATGAAACTCAAGAGTTGCTTAAAATTAGCAGTAGCACTATTAAACGGATGTTAAAAAACGGTTTAATAAAAGCCAATAAAGTCGGCGGCCAATATCGCATTATGGGCAAAGAAATTTTGCGTTTGGTTTCTCCGGAAGTTGAGCAAAAAGCCATAAAATCTTATCTTAATATAAAGCAAAAAGTGATAAATAAGATTAATAAGTGGTAAGTATTTTAATTCTGTTTATTTATGATTTTAAAAGATAAATTTTTTACTCTGGCTAAAACTTTTTATAAAGCTTATTGGGGCTATAAAAAGCAAATAGTTGCATTGACTATTTTGGGATTTTTAAGCAGTTTGCTAGAGGGTATCGGAATCAACGCTGCCGTTCCCTTATTTTCTTTTTTGTCTGGAACCAAAAGTCAGGCGAATGATGTTATTTCTAAAATAATCCAAGAAATTTTTACATTTTTTCATATAAATTTCAGTTTAAAATATTTATTTATTTTTATCTGTTTTTTATTTATTTTTAGGGTAGTTGTTTTAGTGTTATCTAATTACATTAAAATTAAAATCGCCGCCAATTACGAGGAAAAAACCAGAGGAGAACTATTCAAACTTACCATGGAAGCTAATTGGCCTCATCTGTTAAAACAAAAATTGGGTCATTTAGAAACTATCCTAATTACCAACGTCCAATATGGCAGTAATTTATTGGGATATATAAGCAATAGCTTCATGAATTTAGCTAGTTTAGTGGTATTTTTAACGGTTGCTATAAATATTTCTTGGCCCATAACTTTAATTACTGTTTTTTTAGGCGGTTTATTATTTTTTATCTTTAAGCCTTTGTTATTTAAAGTTAGGACATTTGCGCGAGAAAAAGAAAAAATCAATCGGCAAACCGCTCACCATATTAATGAAAATATTTTAGGGTTAAAAACCGTAAGAGCCATGGCGGTAAGCGGTCCGATTGTTGAAGACGCAAAATTGTATTTTAAAAGATTGAAAGAATTAGTAATTAAAACTTCTTTTTTAAGCATTATAACTAGCGCCTTAATCCAGCCGATTGGTTTAATTTATGTTTTTGTAATTTTCGCTATTTCTTATAAAATGCAAATTTTTAATTTTGCAAGCTTGATAGCGGTTATTTATTTAATTCAAAGAATCTTTACTTACGCTCAACAATTGCAATCAAATTTTTATTCCATGGCCGAATCAACCTCTTACGTTAATAAGATGTTGGAGTATAAGGATGAAGCTATTAAAAATAAAGAAGTTGATAGCGGCAACGATAATTTTAGCTTCAATAATTTTTTAGAATTTAAAGATATTAGCTTTTGCTATCATAAAGAGAAACAAATTTTAAACGGTGTAAATTTTTCTATTGCTAGGGGGGATATGATTGGTTTGATTGGACCGTCGGGCGCCGGCAAAACAACGATTGTGGATTTAATTTTACGCTTATTCAATCCCACCTCAGGAGAAATTTTATTGGATGGAAATAATATTGATAATATCAAAATAAGAGATTGGAGAAAAAATATCAGTTATGTGTCTCAAGATATTTTTTTAAAAAATGATACTATTGCTAATAATATTAAATTTTATGATAGTTCAATTACCGACGAAGATATGAGCCGAGCAGCTGAAATGGCTAATATCGAAGATTTTATACAAAGTTGTCCGAATAAATATGAAACTTTTATTGGCGAAAGAGGATTATATATCTCGGTCGGCCAAAGGCAAAGAATTGTTATTGCTAGGGCTTTAGCTAGACAGCCAAAAATTTTAATTCTTGATGAAGCTACTAGTTCGTTAGATAATGAATCGGAAAAACAAATTCAGCAAGTTATTGAAAATTTAAAAAACAAGGTTACCGTATTTTTGATCGCTCACCGTCTTTCCACCGTGACGAATTGCACTAAATTATTAGTTTTGCAAAATGGTAAAATTATAGAAGAGGGGACGCCGCAAAATTTATTAGCTGATAAGGAGTCATACTTTTATAAAGTTAATAATATTATAAACTAATTTAAAGAATATGATTAATCTAAATAACAAAACAGTTTTAATTACCGGAGGCACAGGATCTTTCGGTAAAAATTTTGCTAAATATCTCTTGAAAAATTTTAATTTGAAAAAATTGATTATTTTTAGTCGGGATGAATTGAAGCAATTCAATATGCAAAAGGAATTTAATAATGACAAGCTTAGATTTTTTATTGGTGACGTCCGCGATTTAGAAAGATTAGAAAGAGCTTTCTACGGCGTTGATATTGTTATTCATGCCGCCGCCTTGAAGCATGTACCGCTTTTAGAATACAATCCGTTTGAAGCGGTAAAGACTAATGTTATTGGCAGCCAAAATGTTATAAATGCGGCGATTAATCATGGCGTTGAAAAAGTATTATTGATATCAACCGATAAAGCGGCCCAGCCAGTAAATTTATATGGCGCGACTAAATTATGCGGGGAAAAATTATTTGTCAGCGGCAATTCTTATGCTAGCGGAAAAACTAAATTCAGCTGCGTTAGATATGGGAATGTCCTTGGCAGCAGAGGTAGTATTGTTGAAACCCTTTTGAATAATAAAGATATAAATAAAGTGCAAATAACCGATTTAGAGATGACAAGATTTTGGATATCACTAGATCAAGCGTTTAGCTTAGTTTTGTTTGCCTTAGAAAATATGGAAGGTGGAGAAATATTTATACCAAAAATACCGAGCATGAAATTAGTTGATTTGTTTGATGCTTTAGTTCCTAAGGCTGAAAAAGAAATAATTGGAATAAGGCCGGGAGAAAAATTGCATGAGATTTTATTAACTGAACAGGAATCAAGGCATGCTTTATTTTTGGGAGATTATTATGTAATTTTACCAGAATTTTTAGGTGACGAAAAATACAAAAAATATTTTAGTTTAGGTAAGCAGGTTGAATCTAATTTTAGATTCGCGAGTAATACTAACGAAAATTGGCTTACAGTAGAAGATTTTAAAAAAATGTTAAATATATGATACCTTACGGTCATCAAGCAATAGATAAAAAAGACATAGCAGCTGTTATCAAAGTTTTAAAATCTGATTGGCTCACGCAAGGGCCAAAAGTTTTGGAATTTGAAAAAGTTTTAGCTAAATATTGTGGCGCTAAATACGCTGTGGCGGTTTGCAATGGTACCTCAGCCTTACATTTAGCTTATTCGGCTGTTGGCTTGAAGAAAGGCGACGAGATAATAACCACGCCCAATACTTTTGTTGCTACAACTAATATGCTATTAGCTTTGGGTGTTAAACTGGTTTTTTGTGATATCCGTCTAGATACTTATAATATTGATGAAGAAAAGATTGAAAAACTAATAACGAAAAAGACAAAAGCGATTGTACCTGTGCATTTTGCCGGTCAACCATGTGAAATGGATAAAATTAAAAGAATTGCCAAGAAATATAAATTGGCGGTTATTGAAGATGCTAGCCATGCCCTTGGGGCGGAGTATAGAGGAAAGAAAATTGGTAATTGTCAATTTTCCGATATGACGGTGTTTAGTTTTCATCCGGTTAAATCAATTACTACTGGTGAAGGCGGAGCGATACTAACTAATAATGAAAAATATTATAAAAAATTAATTTCCTTACGTAGCCATGGCATTTATAAGGATAAAAAAGGAAAAAATGTGATGATGGAGTTGGGTTATAATTATAGAATAACTGATATTCAAGCGGTTTTAGGAGCAAGCCAGTTGAGAAAGTTAGATGGATTCATAAAATCCAGGCATCAAATAGTTAAATGGTATAGACAAGAATTAAAATATGTTAATGGTGTAATTTTACCAGTTGAGTTAAAAAATGATTTTTCAGCCTGGCATCTTTATGTAATTCGCGTAAAAAATGAAAAATTAAGAGATAAACTATCTTCTTATTTAAAGCAAAATGGTGTAAGTGTCAATTTTCATTATCCGGCCGTTTACTCGCACCCTTATTACAAAAAACTCGGCTATAAATCTTTAAAGAATGAGGACAAATATCAAAATTCATGTATTACTTTACCGATTTTTTCAAATTTAACAAAAAATAAAGTAAAATTTATCAGCAAATTAATTTTAAATTTTTTCGAAAAAAATGGAAATAATTAAATTAACTAATGAAAAATATAAAGATTGGGATGCTTTTTGTTTAGATAGCGACAATGCCTGGTTTCGTTCCACCACAGGATGGCTTGAGTACACTTTGAATTATAAGCCGGAATTTAAGCCGGAATCTAAATCTTTTATGGTTGTGGAGAACAAAGAAATAATCGCTGTATGTCCCTTAATTTTAGAAAATATAAATGGCGTTAATGAATTTTCTTACGGTGGCTATTACAATCCAGCGCCAATTTTTAAAAATAGTTTATCAAAAAAATATAAAGATAAATTAATGAAATTTGTCTTTGATGAAATTGATTCTTTAGCGAAAGAAAATGAAGTGAAAAGAATTAGGTTAAGACTCCCGGCGCTAAATAAATCTTTTGTTGAGAAGAAAGAAATTGCATATAATTTTTTATTAAAATTTAGCTATATTGATAATTCTTACAATACGCAAATTATAGATTTAAAAAAGTCTATAGAAAATTTAAGAAGAGAAGTTAGGCACGGTCATGATTCAGATATAGATCGCGCGAGCAAAGTTTTAACGGTCGAGGTTTTTGACAAAAAAAATGTTACCGAAAAAATTTTTAGTCAATATGCTGCTTTACATCATGAAGCCGCAGGCAGAGAAACTAGGCCAAAGAAAACATTTGATTTGATGTTAGATATGATTAAAGATGGTAATGCTTTTTTGGTTGGGGCGAAAAAAGGAGGTAATTTTGTCGGCTTTGCCCATTTTCTTTTATATAAAGATAATATTTATTATTCATCGGGCTGTAATGATCCGGAATATGATAATTTTCCCGTAGCGCATTTTATCCAATGGAGCGCGATTGAGTGGATGAATAGCCGAGGATATAAATTTTACGAGATTGGTTGGCGCAATACCGGACCGACCCTATGGGATTTTCCTGATAAAAAACAAATTGCTATAGGCAGATTTAAGAGAGGTTTTGGCGGTTTTACCGCACCTTTATTTATGGGGGAAAAATATTTTGATAAAGAATATTTCAAAAAAATTTACGCAGAAAGAGTGGATAAATTTTCCGATAGTATAGGATTAATCTAAAGCTAATATATGGATAATCAATATTTAGCCATTATACAAGCAAGGGTCGGCTCTACTAGATTGCCGGGTAAAGTTTTAATGAAATTAGCAGAAAAAATAGTGCTTGAGCATGTGATAGAGAGAGTTAGCAAATTTAAAAAAATAAATAAAGTAATCGTTGCCACTTCTATAGAAACCGAAGATGATAAAATATCAGAACTTTGTCAAAAGTTAAATATAATTTGTTATCGTGGCAGCGAGAATGATGTTTTAGATAGATTTTATCACGCTGCTAAAGAATTTAATTATTCTAACATTATAAGAATAACCGGCGATTGTCCGATGATTGATCCGGAAATTATTGGACAAGTAGTAAAATTATATGAGAAAGAAAAACTAGATTATGCCACTAATGTCATACCGCCGACTTTTCCCAAAGGTCTTGATGTTGAAGTTTTTACTTTTAAAGCTTTAGAGAAAGCTTGGTCTGAAGTTAAGCCAGGGCCGGAGAGGGAGCATGTAACGGTTTATTTTTGGCAACATCCAGAGATATTTAAACAGAAGCATCTAATTAATAAAATTAATCTATCCGAAAAGCGCTGGGTTTTAGATTATGAAGTTGATTATAAATTTTTGCAAGAAGTTTTTAATAGTCTTTACGCGATTAAGCCGAATTTTAGATTAACAGATGTTTTGGAATTTATTAAAGTTAATCCTGATCTGGAAAAAATAAATCAAGGGATTGACCGTAAAATAGAATTGGATAATTCATTAAAATAATTTTTAGACATGAAAGTTTCCATTTTTCAACCAACTTATTTGCCCTGGCTGGGGATTTTTAAGGCGATTGCTTGGGCCGATACATTTGTATTTTTAGATGATGTGCAATTTGAAAATCATTCTTGGCAGTCAAGAAACCGGATTAAGTCGGCTAATGGCGAAATAATTTTAACTGTTCCAATAGTAAGAAATTTTCCCCAGGATATAAAAGAAGTAAAAATAAATTATGCGCGGGATTGGGTAAAAGGTCATCTTAAATCAATTGAACAAAATTATTCCAAATCCGGAAATTTAAATGATTTTTTCCCACGCTTAAGTAAAGTTTTAAATGCGCAACACGAGAAATTACTTGATTTAAATGTCGGCCTAATTAAAGAAATTTGCGATTATCTTGAAATTAAATATGATATTTGTTTTTCTTCAGAATTTAATGTGAGCAATTTAAATAAAAACGAAAAAATAATTGCTATTTTAAAAAAGTTAAATGCCGATCAATATTTATATGCTCAAGGGGCGTCGGAGTATATGAGTCCGGCTTTTAATGATTACGCAGCAAATAATATAAAGTTAATACCTTTAAAGTTTGACTATCCAGCTTATAAGCAATTTTATGGAGATTTTGTTTCCCACTTGTCAATTATAGATTTAATTTTTAACTGTGGTCGTGAAGAAACTAAAAAAATTATAGATGAAATTAATTTAAATTAATAATTAATAAAATATTATATGAAAACTAAAATTGTAAAGAAAGTTAAAGTTAAGAAAGAAGCTAGCAAAGATTATTATAAAGATTATAATTATTTAAATTTTCTTTATAACGCAACTCATCCTAAAGCTTATTGCTCAAGCACGCCGCATCAAATTTACATAGAGATGACCAATGTTTGTAATTTACGTTGTTCTCATTGCCCTAGGTCAACCATGCGCCGAAAACCTCAGTATATGGATATAAAGCTATTTAAAAAAATCGTAAAAGAAATTTCTCCTTATAAGCCTTTTGTTGATTTATATTTGCAAGGCGAATCATTATTGCATCCGAAAATAGTGGAAATTGTAAAAATCGCTAAACAGGCCGGTCTACTCCCAAGAATTACTTCCAATTGCACCCTATTAAAAAAAGAGTTGGCTAAAAAATTAATCAGCGCCGGGTTAAATAAAATTGAGTTTTCAATCAGCGGTGCTACTAAAGAAACTTATGAGAGTATTCATAAAGGTGCGACATTTGAAAAAACTTTAAATAATATTTTAGATTTTCTTGAAGAAAATGCTAAAGCTGGTTTCCCGGTTCATACCAGAACTGTTTTTGTTGAAGAGGAAAAAACTAAAAATGATAAAGCAAGATACTTAGAATTATTTTCAAAATTACCGATTGACCATGTTTATATTAGCCCGCTAATTAATATGTTTGGCTGGAACAAGGAGATAAATTTAAACCCGTTTAAAAGCTTACCGAAAGAAAAGTGGCCAGTTTGCAAATGTCCGTGGCGTCAGATAGGTATTAATTCCGACGGTACGGTTAGAGCTTGCATTTTCGATTATGACTCTCGTTATTTAATTGGTGACGCTAATAAAGAAAATGTTATTGATGTCTGGAATGGTAAAAAAATGCAGAATTTTCGCCAAACCATTATAAATAAAAAGTATGAAGAATTTGATAAGCCTGGTTTACCGCTTTGCACTGAATGTAGTCAGATCTGGCCGACCGGAGACAAGACTAATGATTCAACGCAATTTCCGCATGATTTCAATAAAGAAGTTGAAACTTTTTTTACCGAGAAACAAACAAACTTAAAAGCCAAGTATTTAAATCCAGAAATTAAAAATAAAAAAGCTGAGTATTTAAAGAAACATAGGTCAGAGTGGCTTAAAAATATTTTAACTAGTGACTAATTTTTTATGATTAGAACAGATTATTCAAAACCTTCATTAGATATAAAAAAAGAAGAGTCGGAGAGAATCGCTAACGAAAGTGAGTTGGTAGACGGGCAAAATAAGGCGGTTGATTTTTTGAAAAAACACCAAGATAGAAAAAAATGTCTGCTTTGTGGGGATAATTTAAAGGGTGAAAAATTCGACCATCGTGGATTGATTTTTGTGCTTTGCGGCAAATGCGGTCACATACAAACCAAAATCAATCCGCCAGCCGGCTATCCGTTTATTCCCGAAGCTGGATATAAGTATAAGCATATTTATCCGCAGCAAAATTTCGAAGAATACAAAGGGAGAATGTTGAGAATTTATAAGCCGAAATTGGATTGGGCGATAAGTTGTTTAAACGAAATTGGTTATAATAATGATAAATTAAAGAGTATGCAATGGACGGAAATCGGCTGTGGTGGCGGATATTTTTTGGCTGCGCTTAAAGATTTTGGAGTTAAAAAATTTATTGGTATAGATATGGATGCTGACTTGGTTAAGTTTGCTCAGGAAAAGTTGGGCGATGATAAAGTAACCATATCTAACAGTAATAAACCGGAAGAAATTGTGGCTAAATATCCGGCTGACATTTATACGGCATTTTTCGTTTTTGAACATTTTGAAAATTCGTATAGCTTTTTTAGCGCTTTAAAAAATTTACCAGCCGGAACTATCATTATATTTTCCGTGCCGCTTTTTGGCTTAACTAGCTTGTTGGAAAATATTTTTGTTGCTAATTATGCTCGAAGTCTTAATGGTATTGTGCATACCCAGGCCTTTACCGATAAATCAATTAATTATGCTTTAAATTTAGCCGGTTTTGAGATGATCGCTCAATGGATTTTTGGACAGGACGCCAACGACTTGACCAGAATTATGATTAATCATGTTAAAAATAAATTACCTAAATCCATTCAGCGAGAAACTATTAATAAAATTATTACCTTAATTGATCCAATTCAGGCGAATATTGATCGGGCTAATTTTTCAGATCAGAGGCATTTTATAATTAAGAAAATTTAATAAGTATGAATAGAGTTAAAATTGGTAAAAAATATATAGGTAAAAATCAACCTGTTTATATTATTGCCGAAGCCGGTAGCAATCATAATGGTAATTTAAAAATGGCATTAGCGTTGATTGACGCGGCTGCGGCAGCTAAAGCCGATGCCGTTAAATTTCAGTTGTTTAAAGCCGATAAACTTTATCCAAAAAATGCTAAAACCGCTAAATATTTAGCCAAGCGATATAAAAATATTCATGAGCTTGTTAAGGCTATGGAAATGCCGGAAGAGTGGCTTGAAAAATTAGCTCGCTACTGTCGTAAGAAAAAAATTGAATTTTTATGCACGCCTTTTGATGAAAGATCGGCTGATTTGTTGGAAAAAATTAATATTGCCGCTTATAAAATAGCTTCAAGCGAATGCAACCACGTTAAATTAATAGAGCATATAGCCAAAAAGAATAAACCGGTTATATTATCTACCGGCATAACCGAAATAAAAGAAATAAAAGAAAGCGTAAAAATAGTTAGAAAATTTCATGATAAACTTATCCTTTTGCATACAATAGTAAATTATCCGGCTAAGATTGAAGATGCGAATTTAAATTATATTAAATATATGGCCGAAGAATTTAAATGCCCTTGTGGATTATCCGACCATAGTTTTGATCCGATAATTTTGCCGGTTACCCTAGCCGCTTTAGGCGGAAATATTATTGAAAAGCATTTTACTTTAGATAGAAATTTGCCCGGTCCGGATCACAAATTCTCTTTAGAGCCGGCCGAACTTAAGGCTATGGTGAAAGCGATTCGACAAGTTGAATTGGCTATGGTTTTTAGAAAGAACAAGATTTTAAAAAGTGAGCAAGAATTTGTAAAAGTTTCAAAACGCAGCGTTCAGGCAATCAAAAGTATTAAAAAAGGTGAAGAATTTACTGAATTAAATATCGCTATCCTTCGTCCCGGGAAAGGCTTAATTAGGGGTTTAGAGCCTAAATATTATGATTCTATATTAGGTAAAATCGCTTCAAATAATATTAAAGAGGGCCAGGGTATTAATCGTCGCAATATTAAATTTTAATTTTTATGAAAATAAAATTAGTAAAATTTTCTAAAAAGCATTTGAAAGAATCTCGTGAATGGCTTAATGATAAAGAAATTTCTAAGTTATTTAATCGCGCTTATAAGCCTTTAACATTAACCTCACAGCAAAAATGGTATGAAAAAGTAATTAAGGATAAAAGTCAATTAATTTTTGCGATTGTTGTCGACGGAGTTTATGTCGGTAATGTCGGGCTTAAAAATATAGATTTTTTAAATAAAAAATGCGAGTATTATATTTTTATAGGCGATAAAAAATATTGGGGTAAGGGGGTTGGCTACGAAAGTACGAGGCAATTGTTAAGTTATGTTAAAAAAAATTTAAAGTTGCATAAAATATATCTACAGGTAGATCAGAAGAATGCCCCGGCCAGAAAATTATATTTTAAAATTGGCTTTAAAGAAGAAGGAATTTTAAAAGATGAATTAATTAGAAACGGCAAATATATTACCATGATTCGCATGGCTTACTTTATTAATTAAGATTTATGATTAAATACGGCGTTAAACTTTGGTCAAATAATTCGGTAAATTTTTTTAATCAGGCCGTTAGATTAATAGATAATGGCGAGATCGACTTTGTGGAATTATATGTTCACCCCGAAATGACTGATTTTAATAATTTAGGAATGTTAAAAAATAAAAAGATTGTCATTCATTCAACTCACCATCAACATGGTTTCGATCTGTTTGACTTAAATGAAGCAAGCCAAAAATTTTTTAAAGATAAAGTTGTTGGAGCGGCAGATTTTTTTAATTCTGAATTTATTATTTTGCATCCGGGGGCGGGCGATAATAAGGAAATTTTTAAGGAAAATTTAAAAAAAAATTTATAGCGATATAATTATAATAGAAAATTTACCGAGGGTTTCGTTA
>Ga0172379_10007896_pt1 | contig 13646 bp, 11 predicted proteins | sample GrowelOW334metaG_FD_119756 | JGI IMG/M metagenome (GOLD analysis project Ga0172379, IMG submission 119756) | Groundwater microbial communities from an aquifer near a municipal landfill in Southern Ontario, Canada - Groundwater well OW334 metaG | ecosystem: Environmental > Aquatic > Deep... | reverse complement strand
GAGCCACCAGTTCGTGCGCAGCGGGCCCTTCCGCTGGATGCGGCACCCGACGTATTTCTCGATGATTCTGGAACTGCTTTCAGCGGCGTTCATCCTGCAGGCGCCCGCGACGCTCATGATCGTGATGTTGTTTTTCGTCCTCGCGATGGTCGAACGCGTGCGGCTGGAGGAGACGGCGCTGGTGGAAAAGTTCGGTGACGATTACCGCGCCTACCAGCAAAGCACCCCGGCGGTGATTCCATGGAAGGGGCCGCAAGGATGACGGGCGGGATCTCCTGTTTATGATGCGCGATCTTCCCCAGCGGCGTGTCGTCATCACCGGCCTGGGCGTCGTCGCGCCAAACGGCTGCGACCTCGGCACGTTCTGGGACAGCGTGCGCAACGGCAGGAGCGCGGCGGGCCCGGTGACGCGTTTCGATGTCAGCGAGCTCCCGAACAAGATCGCATGCGAGGTCCGTGACTTCGATGCCAGCCGCTTCATGGACGCGAAGAAGGCCCGGCGCTTCGAGGTCTCCATCCGCTACGGCATCGCGGCGGCGCGCATGGCGGCGGCGGATGCGGGCGTGGACTTCGCGAAGCTCGATCCGGACCGGGCGGGCATCATCGAAGGCACGACCGTCAGCGGCATGGAAAGCTCCTTCAAGGGGCAGACCACGTTCGAACAGCGCGGCTTCAAGCACATGAGCCCCTTCACTCTCATCAACGCCTACTGCGGCGGGGGGAGCGGGGAAATCGCGCTCGAACTCGGCATCAAGGGGCACGCCATTTCCCTCAGCACCGGCAGCGCGTCGGGCAACGATGCCGTTGGCCACGCCTTCGACCTCATCCAGCGCGACGACGCGGACATCTTTGTGGCCGGCGGCGCGGAGTCACCCATCCTCGCGCCGCTCTGGGGCGCGTTCTGCCTGACCAAGGTGATGAGCGCGCGCAACGAGGAGCCAAAGACTTCGATGCGCCCCTTCGACAAGTCACGCGACGGCTTCCTGCTCGGCGAAGGCGCGGCGTTTCTCGTGCTGGAGGAACTGGCGCACGCGCTGGGACGCGGGGCCAGGATTTACGCGGAAGTCGGCGGGCACGGGCGCAATTGCGAGGCCTACCACTCCGTCGCGCCGCACCCGGAAGGCACCGGCATGCACCGCGCGATGGAGAAGGCGCTGCGCCGGGCGCGCATGGACGTGACGCAGATCGACTACATCAACGCGCACGCCACCGCCACCGAGGCCAACGACGTGGTCGAAACCAAGGCCATCAAGAAGCTCTTCGGCGAACACGCGCACCGCGTGGCCGTCAGCGGCACAAAACCCGTGACCGGCCATCTGCTCGGCGCCGCGGGCGCGGTCGAATCCGTCATCACCACGCTGGCCATCCATCACCGCGAGATTCCGCCCACGGCAAACCATTCCTCGGCCGCCCCCGGCTGCGATCTCGACTACGTGCCCCTCCATGCACGGCCCTATCCGGTTCGCGCCGCGATGAACCTGAACGTCGGCTTCGGCGGCAAGAATTCGTGCCTCGTGTTCAAGGAGTATCTGCGCGCATGAGTTTCGCCGAGCTCATCCCCCTGACCGCCGCCGTCACGAACTTTGCGCTGACGCTGTTTGTGCTGACACGCGACCTGCGCTCGACGCTGAACCGCGTTTACCTCCTCTGGGGCCTGTCGATCACGGTCTGGAACCTCGGCACGTTTTTCATGTTCAACGTGGAAAACGAATCCTCCGCGCGCTTCTGGTCGGTGTTCCTGGATTACGGCGTGATTTTCCTGCCCATCAGCCTGTTCCATCTGAGCATCCTGATCGCACAAGTGAAGCTCCCGCGCTGGCTGCCGGTGCTCTACGGCTGGTTTGGGCTGCTCGCGCTGACAAATGTTTTCGGCTACTTCACCTCTGGCGTCCGCTATCTCGCCAACGCCTACTACTACTCGGTCGCCGGGCCGGGATTCTGGGCCTTCATGGTGAGTTACGTCGTGGTCACCACCTCGACGATCGTCATCCTTTACCGCCGGCTCGGCACCCTTCAGCGCCTCCATCAAGCGAGGGTGAAGGCCCTGCTCTGGGCCAACGGCATCCTCATCGGCTTCGGTTGGAACGACATTCTCCCCATCCTCGGCTTCGACACGTATCCGTTCACCAGGGTCGCCATCTTTCCGTTCGGCAGCGCGGCGGCGATATTCTACGGCATCATCGTGGGCTACAGCGTGCTTCAGCACCACCTGCTGGACATCCACGTCACCCTTGGCAAGGCCGCCGCGCACGCGGTCCGGCTGCTGTTTCTGTTCCTGATCGGCCTGATGCTGCTGCTGCTGCTGAATGTCTTCCGTCCCGAATTCACTCCCTTCACGTTTTTCAGCTCGCTGGGCGTGCTGCTCGTGAGCGCCACCGTCGCCTCGATCTTCTTCCCGCGCCTCTTTGGCAAGGGCGACGAGTCCCTCGAACAACGCATCCTCAGCGACCGCTACGGCGACCGCTTCGAGTATCACGACAAGGTCCGCTCCTTCCTGCAGGAGGTGCAGTTTTACAACAACGCCGACCTCCTGCTGAACGACCTGGACTCGCTCTTCGTGAAGACCATCCGCGTGCGCAACTACCAGATCATCCTGCTGGACGAATCCACGCACGTCTTCACCGTCTTCCGAAGCCACCCGAAGGCGCCGACGGTGCAGCTCCCCGAACTCCGCGCCGACTCGCCCATCTTCCAGATTTTCCAGAACACCACCGCCAGCTACCTCGCCTTCAATCTCGCCTACATCATGCCCGGCGAGACGGAGATGGAGCGCGAGGCGCGGCAGCTGCTCAAGCGGTTCGAGCCGGAGTTTTGTTTTCCGTTCTTCAGCGGCGACGAGCCCTTCGGCCTGCTGCTCATCGGCGAGAAGGCCAGCGGCACGCCCTACACACCCAACGACCTCGCCCTGCTCACCCGCCTCGTCAAAAACCTCAGCCTCATCCTCAACCAGATCCGCCTCAAGAAACAGGTCCTGCTCGCGGAGGAACTGGAGCTGCTGGGCCGCATGTCGCGCGGGATGGCGCACGACTTGAACAACCTGCTCACGCCGGTTTCCACGTTCCTGCAGATGACCCAGGTCCAGGTCAACGGCAACACCGACGGCGCGAACGAACTTCTCCCCACCTGCCTTCGCAACGTCGGCACCATCCAGGCCTACGTGAAGGATGCCTTGTTCTTCTCGCAGAACCACACCGTTCAGATTGCACCCGCGCCGCTGGACCAGCTCATCCACAGGGTTGTCGATCTCGCCGGGACCAAGCTCAAACGCCGGCAGGTGCATGTCGATCTCCCCGCGTATCCGGCCACCATCGTCGAGATGGACTCCGTGCTGATCCAGCGCTGCCTCGGCAACATCCTGTCCAACGCCATTGATGCCTCGCCCGCCGGCGGGGCCGTGCGAATCGAACTGCAACGCCTCGCCACCACCGAGGCGGGGCGGGAATGGGTGCGGCTGAGGGTCATTGACCACGGTGAGGGCATCAGCCGGGAGAACCTGCAGCGGTTGACCTCCGCCTACTTCACCACCAAGGACTCCGGTGACGAGAACCGCGGCTTCGGCCTTGGCCTGGCGATTTGCCGGAAAATTGTCCACCAGCACGTGGGCAACCTGAACATCTCCAGCGAGGAGAAGAAGGGCACCACCGTCACCGTGGACCTGCCGGTTCGCCACGCACAACCCGCCCCGCCTCAGTCCCTCACGCTGGAGGAGGCGTCATGAAAACCCTTCTGGTCATCGCCCGGCACCCGGGGCTCGCCGAGGCCGTGCGCGCCGTGCTGGATGCGGGGATGTTTCGCGTGCTGCACCACGCCGAGGCATGGGCCGCCGAGCCGCTCTTCAGCCAGGGCACGGTGGACGCCGTCCTCCTGGACGCAGAGCTGACTGATGTGCGGCCCATCCGCACCATCGAGCATCTTCGTCGGGCGATGCCCGACTGCCCGGTCATCCTTTACGCCTCGGCCAGCCAGTGGGAGTGGGAGGAGGAAGCCTACCTGCTCGGCGTGGACTACATCCTCACCAAACCCGTCCGCGCCCGCCTGCTGACCTCGCTGCTGGAGCGCAGCTGGCAGAAGGGGAAAGGCCGGACGAACGCGGTGCAATCTGTCTCCTCCTCCGCCACCACCGACGCCCCCGCGCCCGCACGCAAGCCCGACCCCGCGCTGGGCGCGCTCCGGGACTTCTCCGGCATCCTCACGCACAGCCTTCACACGGATGCCCTGCTCCGCGAGTTTCTCCAGCTCCTCCGCGAGATCCTCGGCGTCAACCGCGCCGCCATTTTCCTGCGCGCACCGGCGGCCTCGCAGTCGCCGCCTGGCCTGTCCACGCCTTCGTTTGGTGTCCCGCCTTTAGGCGGTCCTAGACGTGCGGAACACCCTGAAGGGTGGACACCGAACGCGCCCCTGCGCGCCGCCTGCGCGCTCGGCCTCGCGCCACAGCTCCTGAGCCACTTCACGCTCTCCTTCAAGGGCGGCATCGGCGCGCACCTCCAGCGGCACGCACGCATCCTCCGCCGGGGCAGCGCCGAGGCCGCGGGCGATCCTGACATCGCGCGCGAGTTCGAACTGCTCGGCACGCAGGTCGCCATCCCCATCTTTGACCGCGAGTCGCTGCTGGGCATCGCCGTCTTCGACGGCCGCCTCACCGGCGAATTTTTCGGCAGCGAGGAACTCTCCCTCGTGTTCCACCTGCTGGAGGAACTCGGGCTCGCCATCCGCAACACCTGGCTGCACGACGCGCTCGCCGGCCAGCACGGCATGATGACCGACACGCTCGACCAGCTCGGCAGCGCCGTCATCGTCGTTGCCCGTGACCTGAGCATCCTTCAGGCGAACCACACTGCGCGGGGCCTCTTCCGACGCGGCGGGGCCGCCAGCACCTTCACCTTCTCCGACCTTCCCCAGGCGCTTGGCAGCAAGGTGTTCGAGGCCCTGGAAACCGGCTCCGCCCCGCCGCCCGCCCGGTGCCGGCTCCCCGGCACCGGCGACGCCAGCTTCCGCACCGTCCTCAAACCCTTCCAGCGCCAGGGCACGACCGCCCCCGAGGCCGTGCTGCTGCTGCTGGATGACGTGACCCATGCGGACCGGGCGCAGCAGATGGAAATCGAAGCCGCCAACCTGCGGCTCGTCCGCAAGATGGCCGAGCAGCTCGCACATGAAATCGGCAATTCACTCGTGCCCATCTCCACCAGCCAGCAGCTTTTGAAGGCAGGCGCCGATGATCCCGCCACACGCAACGAGGTCATCGGCATCATGGGAGACAGCGTGCGCCGCATCAGCCGGCTCGCCCGCCAGATGCAGTTTCTGGCACGCGACGGGTTGCGCCGGATGGAAAACGTGCCCCTGGCGCAGTTGATCGAAGAAGCCTTCAAGGAAGCCCACGCGGAAAACCCGCGCGCCTCCGCGCGCCTCCAATACGAAAGCGGCGGCCAGCAGCTCACCCTCACCGCCGAGCGCGCCGGCATCCGGCACGCACTCGCCGAAATCCTCCTCAACGCCCTCCAGGCCACGCCGGACGACCAGGCGGTCGAGGTTTTGTCCTCCGCGGAAATCCAGCCCGACGGCTCGCGGTGGGTGCGGATCGACGTGCGGGATGCGGGCGGCGGCTTCGACACCGAGAGCGCGGCCCATGCCACCGATCCGTTTTACTCCACGCGCACCGTCGGCCTGGGCCTGGGCCTGACCGTGACGCGAAGGATCGTCGAATTGCACAACGGCCGGCTCGACGTGCGCCACACGGCTCCGGGATCGCCCAGCACCGTGAGCATCTCGCTGCCTGCCGACTGCGGGGCCGGACCGGAAGCGATCCCGGAATGAGCCGGGGCGGGCGGGCGGATTGCGGCTTTGATTCCGCGCAAATGGAAGCATTTGAAATTGGACAACCACCCGGACGAGGACCATCCTCCGGCACACGACAATGAGCGCCGACCCCGGCAATCCGAATCACGATCTGGAGGCCCTCAAGGCACAAGTCCAGGCGCTGAATGAAAACGAGCGCCGGCTCATGGACATGGTGAAGGTTTACGCCGGCCTGCTCATCGGCATGGCGGCCCTCCTGGTGGTCTTCTCCTGGTTCGCGAGCCACAAGTCCTACGAGCAGGACAAGCTCACCATTCAGAAGGCGCTCGAAACCGCGAACGAGCAGCGCTACGCCGCCTTCAACCGCGAACTGGACGGCACCCTGAACACCCGCCTCGCCGCGCGCGAGCAGGCCATGGACCGCAAGATCGCGGAACTGTCGCAATCCCTGCGGGCGCAGGCGGCTTCCCTCGGCGGGATTTCCAGCAACTCGCTGGCGCAGCAAAGCGAGGAGGTCAACAGGAAGATTCTGCTGATGACGGAGCTGGTCGAAAACCGCAACGCGCACCCCTTCGGCCTCCTTTACTTCGACTACGCCATCCGCGCGGCCAACGCCAAGAACTTCCCCGTCGCCACCGAGCATTTCCTCGCCGCCGCCGTCGCCTTCGCCCGGTCCCGCGATGAGTCCAACCTGAACATCTGCCTCGCGCGGATCACCCAGCTGGGCTTTCCCAACATGCGCGCAGATGACTTCGCGGCCAGGCCCCTGCTGGAGGAAAAATACAACCAGCTCAACGACACCCTCGACAAGGGCAACGTCAACGGCAAATACACCGTGGCCCTGGGCGACCTGCGCCGGGAGTTCAACGAAGCGAAGAAGCGGACGAAGCCAAGGTAGCGCGATGCGCCGCCTACCTGCGGTTGCAGCCGGCCATCATGCAGTCGAGATACGCGATCAGCCCCGCCTTCATGTCCTTGCGCGGGACGATGGCGTCAACCAGACCGTGATCGAGAAGGAACTCGGCCGTCTGAAATCCTGGAGGCAGTTCGGCCTGCGTGGTGTCTTTGATGACCCGCGGGCCGGCAAAACCGATCATCGCGCCCGGCTCGGCGATGATGAGATCGCCAAGGCTCGCGTAGCTGGCCATGACCCCGGCGGTCGTCGGATGCGTCAGAACGCTGATGTAAGGAAGCTTGTTCCTGGCGTGATAGGCAAGTGCGGCGCTGGTCTTGGCCATCTGCATGAGGCTGAACATGCCCTCATACATGCGCGCGCCACCGCTGGTGGAAATGATGACGACGGGCAGCCCCTTGTCCGTCCCGGCCTCGATCAGCCTCGTGAGCTTCTCACCCACCACCGAGCCCATCGAGCCGCCGAGAAAGCTGAAATCCATCACGCCCAGGGCCACCCGCTGCGTGCCAACCGTGCCGATGCCGGTGATGACCGCGTCCTTGAGGCCGGTGTTTTTCCGGTAGGCTTCGAGTTTTGAAGTGTAAGTGGCGACGCCGGTGAACTTGAGCACGTCCACGCTGGTCATGCCCGCATCCATCTCCTCGAACGAACACGTCTCCACCAGTGCGTTGATGCGCTCGCGCGAACCGATGGCGAAGTGGTGGCTGCACTTGGCGCAGACCTTGAGGTTCGCATCCAGCTCCTTGTCGTAGAGCATGGTGGCGCACTTGGGACACTTGGTCCAAAGCCCCTCCGGGATGTCGCGCTTGCGGGACTTCCCGCTGGCCAGCTTGGGTTTCTTGAAGAAGGATGTTTCCGTGGAATACTCCGGCGGAGTCACGGCGGCGGGCACCGCCTCGACATCCTGCAATTTGCGGGTCAAAGAAGTGTTGGCCATAAACTTACGCCCGCTCGGTCACCAGCATCGAAAACACGGGGCGGATACTGTCAACTTTGCTACCGGCTTCAAAGAAAATTCTCCACCGCTTTTGACCGGGGGGCGAGCCGCGGGACGCGCTTTTCCACGGGCGTGATTAAATCGCGGTGAGCACGGGCAGGTGCCGGTGATTTTCAAATTTTCCCCTGCGCGGCGGCAGTCTGCACCTCGCGATAGGTGTGCAGGAAGAGGTCGTTGTCTCCGATGGTCTTCTGGATGATCGAGCCCAGGCTGCTGATGTCCGCCTTGTTCACGACGGCGTGGACGCTCTGCTGGAAGGCGTGCATGGTGTTGAGGGTCTGGAGCCTGTCACTGATGAGGATCACCACGGCGTGGCGGCGGCGGGCCATCGGCATCGACTGGAGCTGGCGCAGGGTGATGTTCCCCTCGGGCGTGCCGGCGGCGAACAGCTCCTCCACCACTACCAGCTGGTAGTTCAGCGCGGAAAAGCGTTTCGCAAAATCATCGTGGTTGCTGGCGATGTGAATTTTGAAGCCGCACTCCAGCACGATGGTCTGGACGTTGGCGAGAACCTCCATGCTGCTCAGGGCAAGCAGGGCGGGTTTGTCAGAGGGGCTGATGAACTCGTATTCGGCGAATGGCTGGCTCATGGGAGGAGAAAGTTGGAACGGGATTCACTTCAGTTTCAACGTCAGCGGCGGCGGCGCGACCGGCGCGCCATGGGCGGGAGCATCCTTCTTCATCCCCAGGCTGGTTACGTTCGTAGTCACCTCACCGCGCCGCTTCTTGATGTTGTCGATGCCGCGGGAGGTCGGCCCGCGCTTGCTGCAATACTGAAGCGCCACCTCCTCGGTGATCAGATTGTGCTCGAACGCCTCCATGCACGCCTGGTCAAAGGTCTTCCAGCCGAAAGTGTAGCTGGCCTCGATGATCTCGTAGAAGGTCTTCCCCTCGGCCTCGCCCTGAAGGATGGACTCCTTGGTGCGGACGTTGTTGCCCATGATTTCCAGGATGGCCTGGCGTCCGCCGCCCACCTTCGGCGCGAGGCGCTGGCTCACTACCCACCGGAGCGTGTCCGCCAGCCGCTCGCGGATCTGGTCCTGTTCGCTCAACTCGAACATGCCCAGGATGCGGTTGATGGTCTGGCCGCAGTCAATCGTGTGCAGCGTGCTCATCACGAGGTGGCCTGTCTCGGCGGCGGAAAGGCCCAGCTCGACGGTTTCACGGTCGCGCATTTCACCGACCAGAATCACCTTCGGCGCCTGGCGCAGCGCGGCACGCAGGCCGCTGGAGAACCGGTCGAAGTCCGTGCCCATCTCGCGCTGGTTGAAGGTCGCCTTCTTCTGCGGGTGAACGAACTCGACGGGATCCTCCAGGGTGACGATGTGGATGGACTTGGTCTCGTTGAAGTCATCGAGCAGCGCCGCGAGCGTGGTGGACTTGCCGGAGCCGGTCGCCCCGGTGACGAGCACGAGGCCGGTCTTTTCCTTGGCAACCTCCTTGAACACGGGCGGAAGCTTGAGCTGGTCCAGCGTGGGGATCTGCGTGTTCAGCTTGCGGAGCACGCAGGAGTAATTGCCCCGCTGCGAGAAGATGTTCACACGGAAGCGCGCCTTCTGGCCGAGGGCGTAGGAGGAGTCGCACGAGCCCGTTCGGATCAAATCCTCGATCAGGCGGCGGCTGCCGGCGGCGAGATTGAAGGCGATCTGCTCCGCCTGAAAGGGCGTGAGCCGCTCCACCGGCGGGTTGATGGGCACGGCGACGAGCTGGCCGGAGGATTCCACCTGAAGCGGCTTGTCCACCGTGATGTTCAGGTCGGACACATCCTTGTTGGAGTCCAACATCGTGTTGAGGACGTAGTCGAGTTCGTTGGCGCGCATAATATGAAAAGTAAATCAACCGCTACGCTCCCAGACGATTCCGGAAATCAGCCCGAAGACGAAGAGCGCGGCGACCAGAAAGGTGCGCAGCCCGCCCTCGGGCAGGAAATGGTAGAAGGCGAAAGCCACCACACCCGCCACCAGCATGACAAGCGCGAACCTCCAGTGCTCGACGATGTCGACGAAGTCGAGCAGGTCGAGCAGCCATTCCCAGAGTTTCATGGTGAGGAGTGCGAGGCATGATTAGTCCGCGTCACCGTTCTGCCGCGCCTCTTCCTGCTCGGCGGGCGTGAGGAACGGGAAGAACTTTTTCTTGTCGAGCGACTTGTCGAAGGCGTCCTTCGCCGCGATGCGCTTCATGCGCAGATGTTCCATGATCGAGTCATCCAGCGGCGTGTTGCCGAGCTTCTTGCCGACCTGGATCATGCCGGGAATCTGGTGGGTCTTGCCTTCGCGGACCATGTTCGCGACGGCGGTGGTGAACACGAGGATCTCCAGAGCCGCCACGCGGCCCGGCTTGTCGATGCGCTTGAAAAGGTTCTGCGCCACGACGCCCTTGAGCGCCTCGGAGAGGGTCGCGCGGACCTTGTTCTGCTGGTCGGCGGGAAAGACGTCGATGATACGGTCCACGGTCTTCGCGGCGCTGGGTGTGTGCAGCGTGCCGAAGACAAGGTGCCCCGTGCTCGCCGCCGTGAGCGCGAGCTCGATGGTTTCCAGGTCGCGCATTTCGCCGACCATAATGATGTCCGGGTCTTCGCGCAGCGCGCCCTTGAGCGCGGAGGCGAAGGACTTCGTGTGCATCCCGACCTCGCGGTGGTTGATGAGACAGCCCTTGCTCTGGTGGACGAACTCAATCGGGTCCTCGACGGTCAGGATGTGGTCGTGCCGGTTCTTGTTCGCGTAGTCGATCATCGCGGCCAGCGTGGTGGACTTGCCGGAGCCGGTCGGGCCGGTGACGAGCACGAGCCCCTTGTGCATCATCGGAAACTTGCGCAGCACGGCGGGCAGCGGCGCGTCGAACTTCTCGAAATCCTCGAAGGAAAGCACCGTGCTGGGAATCTGGCGGAACACGGCGGAACAGCCGTATTTCTGGTTGAAGAAGTTGGCGCGGAAGCGGGCCACGCTGGGGATTTCGTAGCCGAAGTCCACGTCGCCGGTCTCTTCAAACTGCTTCACTTTGATTTCCGGCGCGATTTCGTAGAGCATCGCCTTGAGCGAGTCGCTCTCCAGCGGCGGGTAGTCCACGCGGCGCAGTTCGCCGCTGATGCGGAGAATGGGCGGGCTGCCCGAGGCCAGGTGAAGGTCGGAAGCCTTCTGCTGGATCATCAGGTTGAAGAAAGCGTCGATCTTGGCCATAAGAAGAATCCAGTTTTGTGTTCCGGCGTGTCATAACGAATAGCGGGGCGGACTGCAAGCCATCGCCGTCATTGGAGGAAATTCTTCGCGAAGAGATCGCGCGGAGCGGCCCCCTGCCCTGCGCCCGCTTCATGGAAATCGCGCTCTACCACCCGGAGCACGGCTACTACGTCCGCAACCGCGCGGCGGTCGGCCAGCGGGGCGACTTCTACACCAGCGTCAGCGTGGGCGATCTCTTCGGCCAGCTCCTGGCGTTTCAGTTCTCCACCTGGCTCGATGAACTCTCAACTCTCAACCCTCAACTCTCAACTTTCCAAATCGTCGAGGCGGGCGCGCATGACGGCCAGCTCGCCGAGGATGTCCTGCTCTGGCTCCAGCGGCGGCGGCCCGATCTCTTCGCGCGCATCGAATACTGGATTCTCGATCCCTCGCCGCGCCGGCAGGAATGGCAGCGTGGCCGCCTGGGCATGTTCGGCGCACGCGTCCGGTGGTTCGCCAACTGGGGCGAAGTCCAGCAGGCCGGCGGCGTCACGGGCGTCATCTTCTCCAACGAGCTGCTCGACGCCTTCCCCGTCCACCGGCTCGCATGGAACGCGGCGGAACAGAGATGGTTCGAATGGGGCGTTCGCACGGCGGGCGACCGCTTCGTCTGGACGCGCCTGTCGGAGCTGCACGAAGGCGTCGCTGCGTTGACGCAGCCCTCCGCGGCGTTGAGCGACCTCGACGAGTCCCTGCGCGAAAGCGGCTGGGCCAGCCTTGCGCCCGTCCTGCCCGACGGCTTCATCCTGGAGCGCTCGCCCTTCGCCGAGCTTTGGTGGGAAATCGCCGCCCAGAGCCTGCGCCGGGGCAAGTTGCTGACATTCGACTACGGCCACACCTCCGGCGGCATCCTCAACCCCAACAAGCCCCACGGCACCCTCCGCGCCTACCGAGATCATCAACTGGTGGACGACATCCTCGCCGCGCCCGGCACCCAGGACATCACGGCCCATGTCAACTTCGCCGCCGTCACCCACGCGGGGGAACACGCCGGACTCACCACGGCGGAACTGACCGAGCAATCCCGCTTCCTCACCCGCATCGCCCAGAGCACGATGCAGCAGCCCTCCGTGTTCGGCGAATGGACGCGCGAGCGCGTGCGGCAGTTCCAAACCCTCTCGCATCCGGATCACCTGGGCAGGAGCTTCTCGGCCTTGGTGCAGGAGCGGGCCTGTTAATCTTTCAGACAATGAAAAACATCGTCGCGCTCGCGGTTGCGTTAACATTTCTGACCGGCTGCTCAGAGCAAGGAGCGCCGATACCGATAGGAGATGGATACGAATTGATCATTCGCGGGAGTGAGCCGCTGCTTCATGCGCCTGGGAACTTGCAGCTTTTCCATGTGCGTTCAAACAAGTCCAACCTCGTTTGGAACTATGTCGTCGGACACACACTGGCCACAAACGGCATCGCGCTGTTCAACGGAGGGCTGTCCGATTCTGATTCATGGAAAAGTTCGCCCGCGACATTCATCCATTCCGGCAAAAATCCTGCCGTCGAGATTACGGAGCCGCTGACCCGATTGTGGTGCGAACGCCTTGGCGCAAGCTACGCCTCCTTTTCCAAAAAAATTACCTACACATCGCCCAAATTTACAAACGGGGTGTATTGCCTGACTGGAGAAATCGACAAGCCGCCGAACGATCCGAATCGATGGATTATTCTGACGCTGTCAACGAACGAAGTGGACCAGTTGTTGTCACGCGTTCTTAAATCGGGCTCCAAATTTCAGTATCGAGAAGCATGGTGCTTGAAGGAACAGGAGACGAAGTGAGGAGCCTCACTTCAAACCGGAATGCGGAAGTCGAAACTCGGAATCCGATCAGAGACTCGTCACCTCGTCTCCTACCGCCGTAGGACAGCGCGTCCCGCCTGTCCATCCATTCAAAACACCCCGCCTGAGCGGAATCTTGAAATCAGATGTCAGGCTGGAAGCACTGACCTGCTTTTCGGGCCGGGAGCCGCGCTCCGGAATTTAGAACACTGCAAGCGATGGTTCCGCTTGCTCCGCCACTGGCGCTTTGCCATTCTTGCGCTACGTTCAGCCTGATTCCGATGACAAGCAGATCCAGCATGTTGTCCAGCGTTGCAGTCTTGCGACTGTGGCTCGCCTGCGCCGTGCTCACGCACAGCCTTCTGGCCTCGGAGAGCGGCTATCAAAAGGCACCGCCCCCCATCGGCGAACTTCTCTCCACCCCCGCCACGCCCGCCGTTTACTTCAATCCGCAGCGCGATTGCATGATCGTTTACCGCGCCGAGCGTCACCCGCCGATTGCGGATCTGGCGGAACCCTCGCTCAGGCTTGCCGGGTTCCGCATCAACCCCGCCAACAACGGCCCGCACCGCACCGCGCGTTGTGTCGAGCTGGCGTTGCATTCGCTGTCAGACGGTGCGGAGCGCCCCATCGCGATCCAGCCCAACGCCCGCATCACGCCGCCGGCATGGTCTCCCGATGGAAGCCGGTTCGCCTTCCTCAACTACACCGCGCGTGAAGTCGAATTATGGGTGGGTGATGGCAGGCTGGGCACTCTCCGCCGCCTGCGCGGCGGCATCAACGCAGCCATCGGCGAGGCTTTCCAGTGGATGCCGGACAGCCGGGCCATCCTTTGCCAGACCGTCGTCGCCAACCGTCCCAAACCGCCCGCCGAACCCCTCGTGCCGGAAGGCCCCGTGGTGCAGGAAACCCTCGGCAAGATCGCTCCTGCGCGCACCTTCCAGGATTTGCTGG
>Ga0172379_10007894_pt1 | contig 13647 bp, 5 predicted proteins | sample GrowelOW334metaG_FD_119756 | JGI IMG/M metagenome (GOLD analysis project Ga0172379, IMG submission 119756) | Groundwater microbial communities from an aquifer near a municipal landfill in Southern Ontario, Canada - Groundwater well OW334 metaG | ecosystem: Environmental > Aquatic > Deep... | reverse complement strand
GAATAATGCTAGTGGAGATCTATACTCAGCCACACTTACAGATCAAGTGGGTATTGGCACTGCTACTCCTGCCTCTCAACTGGAAATTAAGGCTACCACCAATCCTGCTTTAAGTTTGTATGCAGGGAGTGGCACAGATAATATCTTTCAGGTCTTCAATAATGCAGGAGATACTACCTACTTTGCTGTTGATTCATCAGGTCAGATGTCTGCTTCTGCTTTTCAGTTAACAGATTCTGCCAAAGCTATTATTGGGACAGCTATTCCTGGGGCTTGGACTAATATAGCAGGGGTAGCTACCAATGATTTTACCTACAGAAGAGCTGTCTCTGTTACAGCTACTGGTAATCTAGCAGAAAATTATGAGGTAACTTTAAATATTACTACTCCTGCTACAGCTGCCCAGATATATACCAATACCTATGATCAAGCTAATCCATATAGAGACTTAAGGTTGTTTTACACTACTGATGGAGGGAGTACTTATGCAGAGGCACCAAGGAACGTGACTTCTTTTACTAACTCCCAAGTAACATTTACTTTCCAACTTGAAGCAGCTATCTTAGATGGAGTTACATCAAGTACTAACTATTACCTTTTCTACTCCAATTCAGCCTATGCTGGTATGTCTACCCCATCTATTTACACAGGAGATTTAAACTGGGATTCACATACAGAGGCTACTACTGGTTGGACATCTGCTGATACTGCTTACCAGTTATCTATAGCCACTTCCCCTACTTCTCAGGCTGGTACATATTCCTTAAAAGAAGTAGCTATGGTAGACAGGATGGGAGCTATTGCCACCACTGATCAAGGACAATTACCACAAACTTTAACAGATTCAGGAGCTTTAACTACTACCATAGGTTCTTCTACTTATGTTTATGTAGTGGGAGGAACTGGTGCTAATGGTTCAGTCATATATAAATCAACTATTTCATCAAATAACCTAGATACATTCACTACTACTGCCAACCTATTACCACAAGAATTAGCTGGAGCAACAGCAGCTATTACTTCCTCTGCTGATACAGGCACAGGAGGAGACGCTTTAAATACTTCTACTGGCGTTGGTTGTTCTGGCACAGGATTATCTTTTGCAGGATCCACTTGTACCATCACTGCAACTGGCACATATAATTTTGCCTCTATTACTATTCCTGTAGGCACTACTCTAACAGTGAGTGCTGGAGTAATTCCTACTATTAAAGTAACTGGAACTGTAACAATAACTGGAACCATTGATCTAGCTGGTAAAGGTTCTGCTGCTGGAGCTGGAGCAAATCCAGGCATTGCTGGTTCTGCTAGTGGCGGTGGTGGTGGGTATGGCGGGGCTGGAGGTAGAGGAGGTGATTTTGGGGGTATGGATATGTGTGATGAGTTCCAGGAGTATGGTGGAGCTGGAGGTGGAACAAGCTCTACAGAATTAGCTTTAGGTAGTGGCGGCGGAGGCGCTCCCGGAGGTGCAGGAGGAGGAGCTATGAAAATAGTTGCTGGCGGGAATATTATTGTTGAGGCAACAGGAATTATTAGCGCCAATGGAAATCCAGGAACTAGTTCTGGTGGTGGTGGAAGCGGCGGGAGTATAGTGCTTCAATCCTATCAAGCAATCTCCAACAGCGGCGCAATCCGAGCCAATGGAGGCAATGGCGGTAGCCCTTCTCTTGGTGGAGGAGGTGGTGGTGGAGGTGGTGGTCGAATAGCACTTGGAGATAGTGATGGTGTGGTTGCTGGCACAATTACTGCCTCAGGAGGAACTAAAGGTACTGGTGGTAGTTTATATGAAGATAACTGTTATGATTATGGGGGAAGTGATGGTATTAATGGTACTGCTTACACTATCCCCTCTCCCTCTACTTTAAGTGCCACTGTCTACTTTTATGTCTTAGGAGGTAAAAATGGATCAACTTACCAATCAACAGTATATAAAACAACCCTAAATACTGCTGATGGTGACACATTAGGTGCTCTTGCTACCACTGATCAGACTCAGCTTTCCCAATTATTATATGGACACACCTCCCATATCCAAACAATAGGTGCCAGTATTTACCTTTATGTTTTGGGAGGAAATAATCAAAGTGATGATGTTTCAACTGTTTATAAAGCCACCATTGATCCTTTAAACGGTAATGTTGGAGCCTGGAGCACTACTTCTCAAGGACAACTACCTCAGAATTTATCTAAACATGCTCAGACTACTCTAACTATAGGAGGCACAACTTATCTATATATTGTTGGAGGTACAAATACAGGAGTAACTCAATCTACTGTGTATAAATCATATATCCATCCTACTACTGGAGATATCCAGGCCTTTACCACTACTTCTCAGGGACAACTACCTGCTGCTTTGTATGATTTATCAGCTGCTACAGCCACAGTGGGATCAGTTAATTATATTTATGTATTTGGAGGAAGTACAGGTGCTGCCAATGTTTCTACTGTGTATAGAGCAACTATTGATGGATCTGGTAATATTGGAGCTTTTTCTACCACTGGGCAAACTCAATTATCAGCCATACTCTCAGGACATCAAACAGTTACTAATACATCTAGTGGTACCACCTACTTCTATACTATTGGAGGAACTAGTGCTTCTGCTGTATCAACTGTATATAGATCTACCACCACTTCTGATATGACTAACTTTAATATTAGTAAAACTATTAGTAGTACTGATTTAAGTAATAAAAATGATATTACTTTTTCCTTTTACTCAACTGATAATACTGCTGATTTAATGGAGGCAGCTTTTTATGATGCTACTGGTGGATGGCAGACTACTACATTTAGGGCTAATACTGCTTCTACTTGGGAAAGTAAAGATTGGGATATATCAGCTATTGCTTCTGCTAATAAAGATGCTGTGACTCAGATCAGGTTTAAAGTTAATACTGGAAGGACTACAGAATTTACTACCTATATAGATAATATCCAGGTTCAAACAGAGGCTTCTGGAACTGAGGCAGCTACAGCTGGAACATCAGCCTTAGGAGCAGCTAACTTATCTCTTAATGCTCAGGGTACAGGTATTGTGAGGGTTAATTACTCTGATCCTGCAGACCCAACTAACTTCCCTAACCTGGCAGGTAGCGGTGGAATGGTGATATATAATGGATCCAACACCCCACTCTTTACAGTTGATGGAACAGGCACAGTAACCACTGGTACCTGGAATGGGACTGATGTGGCTGTTACTGCTGGTGGTACAGGAGCCTCAACTGCAGCTGATGCCAGAACTAATTTAGGACTGGCTATTGGAACAAATGTCCAGGCATATGATGCAGATTTAACCACCTATGCTGGTATAACACCTTCTGCTAATATCCAATCCTTACTTGGTTCTGCTGATTACTCTACAGCCAGAACTAATTTAGGACTAGCTATAGGCACAAATGTCCAGGCATATAATGCCTCTTTGGCAGCTATTGCTGCAGGTACCTGGACAGGAGCAGGTAGTATTACTACCACTGGAGCTTTGGCTTCTGGAAGTATAGCTGCTGGCTTTGGTAATATCTCCACTGGTAACACCATAACTACCTCTGGAACCATGGGTACAGCTGCTACTACCACCTTCACTGGAGCAGGAGGTACATTTAGTGCCAATATTAATGCTAATGGTGGGATAGATATTGATGATGCTTTTGTAGTAGCTGATGGTGGAGCCTTAACTACTTCCCAACAAGCAATATTCAATGGCAATGTAGGTATAGGGATGACTCCTACTGCTAAATTATCCCTATCTCTCACTGATAGTCCTGTGACTGGTTTAGGGTTTTTAGCTTCCAATAGTGGAAATGTAGAGCTGGTAACTAATGTAGTAGATAGAGACTTTTCTGGAGCTGGTAACTGGACAGGAACTAACTGGGCTATTGCTACTGCTGCCTTGCAGCATACTGTAGGAAATACAGCTGATGCAGTCTTGGCTAGTGCTAATCTAACAGCTTCTTCTGTACTTTCAACCAGGGCTTATACAGTGATATTTACTACCACAGGCAGAACGGCTGGTACTATTACTCCAAAGATAGGAGCATCAGCAGGGACAGCAGTATCAACTAATACTACCTCTACTCAAACTATAGTAGCTGCTGCTGATGATGCTAACTTGATATTTACTCCTTCTTCTGATTTTGATGGATCAATTGATGATATATCTATCAAAAGAGTAATTGATAATGTAGCTATACTGAATAATGGTAGAGTTGGTATAGGTACTACTACTCCTACTGCTCCTTTGGAGGTCAAAGGCAATGGTACTGGAGCCACCATAGCTAAATTTACAGATGTAAACACCACAGGATGTACTATAGCTGATGGTGGAACTATCTCTTGTTCTTCTGATATAAACCTAAAGAAGAATATTGGTGATTTGGGGTATGGATTAAGTGATTTGCTTCAACTTAATCCTGTGGAGTATAACTGGAGATCTGAGGATGATAGTGTTTCTAAGAGTTTAGGATTCATTGCCCAGGAGGTAGAGAGTATTATTCCAAAACTAGTTATTACTGATGCCTCCACTGGGTTAAAGGAACTAAATACCATTGGGTTAATACCAGTGTTAACTAAATCAATACAGGAATTAGATTTAAGATTTAAGAATAATGATTTAAGAATTAAGGATCTAGAAGATAAAATAGCTTCTATGTCTGCTTTAACTTATGGACCAGAGGCTTCCTCCTCTGCTTCTTCCTCAGGATTACTTAATGATTTAGTAGCTGGGGTATCTACTTCCTCTGCTAATATAGATACCTTAAGTACTTTAAACTTAACTATCTCTGGTGATCTTAAATCACTTGGTAATACCTACCTGGGTAATACTACTATAGCTGGTAACTTCTCTGTGGATGGGACACTCTCCTTAACTGGAGATTCCTTAAACTCCATAGGTACACTCTACCTCCAGGATGGGCCTCTAGCTGATTCTCTAAATATCTTTAATGGACTGATTACTATGGATAAAACAGGTAATATATCAGCCAAGAGTGTAACTGCTAGTCAATTCCAGGTTAACAGCAATACCTCAGCTGGCACTGGTATTATTCCTACTGGAAGTACACAGCTGGTGATTCCTAATACTTTAGTAGAAGCAAATTCCATTATTTTACTCACCCCCGACAGGCCTTTGGATCAAACTATGGCTGTAACTAATAAAATTCCTGGAGCAACATTCACTGTTCAGCTGCTTCACCCAGAGATGCTTGATACTAGTTTTAATTATCTAATTGTGGGACAGAAAGATTGATAGTTTTATACTTTGATATAGATTATAGTGGTTGCCAAACCAAGTAAAATCAGAGAAACTAGTAGAGTAATAAATACTTATTTATGAATGCCCGTATAGCGAAAATATTAGATATAGTTATTAATTTCTTACTCCTAAGCACAGCCGTCATCATCCCCTTGCTCTTCCTAAACCTAACTTCAGAGTTTTATGAGACACCAAAATTTGTGGCACTGGTTGCTATAACTGGTTTGATTTTAATCCTTTGGTCTATCAAATGTTTAACTTTAGGTAAAATAACTCTTACCTCAACCCCACTTGATCTCCCTCTTGTCCTTCTATTAATAGTATTTGCTGTCTCAACCTTTTTTGCCTCCTCTAAACCAGTAGCTATTTTTGGTAATTTACCAAGAATACATGGAGGACTAGCCACCTTTATTGGCTATGTTGTGTTTTACTTTGTCTTAACAGCCACTCTAAAAAAAGGACGTTTAACTCAAGGATTTATCCACCTTTTGCTCCTCTCAGGTACCGTCCTCTCTGTATTAAGCTTGTTTTCCTTTTTAGGTAAAAGCCTAATACCCTTTGTTTGGGCTTCTTATCTAAACTTCACTCCAACTGGGTCAACCTTTTCTACTACTGCTATTTTGGCCATGTTATTACCATTCCCTTTAATTACTATTTTAAAAAGTAATTTAGCTTTAAATATTAAAAATATAAACAATTTAAAGTCCAAAGAGGCTCTTCATGTTGGGATGACTATGCTTTTAGTTACTCTTTTTGGTATTACCATTGCTCTTACTGGCACCCTTGCTACCTTTGTTGCCTCACTTACCGTAGTAATGCTAGCTTCTTTTAGCGTGCCCCAGGCTTTAATAAAGAAAAACCTACCTCTTTTAATAATTCCAATCCTGGTTATTACACTGGTGGCTTTGGCAACTTACACACCGATTGGAGGATCCAAAAATATCTTATATTCTAACTCCCAAAAGGTTGCTCGGGAGCTACAACTACCGTTTAATATTTCCTGGAAAACATCAGTTTCAGCTTTTAGGGATAGCCCTATTTGGGGAACAGGACCTGCCTCATACTTATTTAGTTTCACTACCTACAAACCAGCTGAATTTAATAATCTTAAGTTTTGGACAATTAGATTTGATCAACCCTTTAATGAATACTTTTACTTTTTAGCTACCCTTGGTGCTTTAGGGCTCACAGCTTTACTTCTTTTAACAGTTGCCACAGTTTCACTTAGCTTAAAAGCCTTAGCTGATCCAGAAAATAACACTACCGTTGCCCTGGGTATATCTGGAATAGTATTTTTTATAATTTTAGCCTTACATACCTCCAGTCTCCCAGTATGGATAATAGGATTGATGCTCTTAGCTGTTTTTGCGATAAACCATAAGGAAACAGCAAAACTAGTTACTTTTGGGGTTGCCGCCACTGAGATTTCTACTAAAAAACTCCAGCTTCGTTTTGATGGTATTCCAGCTATAGCTGCTATATTAACCTTAATTTTAGTAGGTATAAGTTTCTACTTTACAGGTAAATCTACCTTGGCTGATTACAATCACAGATTAGCTTTAAACTCTGTAGAAAAAGGACAGATTGCAGACGCTTATAAGAGTTTGGTTCTGGCTGAAAGATTAAACCCTTATGTAGATTTATACCGGACAGATCTGGCTCAAACAAATTTTGCTCTAGCAGAGGCACTAGCTTCCTCCAAAGGACCATCAGAAAGCTCCCCAAATGGATCTTTGACTGATAAAGACAAACAAGATATCCAAACATTCCTTTCTCAAGCAATCACAGAAGGAAGAGTAGCCACTACTTTAAGCCCAAATAACCCAGCTAACTGGGAGGTTTTAGGTTCTATTTATAGACAAATATCTGGAGTAGCCCAAAATGCCCTAACTTTTTCTTTAGATTCTTATGGTAAAGCTGTCCAGCTTGATCCTTTAAATCCTAACTTAAGGTTAACTATTGGGGGTATTTATTACTCAGTTAAAAACTACGATTTAGCCATCAGATTCTTTACAGATGCCATCAATTTAAAACCAGACTTTCCTAATAGTTACTATAATTTGGTCATTGCTTTAAGAGATAAGGGTGATACAAAAACAGCTCAGGCTGTAGCAGAAAAATTAGTCTCCTTGGTTGAGCCAAATAGCCCTGATTTCCAAAAAGCAACTGATTTATTAGCTGAGCTAACTTCTAAGGATTCTACTTCTCCTGCTCAGTTAGATTTAGGAAATACTAAAACCAGTAGTCCTTCTGCACTGCAAAGCAAAAAACTCCCAAAGGTTTTGGATCTGGCAAAACCAGATAAAGTCTCCACTCCTCCAGCAGTTAAGAAGTAAGTTACTTATTGCGTCTTTGGTGGCAAAGACGCCCAAAGCCACTTTGACAGGAAGCCGCGCTAAATTCTTTTGTTCACTTACCGGGTGATGGCACCCCCTCCCCGCCTAGGCGGGGGCTCCCCCTGGTGCGTTCACTTCAGAATTTTTAACGCGCTTTGTTCCGGGTCAAAGCAAAAGCACCTTTATTCTTAAATTGCTCACTTGAAACAAAGTCCGTTAAGAAGCGAGGAGTTTTCTTTCAGGGGGAACCGGAAACTGCCGCGAGCCTGCGAGCAAATTTCCGAGGGGGTGAACCCCCGACCAGAAAACGACGAGCTTTAGGATGACTTTCTGTGAGCAGAGTTTTACCACACTTTTGCGGCCAAAAGTGTGAACAATAAAAAAATATATTATTACTAGAGAGTTGGAGTGATATTTGGTAAAATAGATCGGTTGGGGCCCATAGCTCATTTGGTAGAGCGCTTCTATGGCATAGAAGAGGTGAGGGGTTCGATCCCCCTTGGGTCCACAAGATCGGAAGACCAGATACATCGGATAAAATCAGAAGATCGGTGGATCGGAAAATCAGAATCGGGCCTGTGGTTCAACGGCAGAACATAGCATTCGCATTGCTGGAATCCGGGTTCAATTCCCGGCAGGTCCACATCCTCAGAGTTCGACCCCGCCTTAGCGGGGCAAGCTTTGCTTATTCTCGGTGAGTCCACAATTATTTGACTTCACTTTTTTCTTTTAAACTTTTTTCTTCAAAATATTTAAAGACAGCTTTTGAGATATTAACCATGGTTTCTATAGCATCATCTTCACCTTGTAAGTCCTTACTCATCAAAACAATTAGATATGGATTACCCTCAAGGTAGACAATCCCAGCATCATGCCTAACTCTGGCAAGCTCCCCTGTTTTATGAATCACCCTCACTCCTTCTGGCACCCCAGCTGGAATTCTATTATTTAGTTTTGACCCATCCAAATACCCAATTATCTTTTCTGATGCTTCTTGTGATACCACCTGGCCGTTGTAAAGCCTCCTAAAAAAGGTAGCAATATCAGAAGGTGATGTAGTAATCAACTCATCGCCTGGAGGGTTTAAATTGGTCTGATTCATCTCTAGCTCTTTGGGCATTTTTATAAGTAGCCCCTCATCTTTGATCCCCACTTTAATAGTGCTCAACTTGTCAGTTAACATTATGGCAGCAAAATTATCTGAAATTTCCCCTATCCTGGTTAGAGCCTCTTCTACTGTGTAACTAATATTGTCCCCTCTTTCTTCATAACCCCAATCCACACTACCCAAAATTGAAGTTAAGCGGGATTTACTTCCACTAATAACCGTATCCAACTCTAAATTACCTTCTTCTACTTCTTTTAAAATAGCAGCCATTACAACCAATTTGTAGAGCGAGGCTGCAGGAAAGATTTCTGTTTCATGATAGCCATACTTTTCATCCTTGCTCAAATTTTCTATATATATCCCAAACTCTCCTTTTTTCCCTTCTAAATTACTTTGAACAAGTTTTTGTAAAGGGCTACTTTCAAACTCAAAGCTAAATGTTTTAGTTAAGTTAAAAGAATCAAAAAAGTTGGGTGAAATAAGTGGGCCACTTTTACTAAAACTTGGGTGTATTAATCTAGAAATAGCCACCAAAAGAATTAAGACTACAATAACAACAATACCGAGCTTAGTGCGAGAGTACATCATTTTAGAATTGCAAGAGGATTAACTGCAATCCCCTTGTATCTAATCTCTAAATGAAGATGGGTTCCAGTAGATCTTCCTGTTGAACCCATTTGACCAATGATTTGGCCCCTAGAAACCTTTTGGCCAACTGTAACATAAATATTGGACATATGGGCATAAGTGGTTCTATAACCATTACCATGATCAACCACCACCCTGTTTCCAAACCCAAAATTATCTGGCCACCCAGCTACTACCACCATTCCTCCATCTGAGGCAGCAATTGGAGGAGCAGACCTATCAGCCACATCTATTCCAGGATGATACCAAGCATAGCTTTGAGTTAATCCTCCTCTGGTTGGCCAAATAAATGATCCTCCCCCAGGAGCTGTAAAAGAAGGTGATGATGAACCTTGAGCCAAATACTGAGGTGTTATTTTAGATTTAGGTGAAGTAATTGGAGCCTGAGGTGGTACTCCCTCTGGAATAATTAAAACTTGCCCTACTTTTAATTTAAAATCATCAGGCACATCATTAAAAGGATAGTCCAAAATTGGTTGCTGCTCAGCTGAGTATTTTTTGGCTACTGATTCCAAAGTGTCCCCAGATTTTACTGTATGAGAGACACCAGAAACAGGCAAAATATTAAGCTCTTGCCCAGGCTTGATAGTATGGACATTATCTAAACCATTTGCCCATTTAACAGTATCTGTGGAGAGATCAAATTTTTTGGCAATCCCAGACAAGGTATCTCCAGTTTGTACTTCATACTTTATAATTTCTGATCTTGGTTTTTCAGAAATATTAGTCCTAGTATCATACAAAGAATTAATCACAGGATCATCACTTGAACTTTGAGCAGCATTAACAAACCTTGGGTCCTCCCCCCCCACTCCTGGAAAAGAAGAAGATACAATAGTTTGTCCTCCAAAAACCCCAGAGGTTAAAACTCCAAAAGCAGAAAGCCCAATCATGCTGCCATGCCAAATCCTTTTTTGAAAAACCCCCCTTTTAAACATTAATAAATCAACTAGGTTATTTTTAAGTTCTTCAAAAGAGGTGGCAAAAAAAACTACCTTTAATTTAAGGTAACGGGTGATAAATTTAATAAAATATGTAAGATCTTTGTGTAACGAATTCACAAGCAATCATCATTTTAACAGATGAATGCAAGAAGAGGAAACTTACCTGACGTCTTTGAGGCTACCAAGGAATTCAGTATTAGAAGCAGTTCTAGAGAGTCTCTCCAAAAAGATTTCTGTTCTTTCTTGGTCTCCCAAAATACCAAGCATTCTTCTAGTAATCACAATTTGTTTATAAACTTCTTCTGCAAAAAGTAATTGTTCCTGTCTGGTACCAGAAGCCTCAATATTAATGGCTGGAAAAACTCTTCTTTCTGCCAAGGACCTATCCAGATGAAGCTCCATATTACCAGTGCCCTTAAACTCTTCATAGATTAAATCATCCATTCTGGACCCTGTATCAACTAAAGCTGTACCAATAATGGTTAAGGATCCACCCTCTTCACAGTTTCTGGCTGCTCCAAAAAACTTTTTTGGTGGATATAAAGCAACTGGATCAAAACCACCACTTAGAGTTCTTCCAGAAGGTGGTACAGAAAGGTTATAAGCTCTTCCCAAACGGGTAATAGAATCCAAAAGTATTACTACATCTTTTCCTTGCTCAACTAATCTTTTGGCTCTTTCTAAAGCAATCTCTGCAGCAGTTGTTTGGTTTTCTGCTGGCTCATCAAAATTTGAGGCAATAACATCACCTTTAATAGATCTAGATAAATCAGTTACCTCTTCTGGTCTTTCCCCTACCAAAACTGCCATCAAGATCACATCTGGATGGTTTAAAGTAATACCTGCAGCAATATCTTTTAGGATAGTGGTTTTACCAGCTTTTGGAGGTGAAACAATCAAACCTCTTTGGCCAAAACCAATTGGGGCTACAATATCAATTACTCTTTGAGACAAAGGAAGCTTACCGGTTTCTAGTTTTAATAGTTTGTTTGGATAAATAGCGGTGAGATCTTCAAATTTAGTTCTTTTTACTCTTCCTGAAGCACCAGCAGATGGATCTGAAACAAATTTCTCTGCATCCTCACTATTTACTTTATTTACTTGAAGTAAACCAAAATAGCGTTCATTTTCTTTTGGCTGCCTGGCTGCTCCCTCTACAAAATCTCCAGGTCTTAAGTTAAATCTTCTGATCTGGGAAGAGGAAATATATACATCTCTATCAGAAGGTATATATTTAGGTCTTAAAAACCCATGTCCTTCAGACATGATGTCCAAAACTCCAGAAACTTCTTCTGTTGGCACATCTCTGTCTCTTTCAGAGTAATCTCTTGGTCCATTATTATAACCACCTCTATAACCTCCACCACCTCTATAACCATCATTTCTTGGCCCATCATTTCGGTCTTCTGGTCTTCTGGTGTTCCGATCTTCCGATTCTCCGATCTTCCGATCCTCTGGTGTTTCGGTCTTCTGCTCTTCTGCTTCTCCCACGATTTGATCGACAGGAGCACTGTCTTGTGTTTGTGAGCTTTCTGGAAGATCTTTTGGTTTAAACGAACGTGTATTTGGCATAAACTTAATGAAAAATATTAATAATTAATTGGAACTTTAAAAAAACAAAGAGGGCTAACGACTAATCAACAACCTCGTAAGCTTATGGGTAGTATCCCATATAGCCTACTTAGTGTCAAGCGTCTTTATCAAATTCTCTTCTTTGCCATAAGTAATGAGCACTATCTTGATTTGTTTGGTTTTTACCACCAAATTTCTTTAATCCTGCTCCAATTGGTAACAGTCCAGATAAAGCCCAAGCAGCCAAAGGTAAACCAGTTTTTGGTAATTGAGTTACTGTAGTTGTACCTTTAACTTCTGAAACTGGCTGTGTCACTACTACTGGAGCAGGAGCTGCTTGAGTGACATTTACAGTCTGATTATTATTTTGGGTTTGAGACTGAGACTGGCTATTGCTGTTAGTTATATTGTTAGTGATATTAGTTGGCACCTGAGTAGGTGTAGGAGATGGAGTTATAGTTCCTGTTGGTGTAGGAGTTGGAGTTGTGGTCACGGTTGGTGTAGGTGTTACAGGTGTGGTTGGTGTAGGGGTTGGAGTTGTGGCAGGAGTATTAGTAAGTCCTGCTTTAAAAGCAACTTCTACAAAATCACCTGGGGCAACAGTACCAATATTAATTCCCGATAAAACTTCATCACTAATATCACAAGTATTTGGACAGTTAAATCTACTTGTTACTCCATTTAACCTAGCATGGCCTGGAACATATCTCATACCTTCTGGTGTACCAGTTACATTTACTGTAGCGGTATCAGTTTGTTCATTGCCACCAAAGCTAGCAGTTTTAATTCTGCTAGTAATAACTAACTGGCTAGAAGGATCTTGTGGAACCTGCCCGGCAACGCTTCCCCATACTTGAACATCTTCGGCTGGTTGGTCACCGTCATTTCTAACAATTACTCTATATTCAACTATTTGGCCAGAAGTTGCTGTAATTGGATCTCTCCAAGTACCTTCTTGAGTGGTGTTATTAAAAGCTTGCATAAAGTCACCACCAGCAAGATGTGCGCTAGCAGAAACTCTGGTTGTCCAAAATACCAAAGAAGCAACACCTAATAAAACGGCGCTTGCTATAGTTATTTTTTTCAAATTTATTTTAGTTTTCATATTTATTCCTTGCGGTGAGACGTATTATCTCACACTATCGGCTATTATGCAACTTTTGTTATCTTGGTCTCCCATTTTCCGTTAATAAAATCAATATGACCAGCTGCCAAAGATTGCTTTTTCAAAGGGGTTGTGCTCACTTTATAAATAAAATCACCTATTCTGTACTCCCCTGAAAGTCCTGAACTTCTTGAACCTGGTGCCATGGTTGGTCTTGGCGCTACTGGTGTACTACCACCAGATGTAGGTGTATTTCCAGATGGCTGTTTGGTTGGGATGGCTGTGGCAATGGCTACTGGTGTTTCTGTTGGACCAACACCTGGGGTATTAGTTGGTAATGGTGTTTGAGGCACCATAGTTGGATGGGTTGGTGTTTCACCTGAAACAGGTGTATAAGTTGGAATTGGTGAAGCTGTAGCTACTGGTGTTTCTGTTGGTCCAACACCTGGGGTATTAGTTGGTAATGGTGTTTGAGGCACCATAGTGTTATGAACAGTTGGGGTTGGTGCTGGTATAGTAGGAGTTCCCTCACCTGGTGTGTGGGTTGGAATAGCAGAAGCTGTGGCTACTGGTGTTTCTGTTGGACCAACACCTGGGGTATTAGTTGGTAATGGTGTTTGAGGCACCATAGTTGGATGGGTTGGTGTTTCACCTGAAACAGGTGTATAAGTTGGAATTGG
>Ga0172379_10007893_pt1 | contig 13649 bp, 12 predicted proteins | sample GrowelOW334metaG_FD_119756 | JGI IMG/M metagenome (GOLD analysis project Ga0172379, IMG submission 119756) | Groundwater microbial communities from an aquifer near a municipal landfill in Southern Ontario, Canada - Groundwater well OW334 metaG | ecosystem: Environmental > Aquatic > Deep... | reverse complement strand
TCGGAGGTGGAGGCTATCATAAAGATTGCCTTCTTTTCCTTGGCCAGGCCCAGGGCTTTGTGGGTGCCCAGCGCGCCCACTTTGAGCGTGGGGATGGGGAACTTAAGGTAATCTATGGGGCTGGCGGGGCTGGCGAAGTGCAGCACGGCGTCGAGCTTGCCGGGGACGTGCAGATAGTTGGTGACGTCGTACTTGGTGAAATCGAACCTGGGGTTTTTGAGCAAGTCCTCGATGTTGGCTATATTGCCGGTTATAAAATTATCGATGCCGATTACGGAGTGACCCTGCTTGAGCAGGTAGCGTGAAAGGTGGCTGCCCAAAAACCCGGCCGCGCCGGTGACTAGTATTCTCATAAGACAATCTCCAGTATTTGTGAATCGTGATGCTGCGCGGCGGCCGCGGGTACCGGGTTAGCAAAACCTTCCGAAGGCCGAGGCTTGCGTAAGCGCCGAGGCCTGAGGAGGAGTGAGGCCACGGTGTGGCCGAACGCGTTTTGCGTTCCGGTACCCGCGACCGCCGCGAGGGTACCGTAAAACTAAAGCCAGGAAACAGGCTCTTCGCTCTTTATCCCGATCTTCTACGGCCGGCCTACGGATTTGTACGTCCAGCCCAGCTCGCGCATTTTGGCGGGGTCGTACAGGTTGCGGCCGTCCACCATTATCGGGTGTTTTGCGGCGGCCATCAGTTTCTTTTGGTCCAGGGCGGCGAATTCCTTCCACTCGGTGACCAGGCAGACGCAGTCGGCGTCTTTGGCGCAATCGTAGGAGTCTTTGGCGAAATAGATGCCCTTTATGCACTTTTTGGCGTTCTCCTGCGAGACGGGGTCGTAGCCGCGCACTTTTGCGCCGCGCTTGCGCAGTTCGCGGATGATGTCCAGGGACGGGGCGAAGCGCATGTCGTCAGTCTCGGGCTTGAAGGCCAGGCCCAGCAGGGCTACGGTTTTGCCTTCCAGGTTCCACAGCTCTTCTTCTATCTTCTTTACCAGCCACATCTTCTGGCCTTCATTGATATCCTTCACGGTCTTGAGCAGCGCGAAGTCGTAGCCCACCTGTGAGCTGAGCCAATAGAAGGCTTCCAGGTCTTTCGGGAAGCAGAAGCCGCCGAAGCCTATGCCGGCTTTTAAAAACGAGGCGCCGATGCGCTTGTCCAGGCCCATGCCGCGAGCCACATCCTCCACGTTGGCGCCGGTTTTTTCGCAGATGTTGGCGACGGCGTTGATGAAGGAGATCTTGGTGGACAGGAAGGAGTTGGAGGCGTGCTTTATTAGCTCGGCGCTCTTCACGCTGGTAATCACCAGGGGGCCCTTTATGGGCATATAGACGCGGCGCATCAGGTCCTCAGCCTGCTTGGTGGAGACGCCCACCACCACGCGGTCTGGCTCCAGGAAGTCCCACACGGCGGTGCCTTCGCGCAGGAACTCCGGGTTGGAAGCCACGTCAAAAGGCAGGTGGCGCTTGTTGTGGCGCTTCACCGTTTTATTTATCCAGTCGCAGGTGGCTACTGGCACGGTGGATTTCTCCACTATCAACGTGTAGTCGGTCATGTTCCTGGCCACTTCCTCTGAAACTTTTTCGATGGCGGAGAGGTCGGCGGAGCCGTCCTCGCGGGGCGGGGTGCCCACGGCGATGAACACGGCCTCGGCGCGGTGACCGCCGTGGTGCATGCCGTCCTTGATGGACCCTGCGAAGTGCAGGCGCCCGGCTTTCACATTCTTTTTTACCACGCGTTCCAGGTCGTCCTCGTAAATGGGCATCACGCCCTTTTTTAGCATTTTAATTTTGGCAGGGTCGCTGTCCACGCAGACCACTCGGTGGCCCACCTCGGCGAGGCAAGCCCCGCTGACCAGGCCCACATAGCCTGCGCCCACTACGCAGATGTTCACTTTAGCGCTGTTATTTTTTTTCATTAAAATTCTCCGAAAAGTTGATTAAATACCGTCATTTTACCGGGCTGCAGGTGAGCTCACTGTCTTTTTCCGGCTCAATTTCGTGCGTCTTCGCCAGCTCGCAGGAGCGCTTTTTTTCCGCTATGCCGATAAAGTAGATGGCGATGAACATCAGTGCCAGGCCCGCCCAGTCTTCTGTCTTCGGGGGCTTCTGGTCCTTTATCAGCCACCACACTACGATGGTGGCCGCGGTGCCAGCTATCAGTGAGGTGAGGCGGTTCACCAGGCCGGCGAAGGTGGCGGTGCGGCCCTTGAACATGAACAGGAACACGGAGCAGAAGGCCGCCAGGCCGAAGGGTATGCCGGACGCTATGGTGATCAGCCATTTAGGCGTGGGGTTCTTCGCCGCGTCGGAGAACTGGAAGGCGAAAGTCTTTTTCATGTCGGCCGCCGGCTTGTCCACGGCGGCTGTGGCGGCGGCCAGGGCTTCCGGCGCCACTTTCTTGTAGGTCAGCAGCAGCCCGGCGGCGGCCAGGGCGTCTTCGGCCTTTGAGCGGTTTTCCGGGGTGAACTTGGAGGTGTCGGAGGTCAGCAGGGTTTCCGCCCTGGCCATCGCGGCGGCCAGGGCTTCGCGCTCGGGCGAGTCCGCCTGCGCGGCCGCGGGGCGCTCTGTCGCCAGGAAAGGAATTCCCGCCGGCTTGTTCACCACCTGGAAGAAAATAAACCCGGCCAGCACCAGCGCCGTGGTGGAGGAGATCTGTTCGATGGCGAAGAAGCCGTTGGTGTCGTAAATGGCGCCCTTGGGGCGGGTGTTCTTATAGTAGTTCATGATGTAGATGCGGATGGTGTAGGCGACGAGGTAGAAAGTCAGTATCGTCATCGCGGCCGCGTTGCCCAGAAAGTCGAAATCGTTCTTATTGAAAACGAAGAGCTGGGCAAAGAAGGCGGCATAGTTCCCCGTGGCCTGCACCATGGCGGTGGCGCCTTTAAAATTGAGCAGCTGCAGGGCCACCGCTACCAGGGCGATGATCACCGCGATGTTCTCCTCCCAGTAAACAGTTTTCTTAAGTATGCCCTGCCGTATCTGTGCCTCGTCGATAACGCGGCTTATTACTATAATGCTGGCCCGCATTATTATCATTGCCACCATGATAGAGATGGGCAGCGTGTACATCAGCGTGGTGGTGGGAATAACTATGGCGGTGCAGAGACCGGAGGGAATGATGTAGAGGAATTCGCGGGGGATGTTCAGCCCCATAACCTTTACTTTGTCAGAGGATTGGAATTTATACCAGCCCAGCACGAGGACCACCACGTTGCACACAAGCATGCCGCCGATAGTGTTGTAGAAGGTGTACTGGGTGCCGCCGACACCCAGCACTTTGTCGAAGTATTTGACCAGGAAGCCGGTGACAACATAGAGACCGAAGTAGCCGAAGGCGAGTTGGAGCAGCCTTTCGGTGGTGCCAGCGTGGGTTTTCTGCGTGAAAACGGTTGTGAGTGTTTTTATCATTTTGTCTCCCTGCGCATTTCGCAACGGTGTTTTGCCGTCAGGCCTTCGGCGCTCGTTTCTTCGACAGCTCCGCCGCCTTTTTAACTTTTTCCGTGAGCAATTCAAGGTCGAAAGGCTTAACCATATAGTCCATGGCGCCGAAAAGCAGCGCGTCGTTCAAGGTGGCGGCGTCGTTAAGGCCGCTTACCGTGATGATGGGGATATGCGCGGTGGTGTCTTTTGAGCGGATATGATTCATTAATGTTATCCCGTCCAGGCCGGGCATCATGATGTCAAGCAGGATAACATCCGGCAGCTCCGCGGGCAGGGCCTTGTCCAGAAAATCGCGCGCCCGCTTGGGCTCCGAGAAAGTCCGGACTTCGTATCCGGCGGCGGCGAGGCCGGTTTCGTAGATTTCCAGGATGGCTTCATCGTCGTCGATGGCGGCTATTTTTACGCGGGGTTCTTCCGTCATAGTGCTCCTATTATTTCCTTGCGGCGCTTTTTCGCGGGTTTCGGCTTCTTTGCCGCAGGGACAGCAGCCGGTTTTTTCGGTTCTGGCGGCAGCCCTTTTGAAGCTTCCAGTACGCTGCATTTAAAGGTACCGCGGGTGGTGGGCAGATAAAAAAGCGAGCGCAGTCCGAAAAGCTGGCGGTTGGTGATAAAGGTCTGCAGCTCCCGGGCGTCCGCGGCCGTTTCCAGAGGTATAAAGCGGTTCGCGTCCTTGATTGCGGCCATCAGCGGTTTTATTTTTTGGACATCGTAGGTTTCGATGTTCTTTACTTTCCCGTCCTTGGCGGCCTTCTGGCGGAACAAGTCCAGGGCGTCGCCCTCGAGCGGCTCCGCCCGCAGGAAAGCCGTCACGGCGGTATCCGTAGGCAGGTTCACCACCCTCTTGCGTATTTCGCCGAAAGCGTAGGTAAAGGCCTCTCCGAATTTATTCAGCGGGGCCTCGGTCAGGGTAAGCTCCCCGCTGATATAGGCGGAGATGCGTATGACTTCGCCGCGGTAGAAAATAGTTTTATCCAGGCTGCTGGACCTGGTGTTTACGATGTCGGAATTTTCCGTTTCGCGCAGCATGTCTTTTATCAGCTGCGCGGGTATCGTGCCGCGCCGTGTGCGCACAGTTTTCGGGGTCTCTTCGCGCAGCATGGCCCGCCCGTCCTCTACCACTTCCAGGTAATATTCATCGCCGGTTTTAATGGAGGAGACCGTCATCCAGACGGCTTTGCTGCGCGCGCTTTTCAGCTGGTCGGAGGGGCGCAGCGCGTGCAGCGGCGGCATCACGGAGAGCAGGAGCCCTAAGAGCGGGGAGGCCGCGTTCATTCTTTCCCCACAACGGCGTCGGCGGAAAAGCTGCGGCCGCGGCGCAGTGCCGGCCAGAGCAGGGCCAGGAAAACCAGGTTTTGAAAAAACTCGTAGGCCAGGGAGTTAGAGCTGCCGGCGCCGAAGCAGCCGCAGGAGGTGACGGGCAGGCCGCGCGACCAGGCCTGGGCCAGCAGGACTTCGAAGAAAACCAGCATTGCAGCCGTGAAAAGCCCGGACCAGCGCGTGAAGACGCCGGCCGCCAGCAGCAGCCCGGCGTAAAGCTCAACCCAGGGCACGGCGTAGGCCGCCCAGAGCGAGGGGCCGGCCCCGAGCACCTTATAGGTCTCTATGGCGTAGGCGAACTCTTCGGCCGGGGAGAGGGCTTTTATGACGCCAGAATAAATAAACACCCCGCCGACGGCGAGCCTGGCCAGGAGGCCGAAAATTTCTTTGGGGTCTGTCTTTTCGCTCATTTTAATTCCCGAAAACCGGTTTCAGCGGGCTTTCCTTAGCAGGGCGTCGAATTTCCTGGCCTGCTCCAGCAGCTGGCCCCCGCCCACCGCTCTTTTGCCGTTTATAAAAAAAGTGGGCGTGGCGTTCACGCCTTTAACATTACCTTCCGCCATATCGAATTTCACGGCTTTCAGCGTGGCCGGCGCCGCGGAGCAGGCCTGCATCTTTTCCCAGTCGAGCCCGAGTTTTTTTGCGAAGGTTTCGAACTCCGCGGGTTTTTCCTTGGCCTGGCCCCATTTCCCCTGGCTTTCGAACAGCATGGCGGCGTAGTCCCTGAATTTGCCCTGTTCCCCGGCGCAGTCGGCGTAGGCTGCGGCGGCCATGGACCATGGGTGGATAATGTTAAGCGGGTAATGTTTGAAGCTGAGCCTTATGGCGGGGCCGTAAATTTTAAGCATATCCTCCAGCGCCAGCGCGGCATGGCGGCAGGCCGGGCAGGCGAAGTCGGTGTATTCGTAGATCTGCACGGCGGCGGCGGCCGGTCCGAAGGTGCGGAAGTCCGGCGCGGGCCGGGTTGGCCCCAGATTAAGCTGGCGCGCCAGCAGCACGGCCGTGGTGGAGACGAAAATCAGGGTTGCGGACAGCGCGGTCAGGCGCGCGGTTCTCTTACTTATCATAGTGAAATTATACTACAAAAGCTTGATAATTTTGGACGGGGACCGGGCGCCTTTTATGAGCAGGATTTTTTTCGCGTCTACGCCCAGCGCCAGGGCCAGCGCGCGCAGGGCCGCGGCGTTGGCTAAACCCCTTTCTGGTTTGGCTTTGGTCCAGACCTCGTAAGTGTCAGCGTTTCGCTTTACTACCTTGTCCCTTTTGGAGTCGGGATGGACGCGGAGTTTTATAAACATTGCGGCGTCCTACAGCGAGTTTCCGTAGCCTTTTCGCCTTAAGCCGTCCAGCACGTCCGAGCAGCACTCCGACTCTGGCTCTTGCAGCAGCGGCGGGGGGTCTACGGGTTCAGGCTTGCGGAGCAGCGACCGGGAGGTCATATCCGCCGGCTGCGGGAGCCCCATGACTTCCAGTACGGTAGGGGCGATGTCCGAGAGTATGCCGCGCTGGCGCAGCCGCACGCCGGCGACGTTCCCGGAGATATAGATGAATTCCACAGGGTTAGTGGTGTGGGCCGTTTTGGGCATGTTTATCCTGTAGTCCCACATCTCTTCGGCGTTGCCGTGGTCGGAGGTTACCATGACGGTGTAGTTGTGTTTGAGAGCCACGTCCACCAGCACTTTTACGCTCTGGTCGGTCACTTCCACGGCCTGCACGGTGGCGTCGTAGATGCCGGTATGGCCTACCATGTCGCAGTTGGCGAAGTTCACGACTATGAAATCGTATTTTTCCGAAGCGATCTCCTTAAGCGCCCGCTCCCGCACCTCGGGGGCGTTCATCTGGGGGTGCTCCCCGAAGCTGGAAGGGTCCCAGGTGCCTTTTATTTCCACCTGGTCCTCACCCTTGTAGGGCTCCGTGCGCTTTCCGTTGAAGAACGAGGTGACATGTTTGAATTTCTGGGTTTCTGCGAGGCGCAACTGCTTCAGGCCTTTTTCGGAGATTATCTGGCCGAGCAAATTCTCCATGCCGCCGCCTTCGTCCATGGGGGGCAGGGCGCTGAATTTGAATTCGTCATAGTAGCGGGTGAGGCCGCAGTAAACGACATTCATTTTCCTCCAGCGGGCGCCTGGGTAGCTGTCTTCGACGAAAGCTTTGGTGAGCTGTATGGCGCGGTCCTGGCGGAAGTTGAAATGGATGACGGAGTCGCCGTCCTTCATGCCGGGGTAGTCGCCTACTACGGTGGGGGGGATATACTCGTCTACGATAGGCAGACCGTTGGGGTTCTTTAAGGCGGCGTAGGCGTCGTTCAGGGCGGCTTGCGCGCCGGATGATTTGGCGCCTTCGGCTTTGGTGATGGCGTTGTAGGCAGCGTCGGTGAGTTTCCATTTTTCGCCGCGGTCCATGGCGTAGTAGCGGCCCATGATGGTGCCTACTGCGGCGATGGGTGCTTCTTTGATCACTTCTTCGAGCATTTTAAGGAAGCTGAGCGCGCTGCGTGGGGGCGTGTCGCGGCCGTCGGCGAAGAAGTGTATGTAAACTTTCTTTATGCCGAGCTTTTGGGCCTGGCGCATAATGGCGTACAGGTGGTCCTGATGGGCGTGCACGCCTTCGTCCTGGACGAGGCCCATCAGATGGAGTGCGGAACCTTTATTGACGCAATTGTCTAGGGCGGCTTTGAGGGCGGGGCGGCTGAAGAAGGTGCCGTCCTGTATCATGTCCATGATGCGCTTGAGCTCCTGGATGACAATGCGGCCTGCGCCCATGTTGAGGTGCCCCACTTCGGAGGAACCCTGGTAGCCTTTAGGGAGGCCGACCGCTTCACCGGCGGGTTCGAGCACGGTGTTGGGGTAATTTTTGAGGTACCGGTCCATGTTCGGGGTTTTGGCGTTGGCGACGGCGTTGAACTTGTCGGCCTTGGCCATCCCCCACCCGTCGCGTATGATAAGAAGAACTTTATTGCTGGTCATGTTTATGTTCCCCGTTTGCAAAAAATATCTGTTGCCGGTCGGTGTGAGTGCCTTTATATTTTATGAAATATGCGGGGCTTTGGGTAAAAGGCCAGAAGACTAGTGAAGTCGGAGAGCGGGCGGGGGCAGAAGTTCCAGCTGTTTTATTTTGGCGGGTTTGGTAGAATAATGCTATGGCTGGCAAAGTTATCACTTTCAACGTCGACATGCCGCAACTGGGCGTCGGAGACAGGCGCGTCTGGGTTTACCTGCCGCCGGGCTACCACGGAGCGGCGCGGCGCTACCCGGTGCTTTATATGCACGATGGGCAGAACCTTTTCGACGCGGCCGCCTCCTATAGCGGCGCGTGGGGCGTGGGCAAAAGCATAGACGCGCTGAACCGCGCGAAAAAGACCAAAGGCGCCATTGTTGTCGGCGTAGATAACGGCGGGGAGGAAAGATGGAACGAATATTCGCCCTGGTGTGATATTGACGGGAAAGGACGCTGCGATGGCGCAAAATACGCCAGCTTCCTGGTCGAGACCCTGAAACCCCTCATCGATAAAAAGTTCAGGACCCAGCCGGGCCGCGAAGATACCGGCGTGGCTGGCAGTTCCCTGGGCGGCACCATCTCGTTTTATATCGCTTTACAATATCCGGAAGTTTTCTCCCGCGCGGGCTTGTTCTCGCCCACTTTCTGGTTCGCGCGCGCCAAGGCCCTGAGCCTTGTGAAAAAAGCCGGTTTAAAGAAGGACACGCGCATCTACATGGATGTAGGAACGAAAGAGGGCTGGCATGAAGAGGAATACCTGGCCGACGCCAGGGCCATGTCGGGTCTTTTTGCGAAAAAAGGCGTAGAGCAGCGCTTCGTCATAGACGAGGGCGGCATCCATAACGAATCCGCCTGGGCCCGGCGGTTCCCCGCCGCCTTCCTGTGGCTTTTTGAATCCTGACTAGAACTTGTGCCAGAGCATCTGGGTCGTCACCTCGTGGTGGAACAGCACTTCCGACGATTTGACGATAGTCCCCAGCTCTTTCGGGCTCCGGTCCGCGGCGGCCTGCTTGTGTGTAATATATTTTTCGTGCGAGGATGCGCCCATTGCCTTTTTAACGAATTCACTCGCGCGGAACAGGCGTATCGCGTCGTAGATGTTCCCTGGCAGGAAACGCACGCGGTCGCGCTTGCCCTCGTCCTTGGTCAGCGGTTCGCCGTCCAGGGCGGCGCGCAGCAGTGCGTAGAGGGCCAGGTACGGGTTCGCGTCCGGACCGACCGAGCGGATCTCGATGCGGGCGGACTTTTCATTGCCGGCCGGGATGCGGATCATGGCGCCGCGGTCCACTGACGAGACCTTTATCTGGTTGGGCGCTTCGAAGTGCGGGTCCAGGCGGCGGTAGGCGTTCACGCTGGAGTTCAGGATAAGGGAAAGCTCCTGCGCGTGGTTGAGTATCCTCGACACTACGTCCCAGGCAGCCGGTGACAGGCCGTCCTCGTTTTTCTTGTCGTAGAAAATATTCTTCCCGCCTTTGAAGAGGGACAGGTTAAGGTGCATGCCGCTGCCGTTCACTCCGGAGACCGGCTTCGGGAGGAAGGTAGCGGTCATGCCCATATTGGCGGCCACCTGCCGGCAGACCAGCTTGTAAAGCTGCACCAGGTCGCAGGCGCGCACTGCCCCGGCGTAAGAAAAGTTCAGCTCGAACTGTGACGGCGCCACCTCGGGGTGGTCTTTTTCGTTCTTAAAGCCCATAGCCCGCTGCGCCTCGGCCGCGGCGTCGATAAATTTCTTCAGCGGGTCCAGCGGGAGGGAGTGGAAGTAGCCGCCGGTGGAGATGAGCTCAAAGCCCTTGATCTCGTCGTAGCTCTGCTCGGCGTTAAGGTCTTTGACTACGAAGCCCTCCACCTCGGCGGCGACGGCTGCGGTGAGGCCCCGCGTTTTTTTTACTTCGGCAGCCAACTCCGCCAGGCGGGCGCGGAAGTCGGATTCATAGGTTGTTTTGTCCCGGTTGAGGACGGTGCCGAAAAGGATCACTTTGCCGGGGCCGAACACATCCGAGGGAAGCCAGAAAATGCTGCCCCAATCAGCGCCGAGCCGGAGATCGGATTCCTTCTGCGCAGAGAACCCGCGGATGGAGGAGCCGTCGAAAGTCAGGTTGTCTCCCGCATTCAGGAAATGGTGCTTGTCGTAGTCCAGCATGTGAAAGCGCCCTTCGATGTCGGTGAAGCAAAGCGTCACAGCTTTCAGGCGTTTCTCATTCTGGAGATAGGCGCGGTATTTTTTTTCCAGCTCGGCCTGCGGCAGCGTTTGGGCGGCCTCGGCCGCCGCAAGGTTCATCGCCTCGAGCTCGTCATACGGGATCTCAAGGAAATTCTTCAGGACTACGGGTTCATTGGAGGTGTTTTTAAGCATAAACTCTCCTTCTTGTAAAACACGCATACTTAAATCTAAATATATATTAAAATGTTATATAAGTCAATGGTATTAGCATAAATCACTAATTGTAATGACAGAAGTGCCATAATGTCTTTCCGCGGTTATGTGCGTCCGCGGGGATTTGTGTTTTAATTTCGGGGACTTGCTCAGTAGGGTTTTTTCAAAAGGTCAGGGCGCAGCACAGTTATTTTACCGTTCTTCTGGTACTGCACCACGGTTATGGGGATGTCCAGCGGGTCATGCAGGCCGCCTTCACGGTCTATCTGGGCGAAGGTCACAGTGTCTGAGCCGGCGGGCAGTACACCGGTCTGTTTCCACTTTTTATAAGCGTCCGCTATCCAGGCGGGGATATTCTGGGGGCAGGGGAAGAGATAGTTGCCCGGGGCCAGGTAAAGCGTGCCCATGCCGGGGTTGACCGTAAAATCCACAAAATCAGAATCGGGCCGCAGGTTCATCCACAGTTCGCCGGCAGGGAAGTCCGGAGTGGTATAGAAGACGCCGTGCAGGTCGTAGTAATAATCCGCGCGGTGTGACTCGGGGATTATGTACATGCGCGGGCCGGCTTTCAGCAGGCCGCTTTTCACTATCAGGTCCACCACCGGCGTGCCGTTAACCTGTCCGTTGGAGGTCCAGTGACGCATAACGCCCACGTCGGCCGGCTTCAGCTTGCGCACTATTTTGGGCGCGCCCCAGTAAAAGTAGAGGTCCTGGCCGTCCATGCCGCCGTCGCGAAACCCTATCTGCTGCAGCGGCGAATTGGCCATGGCGGCGAGCTGCCTTGCACGCGCTTCGGTATAGGCTACGGCGGTGTCGGCTGCAACGGGCGCCGCGGGCGGGGTCAGGGTGGAGAACCTGTTAGCTGTGCCGGCCGCGATCCCGGGCGGGAGCAGGCGCTTAAGTCCGTCGTAAGCTTTAAAATCCTCGGCCGCCGCGCCGCTTAAGCCGGAAAACATCAAAACTGCCGCTATTGCCCGCCAGGTAAAGTGTTTCATCCGTTATCCTCCTGATTTTAAAGCAAAATCGCCTGCGGCTTACTGCCCGCCGTTCTTCACGTGGGGCAGCGGATTTTTGTCGAAATCCTTGTCGATGGCGTCCATGACTTTTTCCGTTTCATCCGGGTTGCGGCCGTAAATTTTCAGGAGCTGCCCGATGAGCCCGCGCGAGTAGGCGTTGCGCGGCAGCCACGCCTCCTTAAGCAGCTCGCTAGCGTGCGCCTGGGCGTTCTGAGAAGATAGTATTTCCGATTCGATACTTTGGTTGGCCTGGTCGCGAAGGCTGCCCAACTGGTGGTAGTACGCTTTAAGCACCGGGTTGCGGCTATTGGCCATGGCGCTCCAGTCCGAGACTAATCCCTCCAGCAGCACCTCAGTAAAGTAACCGAGTTCTCTTGATAAGTGCCACTGGTGGGCTTGTTCCTCCATGTTTTCGGCTATAAAGATGACGACTTCAGCTTTAGCCTGCTCGGCCGCTGTGGCGGGGCCAAATTGGTACTGCGCTCCGGTAGCGCGCCACGCCGCGGTCTCTGTGATGGCGGTGTCCCTGCTGAAGGGATCGGGTCCGTCAAAGGGGCCCGGGTGCCATTCGTTGGGTTCGGGTTTATAGGGGCTGCCAGCGGCCACGATGCGGTAAATATGCTGTTTGAGATAGCTTTTTTTCTGGAAGATAAGCCCGCCGCCCAGGTAGAAGACGCCGTGGTCGCCGTCGTTGAACACCAGAATGTCGCCGGGCTGGGGTTTGCCGGCGGGCACTTTCTTGAAGTACATGGCCAGGCGCTGGTCCGTTTCCGGGTTGCCCACGTGGCGGAGCTTGTCTGCGGACATCATGCCGGCGGCCACGAACGCCGCGTTAAAACAATTGGGGCCCGCGAAGCCGGCCTCGCGGTTGAACAGCGCCGCCACCGCGGCGGGCAGGAGCTGGTTCAGGGACACTATTGTTGCGCCGGGGTTCTTGGCTGCCAGCTCCAACTCCGCTTTGGACTGCGGCTGTATGGCTGCGGCTCTCGCGCCCGCCGCCGCGTTAAAAGCCGAGCGCAGCTGCGCCGACAGGGGCTCAAGGCCGGCGCCGGGGCGCAGCACGGCTAAAACATTCCTGCCGCCGTCTATATGGGGAATTATAACTTCCACACCGTTTACCGAGTAAGCGGCGTAGGAGACAGCTTTGGGAGCCAGTTTCTCGGCGTAAAGGGGGGCTGATGGAGGAAGTGTTTCAGCGGCTGCTTCGGCTATTTGCGGGGCGTTTATCCGCTGCAATTCAAAAGCTGCAATATCGGTGCGCAACACAAAAGTCAATAATAGAAAAAAGATTTTCTTCATCGGCAATACTCCCTTCCGGCAGCCCGTCTTATATAGTTTAGTTCGTTTACGTTTAATCCGTAAGAGGCATTTGGCCGTGTGGCTGGTGGGCCTAACGGCCCAGTGGAAAACCGCGGCTTTCAGGCTGTTTTGCTCCCACCAATAAGAAAGGCGCCTCCTGGCGCCTTTCCTGTTTTTGCTGGACTATATTTATTTTTTGCAGAGCAGCAGCGTGGTGACGGCGAACACTTTGGCGTCGCCCATCATGTGGTCTATTATGATGTATTCGTTGGGCATATGCGCGCTGTCGTTCAAGCGGGAATAGACCACGACCGGCAGGTTCAGGCGCCGGAAGAACGCGGCCACGGTGCCGCCGCCTATGCCGTAAGCTTTGGATTTGATGCCCAGCACTTCTTTGATGCCTTTCTTGAGCGCCAGCACCAGCGGGGCTTTGGGGTCGGTAGGGGGCGCGGCCTGGGCTTCCTGCTGCGGCTCGAAGGCGATCTTCACTCCGAACTTGGCCTCCACCTCGTCGGCCATGCGGCGCATTTCCGCTTTTACTTCAGCCAGCTGGTACACCGGCATCACGCGGCAGTCCATGTAGAACACGTCCTCGCCGGGCAGGGTGTTGATGTTGGGCACATTGGCCTCTTTCTTGGTGGGCTCGAAAGTGCTGAGGGGCGGCTCGTAGAGCCGGTCTTTCTTGGGGAACTTCTTGTAGAGTTTCTGGAACTTGGTTATCAGCTCGCTGGCCGCCTTGAAGGCGTTACGCCCCAGTTCCGGGCGGCTGCCGTGGCACTGCTTGCCGTGGGTTATCACCTTCATCCACATTATCGATTTTTCGGCCACTTCTATCATAGAGCCGTCTTCGGTGCCGGAGTCGGGCACAAAGAACATGTCTTCCTTGCCGAAAAGGTTCGGGTGCTTCTCGGAGATGTAATCGGCGCCGTAGCCGGAGCCGGTTTCCTCGTCGGCGCAGAACAGCAGCGCTATGTCGTATTCGGGGCGGTAGTCCAGCTCCATCATGGCCTTTACCACCATTATGCTGGAAACCGTGGCCTGCTGGTTGTCTTCCACGCCGCGGCCTATCAGCTTGCGGCCGTCTACCACCATCGTATAGGGGTCGGATTTCCACATCTTGGCGTCGCCGGGGGGGACTATATCGAGGTGGCTCATGAACCAGATGGTCTTGGCGGAGCTTTTGCCCTTGTAGCGGGCTATCAAATTGGGGCGGAT
>Ga0172379_10007892_pt1 | contig 13651 bp, 7 predicted proteins | sample GrowelOW334metaG_FD_119756 | JGI IMG/M metagenome (GOLD analysis project Ga0172379, IMG submission 119756) | Groundwater microbial communities from an aquifer near a municipal landfill in Southern Ontario, Canada - Groundwater well OW334 metaG | ecosystem: Environmental > Aquatic > Deep... | reverse complement strand
TGCCGCGTGCGGGTTGGCGTAATTGGTGCCGATGTTTCCCGCGTATGAGTATGCGCCGAGCGGACCTGAAAGAATATTCCCTGTCGGACCGTAGGTAAAGTTTTGAACGTAATTCGAAGTCGATGTCGCGCTGTTTGAAACCGTTGTAGAAAGCAACCTCGAAAGATCGTCATACGTATATGACACATTCTTTTTCGTTTTCGTATCAGATATATCAACGATAGACGTGATATTTCCAAGCGCGTCGTAGGTGTACGTGAGATCTTGAACGTTTACCGGACCCGACACTTGAGTTGGCGGTAATACTACGGGAATATTTGAAGCAAGTTCTGCCGGTGCAAATACTCCTGAAGATAAGAATGTGTGAATTTGGTAATCACCAACTGTCGTAATTATTCCGCCCGTTGAAGACGCCGACAATCCGTCGGAACCGTCTTTATGAAAGCAGATCACCACAACACCTGAACCGCCCGTATGATTTGTCGTTCCTGAACTTCTGTATCCCGCGCCAGCACCCCCGCCCGTATTTGCGGTTGCGCTATTTCCACGTGTCATAGCACCAGCTGTTCCGGCACCACCGTTTGCCCCTCCGCCAGATCCTCCTGTTCCGCCAATTCCGGCTCCTCCTCCAGCTCCACCGCCAGCAAGATAGTAAATTCCTAAAATATTTTGTCCTGCAGTAGAACCTACAATAGGATTTACGATTCCGACACCACCGTTACCTCCTCTACCGCCTGAACCGGCAATACCAACCGCTCCAGCTCCTCCGCCACCACCACCTGAGCTGTCTGACCAATAAGCCCAACCACCATTATTACCTTGGCCACTCGCTCCCATGCCACCGTTAAAATCCGGGTCAGCACTTCCTCCACCTGAACCACCATCGCTACCATTTGTGCCATAAGCACCATTTCCTATTCCTCCGCCTCCTCCGCCAAGAGCAGTAAGCGTACTAAATAATGAATTTCCACCATTAACATTTCCACCTATTCCACCATCTCCAATAGTAACGGAATATGTTTGAGCTGTTAAAGCAACGGCAGAATTATAAACAACACCACCTGCTCCACCACCACCATTTCCCAGACGATAAGAACTTACCGCCCCGCCACCGCCACCTACCACTAAAACACCGACGGTTGAAGAAGCTGCCAGAGTAATAGGTGGAGCTATCGGAACAGACTCATTATCGTAAACAGGATTAAAAGTTCCTGAAGATAAGAATGTGTGAATTTGGTAATCAGCAACTGTCGTGACTACTCCGCCTGTCGAAGCAATAGATAATCCGTCTAATCCATTTTTTCTAAATGCAATAACAACAACGCCCGATCCTCCTATTGTTGAGCGTGGATTACCATTCTCATAATCGTGTACTGCCGAACCAGCGCCTCCACCTGTATTTGCCATTCCGTTTGTTGCATCGGTACCCCACCCACCAACACCGTTGGCGTTTCCACCGCCACCGTATCCTCCAGCAGTACCATTTCCACTTCCTACACGTCCAGCTCCACCACCGCCAACATAATAAGTGCCATACACACTTTGTCCTGCAGTAGAACCAACAATAGGATTGACGATTCCGACACCACCATTGTATCCATTTCCTGTAGCTCCCGCGCCACCTCCTCCTCCACCGATTCCATCATTTCCTTGATTTGTTGTTCCGTTTCCTCCAAGACCGCCTCCTGAACCACCGTTTCCTCCGACACCGGAATTTCCAAAACCTCCTCCGTAAGCTACCAAAGTATCAAAAACTGAATTTCCGCCGGTTACTCCGTATCCACCATTACCAACAGTCACTGCATATGTTTTGTCCGATGTAATGGTAAAGACATTGTTATACACAACACCACCCGCTCCGCCGCCACCCACTATCGTTCCTGAATTATTATTTGAATTATTTCTAGCTGAAAATCCACCGCCACCACCACCCACCACCAAAACTTTAATTGTACCGGAAGGTGCAGCTGGCGGTACTGTTGGCACACTTGCGATTGGCATTGTTGAACTTGCAACGGTCAGTGTATTTTTTAATCTGTACAATTCATTTTGATCGTAGGTATAGGTACTAATGTCACCGTTTCCAAAAGTCTTTTTTGAGATCTGCCCCGTCGGCGAGTAATCGAAGTTTGAAATGATATCCGTAAATGAACTCTCCCCGCTCTCCTTTTTCTGTACGGTATACAGAAGTCCACCTTTGTTGTAAAAAGAGCGCACTTGCGAATTGTCGGGATACGTAATGAGTGTTTGATTTCCTTGTTGATCGTAGGTATACAGTGTTACAAAATTGGTACTGTCGATCGTCTTCGTTTCTTTGGAAATTCGTCCGAGCGGATCATACAAATATGCGGTCGCTGCCGCTGCGGTATTTACCGAGCAAAGTTTTGTTTTCCCGTTTGCACACGTGTCGTATGAGTAGGTCGTTTCAACACCGCTCTGCCCAACATAATCTTCGGTCGCATTTCTATTAAGTGCATCATAACTGTGATTGATCGTTTGATTTTTTGGGTCAACCGACTGTGCAAGATTTCCTGCATTGTCATAAGAGTAATGCCATGTTCCAAAAACGCTGTCAGCCGTTGCATGCAAATCTTCAGCGCTTAAACGTTCACCCAAATTATCATAAGTGAAATTTCGAACGTTACCTTCAGCGTCCGTGATTTTTGTAAGGCTGCCAAGCTGATTGTTTTCATACTGAGTCGTATACGTACTTCCCAAATTATTCTCATCAACGCGAACAAGATTTCCTTGCGCATCTTTGGTCAAAGATTTTTGTTTTCCTTTCGCATCAGTCGTCGTGACTTTCCAATCGTCATAACTATTCGCAGTCGTACCAACAGCATTTTGCAACTGTGTCACGCGCTTTAAAGTGTCATAGGTATAATTTGAATACAGTGCATTATTTGAAGTTGCTGAAGTTCGCGCCGAACCATTCGAGAAATACGGCAACGATTCTTTTTGCAAAAGTCCGCGGTTATTGTATACAGAATCAGACACAGAAAAAACATCAGTTCCCTCCATTTCTTTTCTCTTTTGTATCACGCGATCAAGTCCATCAAAATATGCGTATTCATCAACGCCGTTCGAACTATCCAAATAGGTTTTCTTTTTAACACTTCTATTCCCAACGGTGTCGGTATATTCATAGGTCGCTTTTGTAACAAATGTTGTCGGAGCTGTTGCATCAGGTTGTTTTTCTTCCAACGGACGGCCAAGCCCATCATAACGAGTTGTATATACAAAACCATTTTCATCGGTCACTTGTTTTGCTTTTCCAACACCGTAATCGTAAAGATAATTCTTTGTTTGTAAAAGAGAATTGGTTTCGGTTGCGACGAAGAGATTGTATTGATCATAGATGTAGGATGTCGTGTTTCCTCTTGGGTCGGTTGATGTCAGAACATTTCCAAAACCATCGTATGTTTTTTGTGTTGAAACATACGTTGAACCCGACTTTAATTTTTCCTCTTTACTTTGATTACCTTTGTTTGCTTGTCCGAATGAAAGTTGGTCGTAATACCATTTTGTATCTTTCACTGTCGCACTAGATTGATCAGTCACAAGTTCACGTGAAGGAAGTGAAATATTCGGATTCGTCGAACTCACCGCATAACTCATATCCGAAATTGTTTTGTCTGAACCAACATCAGTAAAACTTCCGGTGAGTGGATCTGCTGTCACTTCACCCCACGAAGTTTTTTGTGTGAGATTTCCGGTCGCAATATCATACACAAAATTTTGTGCGGTATCTTTATGTGTCGCATTCCCATCAAAATCGAGCGAGGTCGTTCGCTCCGGCGTAACCAAATATCTGCCAGTACCAAGTGTATCAGTTTTCCATTTTGTTAACTCAGTTTTATATATATTTCCTGCAACATCTGAAATTTCCGTTCGATACACTTTTCCGATTTTTGCATAGTCATCTCCTTGTTCACCTGTCGCAACATCGTCACTGTTCCCTTGATGATAATATGTCGTCGTAACAGACTGATTGTTTTCATTCGTGGTTACTTTTCCAAAGCCCGCGAATTTTCTATCGAATGGACCACCGTAATAAAATGATCCCCCTGCATAGGTGTGTGAGATCGTTGATTGAAGTCCTGAAACTGGTTCTGTTGTAATAATTTTTTCAACTGTTTGAACAATAAAAGGAAGTTTCGGATTCAAAATATTTTCCGAACCATCTCTATATTGAGAAGACTGTTTGTATGTTACGCTTGTCTGCACACCTTTTGAATCGGTGATTGTTGTAAGTTTGTCCGGTATTGTACCTTTATTCAATCGTACAAAATCCTTACCGTAGAAATCTACCAATCCATCGGCATTGATATCAAAATATTTTGTATAATTTCCCATTGAAGGAACTTTCCAATCACTTCGTTCCGCCCATCCATTTCCCGTATTCAAATATGTTCTCATCTCTCCGAGAGGCTGATGTAATTGAACAAGATCAAGGAGTCCGTCGCCGTTTATATCTATTAACCGAACGTAGTTGTCTGGATACATCGATGACATACTATAAAAAATAAGGGGAGAAACCCAATTCGTCGTTAACGCCCATGCAGAGGTACCAGTATTTATAGATGTGTCGCTTTTTTCACCTTCATAAGAGCCAAAATAAGAAGAAAGAGAATCATCAAGACCGTCTCCATTGATATCTCCCATCATTGAAAATAAACTAAAATAAATAGGACTTGGCGTGCCTTGAGGATTCAAAAAACCACTTCCTGTACCATATTGAACTTGACCATTCGTAAAAATATCAAGAAATCCATCACCATTCAGATTACCAACATTTCCAATAGCAGAACCCTGACATCTTGCGGTGATCGGAACTTGCGGAATAAAATCACTGTTACTCTGCCAATTTTCTCCTTGATTATTTATATATGCCGAGGTCGCTGAGGCAAAATTATTATTAATCCCTGGTCCTTGAGTTGGTAAAAGATTCTGCACAATATCCGGAAGATAGTCTCCGTTTACATCCATAACCAAACTTCCCATATCCGTTGTCCATGTCATCCCTTGAGAGCAAGGTTCGACCTCAGGCTTTATAAATGGAATTGGAGGAAGCATTTCACTGCTACCGCCGACCCAATTTGTTTTTGTATCGTTAAGCCATGTACCTTTTACAGACGGTCTTGGAATACTACTGCCATTTGGAAAAGAAACCCAGCGATCATCCCTTAATGAAACCATCATATCTGGATACGCGTCACCATTAAGATCTGAAAATTTTATCTCCGAATTATCATCTGTCGTTGCATAATGAAGAGCTGGTCTAAAAGCTGGTTCCGCCCATGAACTGCTATTCTCAAGAGAAAGAGTATTTTGAGTATACGAAAAAGTTGTCGCTGGGAGTGTTATGATCGAACTGTCTGATCCGACTGTTGATTTTATTATTGAATTTAAAAGAGAGCGGTATCCATTATTTCCTGTTGTATAAGCAAATTGATATTTTTGAATCAAACTGTCACTATTCAATACCTGTATTTCTTTTATACGTTCCGTTGTTTTTGAAAGATACCCCGCTGAATACGAAGTCGTCGTATCGGGTCGTGTTTCTCGAATAAATGAAACCGAGTACTTCCCAACATTACTTCCATTACCAGTGTATAAAATTGTCGAAGGATATATTTGTCCTTCCGACTTATAATAATTATATGTAATATTATTTCCATTTGAATCCGTAACCGACTCAAGCATCCACTTACTTACCTGTGTCACATTGTTCGGATCGTTCTGTTGTGATTGTTGCGTTCCTCCATACACATATGTCGTGCCTTGTTTATCTTTAACCGTCCAAATATTATTGTTAAAGACAAATGAATTATTTTCTCCATTATCAACTTTTGCACCATATGTATTTGCGGACGTAGATGCTAATTCTCCCACCGAGGAAGAATTAAAATCATTTTGAGTGTACAGATCAGAAACACCATGTTTGTTCACACGCTCAATATATGGAATTGAAAGAGACCATCCATAACCAACAGCGGAATCGTTCGCTGTATTTTGATTGCTATAAACAAGAGAAACAGAAGGACTCACTCCATTTCTGCCCGCAGGAGCGTCAATAGTATATTGATAGGTAAAAGCACCTGTGGCGAGATCCGCTTGGGCCTGAGAACGATACTTTTGAGTAAAACCGGAAATTGAATTTTCATCTGAAATGTGAAAAGCCCCCACATCCGCCATCACCGTCTGCCACATGAGCGTAAAAATAAAAAAGGCGGCAAAGAGCCGTCTCAAAATACACTTATTATTGTTCCCTAAAAAATTGTACCCGGGATATGTTTTCATACAAAAAGAGATTAATTTGTAATACTTATTTTGTCACACTACCAAAAACGACAAAAAATGTAAAGCGAAAACAAGTCTATAAAGTCCGTAAAGTTGTGAAGTTTGTAAAGTTGTGAAGTTTGTAAAGTACGCCGAAAAACGGCAACGAACTTACATTCGTTGCCGTTTTAACTTTTTACTTTAAAACTTTTAACTTTATAACTCGCTCATATCTCCACCTCAACGAATACCGGGCGATGATCGGAACCGTAACGCTGTTTGTAGACTTTTTTTGAAATCACTTCGATATCTCTTGGGATAAGGATATGATCAAGTTGCAACAAAAATCTTGGGTACGTCACATGCCCGGAAAAAACATCAAATAAATTATATTCGTTGAAGATCTTACTGAAAAGTTTTTTCTCAGATTGAGCGATGTCTCTGAATGTATAATTCGAGAAATAACCTATAAAGAGATTGATATACCATTTGCCATACGTGTTAAGATCCCCGCAATAGATATTTATTCGATCGTCTTTTGATTCTTTCACCACTTGTTTGAATTGCTCAGCTCGAACACGCGGAGAAGTGTTGCACTCCAAGTGACTATTAAATACGCGTACTTTCTTATCTTCCAGAAGAATATCAACATAATGAAATTCCAAAGGTCCGGTCAACTTAGTGACACGTGATTTAATGGAATGTTTTGCTTCGTCTTTAAAAAGAAATGATCGCGTTTCTTGTATCGGATATCGCGAAATAATAACGTTCCGCGTTTTGAGAGGTTTTTTACCATGATCATGAGACATCGCCTCTGAAATGAAATATGGACTTTCTTTTTTTATAATATGCAAGATTTCAACAGGCACTTCTTGCAAACAAATAACATCCGCACCGTGGGAATCAATAAAACGAAGTGCTTTGTCGAAGCGACGATTGCGACAATACACATTCCAAGAAAGTATCTTAAGACGCATAAATACTCATTATTATGGTTCGATCATTGATCCGACTTCAGGATCTAAAGCACGGTCGATCTTGTCGCTCGCAACGATCTTTATTTTAAGTTTTTGTTCTTTTGCCAAGCCCATTGCTGAAAAATCGGCAACATTAAGATTTCGTTGAATGACTTCGCTCGCGGTAATGTTCTTGATGAACGTTGCTGTTTTATCTGTTCGAGGATCCGCTGAGTAAATTCCTTCAACGCCGTTCTTTGCCATAATAAGCATCTCTGCACCCATTTCAAGAGAACGTTGTACTGCACAAGAATCGGTGGAAAAATACGCAGCTCCAAGTCCACCGGCGAAGATCACCACTTTTCCCTCTTTCAGTCTTTTATCAGCACGTCGTGGTATATATTCTTCACAAACTTTTTGCATTGGAATAGCTGACATAACAACAGTCGGCATTCCTTTACTTTCAAAGAAATCGCGAACGACCAAAGCGTTTTGAACGGTTGCTAACATCCCGACATAATCGGCTGTCGCGCGTTTAACCCCGAACTTTCCACCGAGATCTCTTCCGCGAAAAAGATTTCCGCCACCGATAATAAGTGCGATCTCATTTCCTTGATCCAAAAGTTTTTTAACTTGTATTGTTGTTGTTTCCAACGCTTGTTCTGAATACTTCTCTCCGTCACGACTTAAACCTTCCCCTGAAACTTTAATTACCAATCTCATATATCTACTAACTAATTTTTTAAATAATCTTTATAAACAACGTGCAAAAAACTCATTCCTCGCGATCTCTATTACAAGGAATGAGACAATTATTTTATCATATCAAACGCAATCGTAACACTTTCCTGCGGCCAGCCAGATTTAAGAAGCTCTTGCTTGATCAGATCATCGGAAAAACCAAGCTCGCGCGTTTGTCGAATATAGGTAACGATCGGCGAATGATCCATCTGAACAGGAGTCGTTTCAACAGGTCTTGTTGTTACGATCGGTCTTGTCTCCACCACATCTGCCACCACAGGCTGCGTTTTTACCTCCGGTTTAATTGTTTCTGTTGTTGTTTTCATTTCTTTTGAAACAACCAAAACGGGCTTTTCAACTTGAACGACTTTTATCGGTTCCTTGACAGGAATGGTTCTTGTAGCAGGGTGAGAAACTTCTTTTTCACCATATTTTTTCGGCCACAAACTCATGAGCATTTCTTGATCGTCTTCCGGAAGATCTTCGATCTCTTCCTTTGCCGTTCCAGATACCGTATCCGTTCTTTCGTTTGAAACAAAAACAATTTCATCCTTCTTTGGGATCGTTTCCTGTTTTTTGGGTACTGCAAGAGTATCTTTATTAGGATAATCGATCTGCCCACCCGTTTCTTTCAATGGGATCTTTTCAGAAAGTGGTACTCTTCTGGCTTTTGAAACTTCTTCACTGCGTTCGGATCTCACGATGGCAGAAATATCTTTCGTTGTTTTTTTATGAGCAAATTTACGAACGATCAAAATCAACAACACTAAAAGAACAACGATCAAGAAAATAAGCAATGCAATACTTACCCATCGAACATTCCACCATTCCGCGATCTTCTCTTGTATCGGCAAAAAGAATGCTGATATTCCGACTTCCTTTTTTTGAGAAGCCGCAAGCGTCGCTTGTGAAAGATCATTACATTTTTTCACATACTGATCGAAGTAATTCGCAGGCACAAAAGAACTTCCCAAACTGGTCGCGATCGAAAAATGTTTTCCCGCATTCTCACACCACATTTTTTCCACAGCGGCAAAACCATTTCGTACACGGCTCCCATACACACTCTCTTTTTCCGTGACGGAATTTTTTTGCAAGATACTCCTTAGAACACCTACCGGCATGATCGTTTGATATTGAGTATCTTTCTCCAAAATATATTTCTTTCCATCATACGAAACTATTCCAACAACCATTCCATCCTTGGTAAAAGCCATTCCACCACTTGAATCATCCCCACCAAGAAGATCGGTCTTATAGACCTCTGAAGTGCTTGATGCCGCAACTTCAGTTTTAACGATAATAGCACTTGCTATTTCAGCAACAGAAACACCACCGACAGAGAGCTCGTCGATCGCTTTTATAAGACTGAGGGTGGGAAATTTAAAAACAAAAACGGAATCGCTCACCATTAACTTTTCTTTATGTGAAAGATCCACTGCAGGAAAACCGCTTCCTGAAACTTTCAAAAGTGCAATATCATCGCCTTGTTTATAAAAATCATCATTTGAATATTTAACTGTTGCCGGCAATCCAACCTTTAAAAGATCGAAGGTGGTATCTTTTGGCGGAGGAACATTATTCTTCGAATCGATAACGACAACATCTCTCGTTATTTTGAATATGGTATTTTTTAAAATAAAATCAACCGTCTGGTCGGTGAACATACTGCTCATCAATGTGTTTATTTCTTCAACCGTTCGATATTTTGTCTTTCCTGTTTTCGGATCGACAACCCCTGCTTCAAGAGAATTTTTTACAAAAGAATTAACGACGATCAATTTGCTAGATCTTTCTGAAACAAAATGAGCGTTCGTTAAAATATATCCATCATCTGAAACAAAAAAGCCCGAACCGAGAATATTGATATTATTGATCGGAACAGTGGCCGGTTTTTTATTCTTATCTAAAGCAATCGCTCCGTTTTTATCTATGATAAAAGAAGGTATGGTCGCGGAACCCGACACACGCTGAATGACCCGAACAACGGAAGGTTTCAAAAGAGAAGAAAGTTCCTGTTCAGAATAAGAAACGGTTGACGTTGAAGTTCTCTCTTCAAGAGCAATGGAATTCGTTTGAGCGAATACCCCACCAAAAAAACATCCAAAGAAAACGATACCAAAAAAGAAAGCTGTGAAACGTTTTTTCATTGTTTACATAATACCACAAGAAGCCGACCTGCAAAACCCAAAAAATATGCACAGGTAAGTTGCCTTTACTACCGTAAGGAACCTTTAGATCCTTCTTTTCATAGAGTTCACCGAATCCAATTTGTCCGTCTCATCTTCGATCTCACCAACGATCTCTTCAAGAAGATCTTCAAGCGTAATAAGTCCGACAACATCATTCACGTCACCAAGTTTATGAACCAAATACAAATGAGCTTTTTCTTTTGTCATACTGCGGAACACGCGCTCCAATTTCATTTTTTCATCAACGCGCATTATCGGAGCAATATATTCTTTCAACAAATGATCGCGGTCGTCTGAATTAAGCACTCGCATAATAGTGTTCACGTGAACATAACCGATTATATCATCAGCATCATCTTCATATACTGGAAATCTGGAATGTCCGGATTGCGAAACAAAATATGCTATCTGATCGACCGGAACGTCTCCGTCTAAAAGTTCAACCTTATAAAGTGGGGTCATAATATCTCCAACTTCAGTATCGTTAAAACGAAAGATGTTCTCAATCATTTCCCGCTCGCGATATTCAATATGCCCACTCTCAACGCTCATACGGGTCAAAATACGTATCTCTTCCTCGGTAACTCCCTTGGAATCAGAACTGCTATGAAGCCATTTTCCCAAAAGTTTGTTCAGATACAAAACGAGCATGGAGATCGGATACAAAAGAATGAAAAAAACATAGATAGGTCGAGCTACCACTTGAGACACTCCACGTGCATGCGTAATGGCTATTGATTTTGGAATGATCTCTGCAAAAACAAGAATGAAAAAAGTGGAAAGGCCTGTCGCGATACCGATAGCGTATGAAATTCCGGGGATACTCATCGCAACAGCCGTCGCAAGAGACGCTGTGTACATATTGATGATATTGTTACAAATAAGAATCGTCGCGAGTAAACGTTGAGGCTCATTTTTCAATTTTGCAATAAGTTCAGCATTTGCCTTTTTTTTCTGCTGCATCAATTTCACTTGTCCCTGAGACAAACTGAAAAAAGATGTTTCCGTTATCGAAAAGAAAGCCGAAAAAACAAGGAGTGAGAGAAAAGTTATGAATAACATTTTAATTTTATGATTTTAGAGAATTTTTATCACTGAGCAACCAACTGCAAATAATGCCTTCGCAAAAACGAATTATATTACTTCACCTTCATCTGGATCCTCACCTGCGCGCAAAAATTTAAAGTATGGCAAATGTTCGATCTTCTCTTTTACATATCCCAAGATCGTAAACACAAATAATGTAAGACCGGTAGTCATAATGGCGAGTTCAAAGAAACCAAATCCAACAGACATTCCAATACCCGACGAAACCCACAGGCCTGCGGCTGTCGTCAATCCGCGAATCTTTGCATCTTTAAATACAATAAGTCCCGCACCCAAGAATCCGATACCGACAATAATTTGAGACGCCATACGGAGTGGATCAAAATTATTAAAAGCATCGAAGGTTACAAATTGTTTTGCAACCATCAGTGTGATCAAAATAAATACAGCCGAACCCATTGAAACAAGTGCGTACGTTCTCATTCCTGCTGTCTTACCGGCCAAAAGTCGTTCAATACCAAGAAGACTGCCCAAAAGTAACGAAATTGAAAGACGTATAAAAATTTCTGCAGTACCAAAAGAAAGTGGATCCATTTTTGTAATTAAAATAATTAATTTGTAATATAACTTACATTATACCAAGAAAGCGTTAAAAACGGAATTTTTACGGTGGAGAATTACGGCAAAAAAGAACGTATCTTTTTTTCAATGCGACCTGAAATAACTCCATATCCCACGTCGTTCGGATGAGTAATGTCATGCATATACACATCGTTTCCAATAAGTCCTTCCAAAACATTCGAAACATAGATCGAGCCGGTCTCGCGTGCCAGGGTCTCAAAATTCGCATTATATCCATCGGAAAAGATACCTCCCTGCACGCCGAGTAAAACAACCGCCGATCCTTCTTTTTGTATTCGCAAAATTATTTCTTTCAAATTGACGAATATTTTTTCTTTTGGAAGACGTCTTAAAAAATCATTCCCTCCAAGAAGAACAAAGACCAACGTTGGTTTTTTTGACAGAACATCTTTATCAAGCCGCGCAAGACCATCCTCGGTGGTATTACCGGAAATTCCGGCATTAATTATTTTTTTGCCGATCTTTTGTTCAAGAACGCTCACAAAACCGCCGCCTTTTTCAGATCCGACACCTTGCACCAAACTATCTCCAAATGCAGTGAACACACCGTCTTTTACCGGTGTATTTACAATATCATAACCGCGATGTACATATGTATACCACCCCACAAAAAGAAGTATGATCGAAACAATCGCAGCAATGAAATGTTTTAACTTCATACGACCGAGATCTTGCTCGAGCAAAGGTCACTTGCTTCTTTCAAGATCGGCGTGAATTTATTATTACTGATACCGATAGCTGCAAGTGCTGCAGGATTTTTGATCAATTGATTGCAGGTCACAACATTGTTTTGAAGAAGCTGGTGACGTTGTTGTTTGGAAAGTGAGAATAATAATGACACAGGATATATTCCTGACTGCACCACGAGATCCTCAAGATTTCCTTGTCCTCTTTTCGGATATCCCCAACCAACGACTTTCAAACCGACACATTCGCTATATTGAATCGCTTTTGACGTGAGTTTTGTATTGGTGATAAGCCATCCTTCATGACAACGACTTCCTGTTGGATTCTCATGTTCGTGTTTCTTTTCTATGTCTTGAAAACGCTCTCGAACATACAGCGCAACCTTCAGATCTGTTTTATAACCGGTGGAATTATGGAATTTACATTCAACCAAAACATGCGTATCATCTTTTTTTGCAGACACATCAACTTCATGTTCGACACACCATCCCTCCATGATGATCCCGACTTTCACTTTGTATCCCATTTGTTTGAATATCTCTCCAATGAATTTTTCAAAAACGAATCCTTCCGGTCCGAGTTCCATCATTGCATTACGCAAGTTGTATCGATATGCGACCGGAAAACTTTCCTGTTTTCGCAACATCTGGAATGCTCTCTTATAAATTTCACTTGTATGCATTCCGTCATGGATCAATTGTTTTATTTCATCAACAATATGTTCTGCGATAGCCAAAGAAGCACCAGATCGCAACAGTGAAGAAACGAGTTTTTTTTCTGAAAAGATCTCACGCTCCCCACTTCCCTTAACAATCTCAATATTTGATTCTGCATATTTATTTTTACTCATGATGCTTTTATTATACTTTTTTATTTTAAAAGATGAAAATTTGACAGTGCATACATTATGAAGTAAAACTTAAAATAATATGAAATACACAAAGTAAGAACACCCCCCAATGTTTGAGGTATTTTTTAATGTTATTAGCGACGTAGAGCGAGAGAAGTATAAAAGTGACCTAATTTTCTTGAGCGTTTAGCGATTAGAAAATGGAAATGCCCTTGTGGCAGGAGCGAGTAGCGGAACTTTTATACTTCCGAGCC
>Ga0172379_10007891_pt1 | contig 13651 bp, 18 predicted proteins | sample GrowelOW334metaG_FD_119756 | JGI IMG/M metagenome (GOLD analysis project Ga0172379, IMG submission 119756) | Groundwater microbial communities from an aquifer near a municipal landfill in Southern Ontario, Canada - Groundwater well OW334 metaG | ecosystem: Environmental > Aquatic > Deep... | reverse complement strand
CCCAGAGAGATGCGAGAACGTCAGTGGTGATGATGCCACGCTGAGTATATTGGATCCTATCAATGATCTTCGCGTGGCTCTTGAGCACTTCGTACACGTCCGCGCTGATGATGGCGACGTTGGGATAGCGCCCCGTTGCGCCCTGGACCTTGGACCGACCGGCGCTGATGTCGAGGTTCGGATTCGATCCGTCGACGTTCCAGCACAGAAACTGATCGGTGCTGGCGCCGCTTGCAACTCCAGTCTCGAGGTGGTCCCAGACGCCAGTCTTGAAATAGGCGGCAGCCCAGGCAACTTCAGACGCCAACGCCATTTTGAAGGCGACGTTCTCAGCCGCATCCTGATCCGGCTTCAGCGGCGTGTCAGCGTTCGCGTAGTCCTCATCCGTGACGTACTCCTTCCAGGCATAGGGCTGGCAGTTGTAGGTCGCCGTGTGGCTCACGCCGACGCCGCCGGATTGGGCCTCGGTTCCGGGAGCGCGCAGCTTCGCTTCGTTGCGAAGCAGGTCGCCCTTGGAATACGTGAAGTACGTGCCCGTCTGCTTGCTCACAGGCAACAGAGGAAACGCCTTGTCGGCCACGAACAGGCCGAGGTCCTGAAGATAGGACACTGCCATGTTCGCGAGCGGTTGGTTGACGTGAAGATCGGCTCTGGTTGGGCTCGGCATGGTAGCTCCTTATGTCCTCTGGCAGACGAGTAACACGTTCAGATTGGCAGTCGCGCCGCCCGCGCTATTGACCGCGGTGACCTGGAGATTCGCAGCTGCGGCATAGGCTTGATTGATCGCCTTGTCCTCGCCGACCGTGGCGGTTCCGTCGATGATCCACGACTGGGGAGACGTTCCGTCGGTGATAGTGATCGTGCAGGTCTCCGTCGATCCAGGAGCGGTCAGGCACGAGGCGAATCCCATCAGCACCGTGAATGCGTGCGGAAGCTCGATGTTGTTCATCAACGTGGCAGCAGACTCGGGCACGGTCCCGCCAATGTAAAAGCTCATACAGAAGGTGTCGCTCGCGGTTCCAGGGGCGCCGGCCGGGCTCAAGGCCACGGAAATCATCTGGCCCACGGTGCCTGTCTCGAGCGCCGTGGCAACGCCGAGCTCGGGAGAGCTGGCAGTCACGAGGCGCCCGGTAGCGTCCGGAACCAGGGCGTCGCCGCGGGTAACAGAATCGCCCAGAAGCGCGCTCGAAATGCCGTGCGTGTCAACAGCGCACGCCTCGCCGGTGTCCGGCTTGTTGGTCAAGATCCCGAAGACCGAAGACCCGGCGCCAGCCAGGGCCACGGTCCCGCCGGTCCCAACCTTGACGGCGTAGAATCGCTTAGTCGTCAGGTCAGAGGCCGCGACCAGTGCAGAGTTAGAAAGTGTTTGGAGTCCGTTTGGCATGTTCTTTTTCCTTTATCCGTTGGTCCGTTCGGCCTCGAACGCCTCGTAGGTTTTGGGGTCAGAGTAGATCTTTGCGAACGCTTGAGCGGGAGTCATTCCCGCACTCTTGCTCATGAGTTCTTGCGCGGCCGCTGCGGCCTTGGCTGCGGTGCTGCCAGCGGTCGAGCCCTGCCCGGAGCCAACCTCGCGAAACAAGTCGCTCTTGGAGAGCTGCTCTTGCGTGGCCGCAAACTGCTGCTCGAGAGCCTTACCTTCTTGCTCGCTGCGCCCGTAAGCTGCAGCCAGCATCGACCCCAGAAGTTCAGATCCGCCGTGGACTAGTGGATACTGGGCGGCGCTCTTGGCAACGAAGTCTTTGCGCGTGGCCTCGACCTTTGCTAGCTCGGCGCTCTTGCGCATCTGCTCAAGCTCAGCCTTCGCGTCAGCCTGAGCCTTTTGCATCGACTCCCACTGGGCCTTGAACTCGGCAGGCACGTCGCTCTTGGAGACCGGGTCCTTGCCTGCAGCCTTGGCCAGCAGGGCCTTGGCATCGTCGAACTTGCCATCGGATGCGAGCGTGTAGGCTTGCTCGACTTGATCGAGCAGAGCCTTAGACTGCTCGGCCGATTCGTCGGCAGACTTCTTAGCGCTCATCAGCTCCTCTTTGGCCTTCGGATCTTCCGTGCCGCCCATGCAAGCCTTCAGCGCCTTGCTAAGGTCAGCCCAAGCGCCAGCAGGCATGTCGGCCTTAACGGCGCTTAGCGAAGATAGGGCAGCCTTGCACGCCGTTTTCAGCGTGGCAGGCAGGTCGGACTTTTCGATCTGCTCGATCGCAGTGTTGAACATAGGATCTCCGTTCTGTGATTTTTGAAATAGGCTGCGTCGGCGGTTGGCCGGCCTTGAGGTGGGGCTGATTTCTACTACTTGGATATCAGTTAGGGCGGTTGCCATAGCCTAATGGTTGAATGGCAACCGATTTCAGGTCAATGAATCAGACGGAAAAAGTCAAGAGAGAAGAATTATGGAACGAAGATAACCGCAAAGCCGGAGGTCACCGCGTTTGCCACGGCGCGCAGGCTGGTCGAGTCCTGAAACACACGCGCGCCGTTGATACCTGCCACAACGACTTCACCGTGGCCGGCCTCGGACATTACACGTTGCGCGCGCATGAAGGCCTGAATAAAAGGAGGGCCTCCAAGCGCATCGATCATGGCCTTGTTTTCGTCGGAGGCTCCGCGTCGATCGCTGTCCTTGATTCGCTTGGCCTCGTCGACTTCCCGTTGGCCCCAGATCAATCGCTTGCTCCGACCGTCTCCGACGGCCTGCACTGCGATCTTTCCGGTGCGCGCCCAGAACATGAGCGTCGTTCTGTCCACGCCTGTCAGGTCGGAAACTTCTCGAGTCGTGAACTCTGTCATTTAGTCCTCCGTGCAAGACCGCCCCAGCTAATGCCGTGCGGTTTGTTCTTCAGGTAGTCCCAGAGTTTTTGATCATAGTGAATGCACGCGACCCATGAGCCCTGCGTCACCGGCGCATCGATCGGTGATCCAAGAAATGCCGTGATCTGACAGGGAGCGATATAGGACTCGACTACGGTCGCGTTGCCTGTGATGTCGTCGGGCAGGCCCCCATCGAAATTGAGCCCCTGATTCTTTCCGTGTTCGAGCTTCACTTGCCACGAGCCCGCATAGCTGTGGCAGGCATCCTCGATCGTCTTCCGATCGATGATGTCTCCATAGGTGTCTTCTACGTCGGGCTCAGCTACCACGTAATAGATGAGGCGCTTCTCTTCATCCTGAGAGCGCTTTTGCAGCGTGACCTCACCGGAAGGTGCAAGGTTCAGCGTGGCCTCGTGTTGAGGCTCTGGCGAGTCGGCATGGCATGCGATTGACTGGCTCTTGCGCAAGATCACGTCGTAGACAGCGATAGGCTCATCCATCCGCGGCCACTCGCCCACCACAGTGCGCACCGTGTGCTCGATCGTTTTTAGACCTTCGTCCACCGTTCGAGGATCGAGCTCGACCAGCCCCCCGCTGACCATGCCCACGCTCGCCTGCATATCGATTTCATCGGGGAGAAGCGATAGCCGATCGGCTAGCGTGCAGCGCTCGGTCACTGATTCGCACAGAGAGCTCTTGGCATTGAACTTCAGGCCACGATCCATGGCCTCCTGCATGATCAACCCAAGCGATCGGTCGTAGGCGTAGACATCGATGCCGCGCTTGAGCGCCGTAGAGCGCCATCCCTTGATCGATTCGATCATGGCGAGCAGATCGTCATCGGCGAGCGCCGCGAACACGTCCACGCCGCCATTGGCAAGCGCCGACACTTCGAGCGCCGTGTGTCCTGGGCCCTTGCGAGAACTCAGCCCACCGCTCGCGGGGAGTGCTTGTGCGTGGATCTGATCAAAGAGCCACGGGGGGATCAGCTCCTTCGCGCGCGCCCATGCCTGCTGCAGATATTCCTTACCTGGGGCCATTGGCTTCCTCTAGCTTTTGGACACGCAGCTCAAGCGCATCGATGCGCGTGGACTCCGATGATAGGTAGGCGCACACCCATCGGGCGAACGTGGCCACCACGTTTTGGGCATACTCAAATGGCGTCACTTCCAGAGGCGACACGCTGCCCACACCCATCTCTTTCATGAAGTGGAGCGCTGCTCTGAATGTCTCACTCGATCGCTTGCTGTTCACTTTGCAATCTCCAGTTCCGGTCACGACCATCGACTCTGCTCGTAACATGTCCTTGACCGCTATCATGATCCGCCTCCAATCTTTCCAACCGATCAATGCCATGGCAGCATCATGGGCCCTGCAATCGTCGCACACGCAATAGGCGCGACAGCCGCATACGTGGCTCATGACCTCATCCTGGGCCATGGCATAGACCTCTTCGCTAGACACTTCTCACCCACTGCCAGATCTTGTTGCGCGCCTTCGGGCGGTCGACGAACGGAATTGTAAATCCCCTCCGATCAGCAAACTTCTCCCCTGCGATAACCGACATCAATGAACCGATTTTTATGTTGGTCCCGATTTTGAGATCATCATGGACGTGTACATCGAAGCTTACACTTTTCTGTACACACGGGTGCGCAAGATGCCATTGCTGTTCTGCGTAGTCCGACAATTCATGGTCGATAGGCCAGATCATCTCCGACTCGCGGGCTGCCCATCCCGGCGTGGCCACGCCAGAAGGCGCATAGCCAGAGCAGTTGACTCCGGCGACCTGAATCTCAGCATCGGATACCGGAACGCAGCGCACACCTTCACTGACCGAACCGTTTTTAATAAAATGATAACGATCCCCAGTTTCTGGGATTTTGTAACTCATGACGGATCTACCTCCGGGTATCGGTTGCTAAGGTCCACCAGAATCGCGCCCTGGCGCTCGTGTTCGATCTCGTGGCGCAGGCAATCAACGTCCAGCCGAAGCTGGTTGAACTCCCCCAGTGCCGCGCGCACGTCCTCGGGTGATATCGCGATCGCGTCGCCTAGCGCTCGATCGATGATCGCGTCCCGACGACGCGAACATCGCTGACCTTCAGCGATTTGCTCAAGCGCAACCGCGATCCTGTTGAGCGTCGAATAGAGTAGAGGGCTGTCATCCATCGTAGATATCCCTGTTTGATAGCATCCTAACCAAACTAGAACAGATTGCGCGCTTTATTTTTGGATTTCAGTGCAGTGCGAGGACCTTCGAGAACAGGCTGACCCATGCGAGCAGGGCGAGGATGCCCCAGACGATGAGACGCCCCCATGGGCCCGGGATCGGCGCGAGCTGGACGAGGATCGCGAATAGGATGAGGAGAAGAAGGAGCGATGAGATGATCATGATTGTTTTTCTTTTTGTGGATCTTTCAAAACTACCGTGCAGCGACACCGGGGGTGCAGCGGAGGCGCGGGGATTTGCCGACCATCTGGAGTCGAGAACAGATCGCGAACACCAATCGGCTTCTTCCTTCCCATGGGGCCGCAAAGCGGACAGACCGCTTCGTCGCGCGAGGTAACCCATTCCTGCATAGTACCAGGCTCCATGGCGCCGCTTTCCAAGAGATCGTCCCATAGCGATCGGCGCCCCCCGTTGACCGCCCCCATGCTCTCGGTGTGAGCGATGACCTTGGCGCGTTCGCTTACGAGCCTGTTCGCGTATCCGTCCGCGATCGAGTTAGCCTGCTTAGGCTTCACCCCTTGATCGATCAGTGATTGCCGGCGACGGTTGACCGCCTCGGCGCCGGGCCCGGTGAGCCCGATTGCTTGCTGGATATTCTGCGCCAGCCTCGCCGGATGAATTCCATTTTCTACTCCCCAGCCGATCGTGTTGCGGATGGCATCCAGGTTGGTGCCGTGAGTTTCCTTGATCAGCTCGCCTGTCCGGTTGCGCACCCAGTCGAAGATCCGCGGCCTGGCCATGTCGACGACCACTGTCGATCCCCATTCCTTGGCTGCGGTTGTGGCCCCTGCAAGCGCAGCGGCGTGGATCGCCTCAGTTAACGCCTCGCTCATGTTCCCAATCTGGATCGCGTTGAGCGAAGCGAAGATCTGCTCATCCTGTGCCGAAGGAATCAGGCGCGCGAGCTCGCCGATATCGACCTGATTGCGCATGGCCAAGATCTCTTTGTAGATCAGATTGGCCATCTCCTTTTGTGCGCGCGCAGCCTCAGCGAAGATCGCTCGCTGGCCTGGCAAGGGGCGAACGGCCACAGCCTTATAGGTCGGACGCCACACGCTATCGCTCTTCAGCGTTCAAGGGCAGGTTAGCGGCTCGCAGCAGGTAGTTCTCGACCAGTGCATTCGGGAAGATCTGCATTCCGCTGGAGCTCAGCGCTTGAATGTACGCCCCCAGGCTCGCGAGATCTGCGGACTCAATATCGCCATGAGTGATCCGTGGATAGGGTGGCTCGAATCCGTTGAGCCGCATGAGTCTCGGAACCGCTTGCCTGTTAATCGCTTCCGCTATCGCGTCCATGACTGCGCCTAGCGCGGTTGCGAAGACGTCCGTCTTGCTTGAGCTCAACGCGAACGAGCCGACCTTCTCGTGGCCCAGTAAAACGAAGTCGGCCAGTGCAGTCATTGCGATGCGCTGATCGTAGCGGTTGATCACCGTGGTCGTGTCGATCGTGCGTTGCCCAGGGGCCGAGATCAGTGATAACTGAAACAGTTTATGGCCCGCATCGTCGTAGACCATAGGGAACACGATGCCGCCCTGACTATCGGTTTTGATGTTGCGCACGATCTTCTTGATCTCGTTGTAGAGGTGCTTCGCGCTAGCGTCGGCATTTTGATCCATGAGCTCTATTGGGATCTCGGCCATAGGGATGCCACACAAGTCGCGCTCGATGCCGATGGCCTCGAACTCCTCAACGGATTTCTTGAATAGCCAGCTGCGCCACGCTCGCCTGAGGATGCTCTGCCCTTCGGGGTTCGATCGCTTGCCAAAGATCCGCAGGTGCAACAGCTTGTCGTAGGGAATCACGGTCCATCGATAGTCCGGCGGGGCCCATTGAACTACGCCGTAAACCCATAACTGATCGTCGACCAGCCAACGCTGGATCGTGTCGGCGCTTCGTGGTGCGAGCTTGGCCCATCCGATCAGACCGTCGTCGTGGTCACTCGATAGGGCCCCGTCCTTGAGGCCTTTCCGACGCTTGTACACGATCTCGTGCAAGCTGAACCCGTCGACCAGCGCGGCCTGTGCCTCGCTGATAAAATCAGTCCACGGCGTGTCGAGATCGTGCATGCACGAGCGTAGGAAGTCGGCCTTCTCATGCTCGATCTCGTCTCCGTCACCGCCCGCTTGCACATCCCATGATGCCTGTCGAATAAGCATCTCGATCGCGAACAGGATTGACCCGACTGTGGCGTCATTGGTCGCCATTTCGCGCATTGTGCGCTTGCCTTGATCACCGTCGAGCTGAGGGATGAACTCCTCAGCCATGCGGCCCTGCCAATGGCTGATTCCGGGGATGCCCATCTCAGAGGTAAGATCGTATTTCCTGGGCACCGCATTGGGGCCAACCTGACCTGAGAAAGCGGAAGATATTTGATTCTTGTTTGCCATGCTCGCTATCCGATCAGCCAGAGTATTCCCATGATGACGATGAATAAACAGCCAAAAGTCAATATATCGGCCATGTCATGCCCGTGCATTCTTGTCCGAAACAGTGTCGCACTTGTCGCAAGCGAACGCAGGGCCCTCGATCAAGTGCAGTCCCATCCGAGTGCCACACTTGCAGCACTTGTAGACCAATGGCCGCATCTCTTTGTTGGTCGCCGGTGTCGATCCTGAAGGGCGCTTTCTCTTGGTGGTCATCGGATCTCCGCTGCCTTCTTGACGCAGCTCCCATACTCAAAGAGATCTCTGCGATAAAAGCACTCGACACATTCGCAGTCTCCAGACTCGAGTCGCACATGGAACCCATCGGACGCTGCGCCACATACCCTGCACGTCTGCCTCCGCTTCTTGCGCACAAGCTCGCATAGCCTCAAAGCAACGCAGGCATTACACAGGGGCTCGATCGGCTGACCGGTATGCTGCAGCCCATTTCCTGGCTGAACATCTTTTCCACACTGCGTGCAATTAGCCACCGTGAGCCGCGTTCCCTGATTTTTCCGCCATTTCCAGATCGGCGAGATGCGATATCTCTTGAGCGATGGAGCTCTTCTTCGCTGTCAACGCACTCAATTTATCACGCAGCCCCGCGAGCTGGGGAGGTGACCATTCCCGGCGTTCTCTCTCTTTCCTAATAACAGCGTCCATGTGCCTTTTTACACGCAACCAGTTCACGATCGATCGACTGATTAGATGAGACTGCCCATTAAGTTCGCTCCATCGTTCCTGCAGTGAGCTGACCTTTTCTTTAATGTCCATGTGACGGCCCTCCTTTATGATAGGTTCGGAAGTGAAACGTTGCCAGACATGGAAAACGATCCCCAGCCCTTTTTCTTGCTCAGCCTCGTAAGCGCCTGGCTCATGGCGTCCACTTGATCGTCGTTGGCGCTCGACGGAAACGAGACCCATTCCTCGACCAGCTCGGCAACCCATGGTGAGCTCGCGGTGCCTGGAATGAACACATTGCCGCTTTCAAACAGCGGGCTCACCGCACTACAGCGAGCCTCTTTCCCACCATCAGGTTTAACCGCTATCAATCCAGGTATCCTTGATTTGAGTGCATCCAAAACCGCCGGCCCGTTTGCTTTATCCTCGATCAACTTTACTCTTGCCCGTGGATGTTTGCGCGAAAATTCGACGATCTGTTTGCAGGTTTCGCTGAACCCCCAGCGGCCACGGAGTTGATCAACCAAGAAGAAGTCAGCGCCCTTGCGGCCCCAGAGTTGGCCAACCACGAAGCTCGATCCGAGCTCCTTGAACGTAAGATCCCAGCTCTGAATCTGCTCGTCGAATTGCGCCGGCACTATATCGTAGTGCTTGATCCATTGGCGTTGGATGATGTTGCCCTCGGCGGGTGAAGGAAGTTGCTGGTAGAGGCCCTGCCACACGCGCTCCCCAACATCCTTTCGAATGCCGGCCAGCGCAGCCTCATTGTAGCGCTCTGGACAGAGTGATTGACCGATCTGCCTTCCCAACGGATCGTCGCTCGAATCCGCCAGTGCTGGCAAGCGGATGAGCTTCCACTTCTCGCCCTTGTCCTCGGTGAGGATTCGCGCAAGATCGTCACAATGCCACCGGGTGAACAGCATAATCACGGATCCACCGGGCTCCACCCGAGTCATCAGCGTCGACCGAAACCAATCCTCTATTCGCTTGCGAATGACTGGAGAATGTGCTTCGGCCCAGTTTTTATAGGGGTCGTCGACGATGGCCACGTCTGCACCACGACCCGTCGTGGCCCCCTGGGCTCCGGCAGTAAACATCGCTCCACCCTGCTCGGTCTCCCACGCCGAGGCCGAGCTCATGTCCTGCCGGACACGCGCGGGCAGCTCCGGTATGGCCTGAATCGTGTCGCGTACCTTGCGACCCCATGTCGCGGCGAATGTCGCTTCGTAGCTAGCCAAAATTATGCGAAGGTTCGGACACAGCCCAAGCATCCACACCGGAAACCAATGCGAGATCAGCTCGGACTTCCCAAAGCGAGGCGGAACATTGACTATCAGCCTCCCGCCCGCTGGATCATTGATGCACTCGAGTACCGCACTCCATATTAGCATGAGATGAGGCCAAGCGCTCCATTGATGCCCCACGCGCTTGCTATACGCCACGGCAAGCTTCGGCGCCGACGAAAGAGACTCTGCTATGCCCTCGGCCGACAAAGACTCGCTATGAGCCTGTGGGCGCTTCCTGCGGGCCATTAGACGTAATCCTCTAGCCAATGCCATGCGCCGCACGAGCACGGGCCGAGCAACATATCGTGATCTCGCGTCGGGTGGTCGCGCGCCACGAGCAGCGCGTCGGTCTCGATCCCTAGGCGACCGGCGACAAGGATCTCCTTGGCCAGCTTCCTCGCATCCAAAAAATGCAGCCCATCGGCGAGCTCGTTGGCCACAGGCTATCGCCCCCTCGCCATGTCGAGGATCTTCGCGCCGGCCGCGCGCGCAGACTCCTGCTCGACAGTCTCGGAAATTCCGCTGAGGTATTTCAGCCCGCCGCGCTTTTTGAGTAGCTGGTGGGCCTCTTTGATGGCATCGAGGTCGCCCGCCGCGTCACGCTCCTCATGCGCAAGAGAGAAATGCTCACGGAACCGTCTCTCAACAGCCCACGCGCTTGCCTGCCAGCCCGCATCGCCTCGGGCGAACTTCTCTAAGGCCCGAACCAAAAACGTCGCCTCGGCCCTCAGAAGGCGCTTTAAGAGCCTATGGCAATTTCGGACTTCCTGGCTGGGCAGGTCTTGGCCTTCAGCCATGAGACCGAGCCTCAGCCAGAGATTGAGAGTGATAGGCGCGATCCCCGCGAACGCCGCTGCCACGGTGAAGGGCGAACCCACGGTAATCGCCTGCTCAAGCAACTCCTCGATTTCCTCGGTGGGCATTGAAGGATCACGTAACGATTCCATATCCCAATAGTATCAGAGGCCCATTCTGATTGCGCGGAAAATAATCAAGCGATATTTCTTGCGCGGCCACGCGAAGGTGTGCGAAGGTGGAAACACTCCCCCCCCCCCAAAAAAATCAAGCATCCTGAGACAAAAAAGGGAAACCCCTGTTCGTAAGCAAAATTACTCGATGCTTTCTCTTTACCAATAGAACTCCAAAAAACAGTAAGTTCTTTTTAATAAGGTGCAAATACCATGAATCATCAGTTAAAAATTTGAATTTAAGTTTTGATTGTCTACTGGATAAGAGCATATAATAGGCATAATAACATACAATTGGGACCGGCTTTTTAGGATAAAACGAAAGTGTATTTTTTCTCTGTTATATCAATAATAAGAACGGGATACTTTCGGAGCCGTTTCTTCGCGTGGCAAAATGATAGCAAGCCACACTGCGCCCCATGAGTCGCAATAGGTAAAGATCGAAAACGGCAGACCTGCTTTGAATTTTATCATCCGAAGCGAAACACCTGCGGATACCGGTCCTGCGTCGGTTAGGTCGAATGCACGATGATATCTTTCGTTTTGGATAGACAAAGATGAATCTTGACGCCTTTGATTCAGCCAGTTACAATCGAGCCACAACCAAGAGGAGCGACCCAATGGCACGAAACATTCTACTAAACAGCTATCACGGATCCATTGCCCCCATCTATGACGGGAGAGAAGGGAGGTCAGGGTTTATCACCGAGAATCAAGCGAGCACCTGCAAAAAGAAGCTATGTGGCGCGCGGGGGGTTAACAAGTGCTGCCCATGCCATCCTGTGACCGGGCACTACGGGCCCCAGTTCGTTCACCCGTTCGTCCACCGCCGTGGCGACGACGTGGTGATCAAGATCTTCGGTGAAAAGCCGGGCATGGAGATTGAGCCTTACTCGCTGGTTGAGGGCCTCGATCCTGCCGATACCAAGGCCGCGATCAAGGAATTCGAGGGGGAGGATTATTACATTGAAAGCATGCTGTACCAATTCACGACCCCCATTGACGAGGATATGAGCAGCCCCATGGTCCGTCGTGATGTTGATAATCGGTGGGCGAGGTGGATCGATATGTTCCTTGACCACGAAACGATGGGAAGGATTTCACTCATGGCCAAGGCACATAAGCACCAATTTCCTGGGCATGCGCCTGACTGGTTCTGGCCTCAGGGGGTGGGCCGATGAAAGTTCAACTATTCAATTCATTTCATGGTGGGCCGATTGTCGAGCTCAACGTCCATGATGGGCGACTCCTGTCCGCTAATCAGATCGAAAAAGTGCGTAAGAGCCTATGCCCTCACTGGGGAGACGCATCCAGATCGTGCCCTTGCGAGCATGTGTTAGGACTTTACGGCGAGCAAGTGGTGGATGTCGATTCTCGTGGCCCTTATCTGGTAGCGCTAAAGCTAAACTCAAGATTTTTCAAGATCGGGGAGAATAAAAGAGCATCGGTCCGCGCGGCGAGAATGGAGCATCTCCACCTGTCTCACGAGCAAGAGCTCGAATTGCGCGCTAAAAAAATAAACGATCCACGGTTAAGGCGTGCGCTTCACGATGCCGACACCATGGCCAAGTGGCTCGACGTCAGGCTGCGGCAAGATGGGCCCTATGATGCGTATCGCGCGTACTATATTGGATATGCGAGGAAGGGCCAGAAGTGGTTTTGCACGATGCCGAGGGGGTGGGACACCAGCCAAATGAGCCGGCTTAGGAAGGGCAGAGTCACTCAGCATCACATTGATAACGATCTTGAAGTGATTTCAAAACACCATCTACTCGAGACCGATGGCATGTTTGATCTTGAATTTTTCACTCCGCTAAAAATGCTCACCTTGTCTGAAAAAATGAGAAAAATTCGCAAAATGCAGCCGTTCCTTGATTACATGGAGATCCTGAAGCAGGAAGAACTCGATCAAATCAAAAACAACGAGGCCAGTAAATGAAAGAAACCAAAATCTGCTTTTTCGATCTCGAGACCACCGGCCTAGACCCTGCCACGCATGAGATCATCGAGATCGCGTGGATTATCACTGATCTCAAATTGAATATCCTCAACCGCCAAGCGCACAAAGTGAAGCCTGAGCACCTGGAGAAAGCAAGCAAGCAAGCGCTCGAAGTGAACGGCTACACGCCTATCGAGTGGGCGAGTGCCCTCGATCTGAGGAGCGCTCTCAAGATCCTATCGGCCCAATGCCCCTACGGCGAATCAATGTTTGCCGCCGGACACAACGTGATCAGTTTTGATCTCCCCTTTCTTCGTAGCGCGTACAAACAGATCTCAGCATTTTGCCCGCTGAGTTATCGGGCGATCGATACCCTGCCGATGGCGATTGCGCACTGTGTGGCCACGCAATCGTGGCCGATCGATTTTAAGCTTGAGTCGCTTGCCAAGCACGTGGGGATCGAGCCTGTTGGGCAGTCGCACAGAGCGGCGACCGATGTCGAGATGAGTTTCGATCTTTTCAGGGCATTCACTGGGCTGTACTCGCAGAAGTCGATGCTCGCGGCGTCCACCGCCCGATTTTTGAAAAATGCAACAGAAAAGAAGGAGGGAGAAAATGAAAAAACAGTCTGAGCTCGCACTCTATATCGCGCATTATTCTCTGGCCCTCGCCTCGATCGTGCTCACGCTCCTGGCGCTCTACCTCCTGGCCTCGTGCGGAGCCCCTGAGAGCCCCCAGGAGACGCCGCCCGATCCAGTACAGGCAAACTCCTATGCCGATATCCTCAGCGGCTCCTATCCGCTCTGGCTGCACAACACGGCCGAGTCCTGCGACCCCGACGGCCGCAGATCCTACCAGGAGCCCATCCTCTCCGCACTGGAATCAGACGGCTACGGCCAGCTATCGATCCATCTGGGCCGGATAGCCTATTCCCTGGCCTATGAGCCGATCGATGCGGCTCTCACCCAGGCCCGCACGATCCCCGATGATCAGTATGCCTCAGGGGGGTGCCAGCTGTACACCACGGCCATGGATGCCGAGGTGCTCGACAATCGCTACTGCAAATCGCTGCAGACCGTGGCCACAGTGAGCGCCGACTATCACGTCGCCGATCGAGCGCTCGCGGGCTCGATCGAGCTCACATACGCCGCCGGATGTGGCGCCGACGCCAAATCCTCCGGCTCGCGCACCCTGCTATTCGATGGCAAAAGGCTAGATAATCCATATATTTGCAAGCGCACCAGCAAATGGTGTTATCGACTCCCTCACTGCAAGGCCCTTCTCCCGGGCTGTAGGACCCCTGAAGATTCATGCGCTT
>Ga0172379_10007890_pt1 | contig 13652 bp, 14 predicted proteins | sample GrowelOW334metaG_FD_119756 | JGI IMG/M metagenome (GOLD analysis project Ga0172379, IMG submission 119756) | Groundwater microbial communities from an aquifer near a municipal landfill in Southern Ontario, Canada - Groundwater well OW334 metaG | ecosystem: Environmental > Aquatic > Deep... | reverse complement strand
GTTCCGAAAGAGTTTTTCGAGTAACCGGATCGATTCTCAAAATTCTATCTACGCGTCCGCCGGCAGTTTCAATTCGATATATCTTCTCCTCATTTGCCGGCATGATCTCCAAAACTTGGCCGGTGAGTCTAAAACTTCCGCGTTCCAAATCCGCATTCGTGCGGGTAAATTGCATGTCAACCAATCGCGATACGATCTCTTCGCGTTTAATGTCCGTACCCGTCTCGATGTGCAAAGTTGTAAGCGCATATGCCTCGGGCGCGCCCAAGCCGTAAATACAAGAAACAGAAGCGCAGATGATAACGTCCTTTCTGGTCAATAAAGCTTGCGTGGCACTATGCCGCAAACGGTCTATCTCTTCATTTATTTGAGCCTCTTTTTCGATGTAGGTGTCACTTTTTGCGATGTAAGCTTCCGGCTGATAATAATCGTAATAAGAGACAAAATATTCTACGGAGTTATCCGGAAAAAATTCTCGGAATTCATTGCAAAGCTGCGCAGCCAGAGTTTTGTTGTGCGCAATGACCAGAGTTGGTTTCTTAACATTTTGAATGACATGCGCCATTGTGTAGGTTTTGCCGGTGCCGGTCGCCCCAAGTAAAGTCAAAAACTTATCGCCTTTTGCAAGGTGTTCGGTAAGTTGCTTTATCGCCTCCGGCTGATCGCCAGCCGGTTTATATGGCTGTTTTAATTCGAATTCACTCATTATTAGGACTTTAAGGACTCTTCGGTTCGTAAGTTACGACCATCTGCTGCCTTGACTACTCCTGTCCGTTTAAGACAACTTCGGTTTCTATGATATTCGGTCCAGGTTTAAGCGTTAACTGAATCAAATAGTTTCCGGATTCGGACAACTGCATTGCAGCGCCGTTTAGCTTGAAAGAAAGCTCGGGCCATTTTTTTATCGCTTCTTTATAATCGTAGACTTGTCCCATCAACGTCAAATCAGTGCTTGTAACCGTGCCGCCATGTTTAATCAGTTGCGTGCCATGATATGCAAAGACATTGTATTGCATCCCCTTTTCCGTTATCGGCGGCGGTGTTTGCAGCGGTTCTTGCGAAGGCAGCTTAATGTCCGTTTTTTTTACCACAACCACCAGTACAACTGCAACGAAAAGCAGAACTATGGCTGTACCTTGCCAACGGATTATTTTAAGAAGTGCGATTAAACGTCCGTCCGGCGCAGTACGTCTCGATTTAGGTGCTGGAGTTATGGGTTGTTTGGCAAGGAGCATATGGATATCGACTATTTTTGTATCTTTTGTTAGACTCGGTTCTTGTGAGCTGGATTAATGACGAACGGCCATTGATTGGCCTTTCTCCCATGGCGGATTTTATAGATTCGCCTTTTTGTCGTCTGGTGCGTGAATGCGGCGGAGATGCGGTTATTTTTCGTGAGATGCTAGCCGCAGAAGCGTTGGTCAGAGGTAATAAGAAGACTCTTAAAGCCTTGGATTTTGAGCAAATTGAACGCCCTTTGGTGCAGCAACTTTTCGGTTCGGACCCCGGATCCATGGCGCGCGCAGCCGGCCTTGTGGAAGAAACCGTCAAGCCGGACGGTATAGACGTCAATATGGGCTGTCCGGTATACAAAGCAGTTTCCAATTTTAATGGAGCTTCGCTGATGCGCGAACCTGATAAAGCTGCGGAGATTGTCCGTGCGGTAAAAGGTGCTATTAGAATACCACTTAGCGTTAAAACGCGTCTAGGCTGGAGTAGTCCGCAGGAGGTTGTTGAATTCTCAAAAGTGTTAGAAGCTGCCGGTGCGGACGCGATCGAAATACATGCCAGAACAAAAGAACAGGGATATTCGTGCAAGGCTGATTGGGAGGCGGTTGCCAAGGTTGTTAAAGCGATAAAAATTCCGGTTTTGGTCAACGGCGACATAATCGATCCGGAGACAGCTAAAATCGCTTTGAGTGCATCCGGTGCCCAGGGTTTATTGATAGGACGCGGCGCTTTGGGCAATCCGTGGATATTTAAGCGTGTACAAACCGTGTTGCGCGGCGAGAAGGATCCCGGCGAGCCGAGCTTAGAAGATCGCATGTCCGGATTGAGGAGACACGCGGAACTGCAGATTGAGCATTTCGGTGAAAATGGATTGATAAAACTCAGAAAACATTTTCCTTGGTATTTTAAAAATGTTCCAAATTTTCGTAAATACCGCGCTCAAGCGGTTAGAGATTCTACACTGAAAGAGCTGGATGCGCTTATTTTCGTCATCCTCGGGCAGTGAAATCAACTTGTTTCAGATTTATCTTATTGGATCCCCGCCTTCGAGAGGATGACGAAAGTTACTTCAAATTATCTGTTTGTATCGCCTCTGGCAAAAATCCCATCGGGTCCACTGGTATGCCGTCTTGGCGAACTTCAAAGTGAAGATGCGGACCGGTGGAAAGACCGGCTCCCTGCATACCGGGCATTCCGCCAGTAAATCCGATCACGTCCCCTCTTTCGACATAGGTGCCGGCTTTAACTTTAAATTTTGTAAGATGCGCATAAACCGTAGCCAGGTTACCCGGATGCACGATCATGATGTAGTTACCGTATGATTGACCGGTTTTTGTCCAGGCTACATATCCTCCGGCGGCCGCTTTGATCGGAGCGCCCACGTCCGCCCTCAAATCTATGCCCGGATGCTGAAATAGGTATTTGAAAGGATATGTCGGGTCGTGAAAATAAACGGTTATTTTGCGTACCGGCATCGGCCAAAGCAAAAGCGTTTGTCCGCTGGCCAGGGCTCTGTCTATTGCATCCAGCTTATCTTTTAAGGATTTTTCAATGTCTGCGATTTCATCAGTCGTTGCCTCGTTTTGCTGGCGCAATTCGTTGACAACGCGGTCAAATTCCGCTTGCTTGTTCTGCGTTTCCGCGAGCAGCGAGATTTTAGAATTTTTTTCCATCTCTACTCGCAGGGCTTCTTCTTTTATTCGATTTTTACGCTCTTCCAATTGCTCCAGTTTGTCTTGACGGCTTGTTTTATCTGCTTCCAATACGACTTTATCGTTTTTTACTCCTTCCAATGTTTGACCCAAATCGCCTTGCAGGCTTTTCAACTCTTCAATTCTATCAAAATACGAAGAAAGCGAAGGTTTGCTTAAAAAAACTTGCAAAGTATCAATATCATCGGCCTGCCTTATTTTATTAACCAAGTCCGCAATCATGCTTTTCTGCAAATCGATCTTTGTTTCGCGCCCTTTGATGTTAGTGTCCAAAAGATCTATTTCTGCATCCAGAACATCAATCTGAGCTTTGGTTGATTCAAGGGTAAGCTCTTTCTCGCGTACTTGATTATCCAATAATAGGATTTGGTTGCTAAGCGTCACCTCCTGTGACGCCTGGGCTTTTATTTTGTCTTTGTAAGAATTTATCAGACCTTCCAGCTCCTGGACTCTTGTCCGTTTGTTGCTCAGATCTTGATTGAGCTCTTGTGTTTGGTCGGCTAAATTTTTTGCTTCGCTTGCCGCTTTGGCTTTAGGCACATAATAAAATTGACCGGCTATCAGTCCGATGCAGGCAAATACCGTCATTATTTTGTTCCTCCTGTGCATTCTTTTATTTTAGCAGATATGCAACCGCTTCGTCGATTCTAGCCAGCGTTCTCTCTTTGCCATAAGCAACAATCAGCTCGAACGGGCTGGGAGACTTCGCTTGCCCGGATAATGCAACTCTAAGTGGCCAAAGAGTGTCGCCGTTGCCCCATCCTTTGTCTACGATTTTTGACTTTATATCTTCTTCTGCAGATTTGACTTCTTTGAGATTTGAATCATCAATTTGTTCAATCCACTGTCGAACAGTTTCTAATCTCTCGACAGCTTCTTCCACTGAGTGATCTTTCCAAGTGAGCGGAGTTGCCGCGTAATCCAACGTCGATTTGAACATGAAAGATGAGAGTTCGGCGATATCAGAAGGCACGTTCAATCTATCTCTGAACATAAGTGCGATTCGTCCTTTAAAATCAACGTCTTTCTCGTCTTGCGGCAAGTGCTCGTAGACAAGCTTCAGATAGCTGCTGACGTCCATCTCGCGCAAATAATGATTGTTTAGCCAGTTTAATTTTTCCAAATTAAATATAGCGCCGCTTTTATTTATCTTTGAAAGATTGAACAACTTGGTTAGCTCTTCCACGGAATAGATCTCCTGCTTGTCAGAAGGGTTCCAACCGCAAAGAGCCAAAAAGTTGATCAATGTTTGAGGCAAGTAACCTTTGTCGAGGTAAGACTCGACCGAAACGTCGCCTTGGCGTTTGGAAAGCTTTGTCCTGTCGGGATTAAGCAGAAGAGGAAGATGGGCAAAAATTGGGACATCCCAGCCAAAGGCTTGGTAAATAAAAATGTGTTTTGGCGCGGACGAAAGCCACTCCTCGCCTCGCAGTACGTGAGTTATCTCCATGTCGTGATCGTCTACCATGGACGCCAGATGGTATGTTGCCATTCCGTATTGTTTGACGATGACCTGGTCATCAATCAGCTTCCATTCAAAACTCACTTTTCCTCTTATGGCATCATCGACGGTAACGTTCCCCTCTTTTGGCAACTTAAGTCGGACGACATGCGGTTCGCCGGCTTCGACTCTCTTCTTTGCCTCGTTGACGTCTAATTTGCGGCAATGCCCGTCGTAACCCGTCGGCTGATGTGTTGCCTCCTGGAGTTTGCGCATTTCAGCCAATCTCTCTTCCGTACAAAAACAATAATAAGCTTTGTCCATGTCCAAAAGCTTTTGTGCGTATTCTTGATGCTTGGTTTTTCGTTCGGATTGAATATACGGACCGAACTCGCCTCGTTGCATCAGCGTCTCGCCGTCCTCTGCCAACCAAACGCCTTCGTTTGGGACAATTCCACGCCGTTTAAGTATTTTGCATAAGTTGACCGTTGCACCTTCCACAAAGCGCGACTGGTCAGTGTCTTCAATACGCAGTATAAAATCCCCGCCGGTTTGTTTCGCGAGCAATAAATCGTAAATACATGTCCTTAAATTGCCGATATGCATGTAACCAGTCGGGCTCGGTGCGGCGCGTAATCGAATGCGTTTTTCGTTCATAACATAGCCATATTACGTCATTTCTTTAATTCTCGCAAACCCTTGACGATTTGAAAAAAATGTGTAATAGTCTTGCTCACGCCGTCAATACGAACGATTGCAATCCTCGTGGAGGCAGAATCATGGCTAAACAGGGTGTTTTATATCCGGTTAACGCTTTCAGAAGTCCAACCAAAGAGCAACTGGCCTTCTGTCAAGAACTCGGTATCTCGGTGCCAGATGGTGCTTCAAGAAAAGCTGTCGCTGACTTGATATCCGGCACGACCATCAGGTTCGTGTTGCAGATGATCAAGGAGAATGGACTGCGCATTGGCGATGTCATTAGTCGCTGCTGCGAACCCGAGAGCAGGTATGTACTCGCGGGATTCAACGGGAATAATTTCAGAATTTACAAGCTGCCACGTTTCACCTACGTAGAAAGTCCAGCGTTCGTGGGTGAGGGGTCGCTCCTTCCGGGCTTCATCCTCATCGCGCATGGGCCGGAAAGTTTCATTCATTCCTTGGCCGTTCAATCCCGCAAAGCTGTTTTGGATAACACCATCGGCAGGAAAAAGCTCCACCAATTCATCACAAAGCGGATCGTTGAGAGCGATAGACTTAACACGGAGTATGGTGTTTATTGGCGGGTTGAAGCGGTCGAGAAGCTCACTGTTGAGTTCGAGGCAGCAAACTTGGAGCGGATCGAACGTTCGGACGATTGGTGAGCTCAAAGCTCGACTCCCAAGCCGCTCTGGGTCGATCGTCGCGCGGACTTCATGCCGTCCTTCAAAACTTGAAGGCGGTTTTTTTATTGGAGAACGAGATCAGCTACGATCAAACACGACAGTCAGCGGAAAAATAACGAGTGCGTTCCAAATCCTTTTCCATCTCCAAGGTTGCGTCAAAAGCCTCCAGAACCACTCAAAGCCGATGGATTGAATCCATTTTGGTGCGCGTTTGGCATCCCCCGCCCAAAAGTCTACGGTTCCGCCGACGCCGATAAAGACTTTTGTTTTTGGTAGTCTGTTTCTGTAGCGAGTGATCCAATGATCTTGTTTTGGGAAACCCAAAGAGACTAGAACTACATCCGGCTCGATCTCGACAAGATGCGTTAACGACGCTTCGGCTTTTTCGTCCAACGTACCTTCATCGCTGACTCTGCCGCCATTTTCTGCAAAAACGCTTAAGTTGGAATATTTGCGCCGCAAATACCATGCGGCTTTGTCGGTTGATTCGTTGCTCAAACCTCCAAGTAAAGCTACTGTCCAGTGTTTTTCAAGGCTTAATTTCGATAAAGCCTCTGCGAGATCGACTCCGGCAACTCTTTTTGGCTTCGCGCCTTTGTACATGCCTGCAAATTGCAGGCCTTGGCCGTCGACAATTCTCAGGTCGGCCTGACGCAAAACCTCCCAATAAGCAGGATCTTTTTTTGCTTTTAAAAGTATTTCCGGGTTAGCGGTTACAATCCAAGTGGAAAGACCTTGCGAACTTCGCGTCGCGATTTCAGTCAAAATATAATTAAGGTCATATCCGTGTATGACCAAACCGAAGCAATTAAAAGTTGAGGCGGTATTCATGCAAAGGTATAAATTTATGACCTGTGGCTGTTGGTTCGCTGCGATACAGCGTTGCGAATTCCGGAACCCAACCGATATTGTCGAGCGAAATTTCGAGCGGGTCCAAAATACGTGATCCGCGAGTTCTTGCCAGCGTAATGTGAGGGATCCAAGGCTTGCGATCTATTTGCGGCGCACAGATTGATGCCATGTCTACCAAATGTGTAATGCATTGCCGCCACATCGCCTCTTGTTCAGGCATGCACATCGCCGCATACATGGTTGGTTTTTTAGGAGGAAAAGTTTGAATCGAAGGAATGTGTATCGCGCCTTGGGGCGGAGTCTCCAAAGCCTGACCGCTTAATTGCACCAAGCGCAGCAATTGGTCGTAAGCGACTTCTCCAAAAAAAGCCAATGTCATGTGCCATTGGCCCGGATCGGATAATTTTAAACTCGGGCGTTCCAAATCAGAAATCGCCCAACTGTTTCTGATCGCATTCCTACAATCTGCTGGCAATTGAATGCCCAAAAAACAGCGCATATCCAACACGAGCCGGTTTTTAACGAATTAAATTTGAATTCGTTTCTTCGGCCCATGAAGATATTTAGACAGGTCCGCTATCGTCCGTCAATTCAGCGTTTTGTAAAGGAGGCTTGATTGCAGAGCCGTCCTTCTTGTATTTTAAGGCAACTTTGTAGCGCGCCAGCTCCCTTTCAAGTTCTGCGGCGGCGCGTGCAAATGTTTCGTCGTCTCCCCTGACGGTACTATGCATAACCTCTTCGGCGCGCTGTTTCGCCTTTTCAATATCTTCTAAATTCAGATTCATGCCGCGTTCCGCCGTGTCAGCTAAGACTGTAATTTTGCCTCGTCCATCAACTTGGATAAAACCTCCGGAAACGGCCACGTCCTCGCTAACTCCGTCCAATTTTAAAATAGCGACGCCGGGTACCAATTGCGCCACAAGCGGAATATGGCTTGGCAAAATCGTAATTTCGCCGTCCATTGTGGGCAGCGTTACCTGGTCTACAGCTTGGCTAAAGACCGCTTTTTCCGGAGTTGTAAGTTCGAACATTAGTTTACTCATAACGTACTTTAAACATGCTTTGACGTACTTTGGGCGTTCAATCCAACGCTTTAAGTACGCTGTTAACGGTCTCCTATTTAGTCACTTCCGAAATATCACCCTTCATGTAAAAAGCCTGTTCAGGTTTGTCGTCGTGTTTGCCTTCCAAGATTTCTTCAAAACCGGAAATCGTCTGTTCAAGCGTAACGTATTTACCTGGATGTTGAGTAAAGACCTCGGCGACGAAGAAAGGTTGAGAAAGGAATTTTTGAATTTTGCGCGCGCGTGCAACGGTCATTCTGTCTTCGTCAGAAAGCTCGTCCATGCCGAGAATTGCAATAATGTCTTGCAAGTCCTTATAACGATGCAAAACTTTTTGTACTCCGCGTGCAACTTTGTAGTGTCTGTCACCCACGATTTTTGGATCAAGAATCGTCGAAGATGAATCGAGCGGATCGACTGCCGGATAAATACCGAGTTCTGTAAGCGCACGAGTCAGAACGACGGTTGAGTCCAAATGACCAAACGTCGTCGCAGGAGCCGGGTCGGTCAAATCGTCAGCCGGAACGTAAACAGCCTGAACGGATGTGATGGAACCTTTTGTCGTAGAGGTAATGCGTTCTTGCAAGTTGCCCATTCCTGTAGCCAAAGTCGGTTGATAACCCACGGCTGAAGGGATGCGTCCGAGCAGAGCGGAAACTTCTGAACCTGCTTGAGTAAAGCGGAAGATGTTATCAACGAAAAGCAAAACGTCCTGATTCTGCGCATCGCGAAAATGTTCTGCCATGGTCAGTGCAGTCAAAGCCACGCGAGCGCGGGCTCCGGGCGGTTCGTTCATTTGGCCGAAAACCAAAGCTGTTTTATCGATAACTCCGGAGCCTTTCATTTCTTGCCACAAAGCATTCCCCTCGCGGGTACGTTCACCAACGCCGGCGAACACGGAATAACCACCGTGCTCCGTAGCAATGTTGCGGATAAGCTCCATGACGATAACCGTTTTGCCTACGCCCGCGCCGCCGAACAGACCGATTTTGCCACCTTTCAAAAACGGACAGATCAAGTCGATGACTTTGATGCCCGTTTCCAAAATATCAGTTTTGGTCGATTGTTCGTCAAAAGCAGGAGCTTGGCGGTGAATCGGAAGTTTTTTGGCTTTGACCGGATCTTTGCCGCCGTCTATAGCATTGCCTGTAACATTAAACATGCGTCCGAGGGTTTCGTCGCCGACAGGAACGGAAATTGGAGCGCCCGTGTCCTCCACTTCTAAACCGCGTTCCAAACCGTCCGTACTCGACATGGCGATTGCTCTAACGCGTCCTTCGCCAAGATGCTGTTCAACTTCCAAAGTTAAAACGCCTTCTTTGCGATCTATGGTGAGCGCGTTGTAGATTGCCGGAGGCTCTCCCGCAAACGAGACGTCCACCACCGGTCCGATGATTTGTGTGATTAATCCTTTCATACATTATTAAATTAAGAATTTTGAATTATGAATAATTGATGTTTCATCTAATTCTTAATTATTAATTCTTAATTCATAATTCGTTAGTTTTTTAGTTTTCAAGTGCCGCTTTGCCGGCGGAGATTTCAGAAATCTCTCGAGTAATGCTGGCTTGTCTTGCTTGGTTAAAGGTAAAGGTGAGGTTATCAAGCATTTCCGTTGCAGAATCCGTAGCGCTTCTCATAGCCATCATTCGTGCGGATTGTTCTGATGCCGTTGATTCGAGCATTGCCTGGTAAAGCCGCGTGTCAATCAGCCGAGGAAGCAAGTGATCCAGCACATAGCGCGGCGTCGGTTCGAATTTTATGTTGTAGTCGGGAGGATTCTTTGCAATCAGCGTTCTGTCTTGGGCTAAGCGCTTGTATTCGCTTATAGGCGTCTTAGTATCCTCTTCGTCGGTTTGAAAACTTTCCTCGGGTTCTGACGCCAGCTCATCTTCCGGAACAATGGGCAGCAGTTGGACGACTGTCGGTACTTGAGAAATTGCACTTTTAAAATCCGAGTAGCAGACAAAAACGCGATCCGCGCGGTGATGCAAAAATTCGTCATAAGCCAATTGGCCGATGCTCTTACTGCGTTCAAAAGATGGAGAGTTGGAAATGGATGGAAATGACGCCATTATTTCCGCGCTCGCTCTGCGCATCGAGCTTTCTATTTTTTTACCCACGATTATCACTTGAACCGGTTCCGTTCTGCTTTTGATAAACTCAACGCTTTTTCTGACAAGTTGGGAATTAAATCCGCCGCACATTCCCCTGTCCGAAGCGCCGATGATCAAAACGGTTTTTGCAGACACTTTGCGTCCAAATAAAAGCGGATGAGATTGCTGATCGATGACCTGACGGATTTCGTCTACGATTTGTTTGACGTTATTGCTGTAATGCCTGCTGTCAACCGTCATTTGCACGGCCTTACGCATCTTGGCACCGGCCACGAGTTCCATGGCTTTGGTGATTTTGCGCGTGTTGCCTATCGATTTTATGCGCGCTTTGATGAGGCGGGTTGATACGGCCATAACGAATAATTAACAATTAACAATTATTTTGCGGTTAAAAATGTTTTATTCCAGTCCTCGACTGTTTTGGTGATGAGTTTTTCCAATTCGGGAGACATTGCTTTTTGATCTTCGATTGCAGCGACAACATCTTCCTCCTCTGAATTCAAATACTCGTGCAGACCGGATTCCCAATCAGTCACTTTGTCTACGGGCACCTCGTCGCACAAACCTTTTGTGACTGCGAACAAGACGACGATTTGATGACCGAGCGACATCGGCTGATATTGTCCTTGTTTTAAGACTTCGACGGTTCTGCGTCCGCGTTCAATTTGCTTGCGAGTGGCTTCATCCAAATCAGTTGCGAATTGCGAAAAAGCTTCGAGTTCGCGGAATTGGGCCAAATCCAAGCGCACAGGGCCGGCAATTTTTTTCATGATTTTAAACTGTGCATCGCCGCCGACGCGAGACACAGAAAGTCCTGCGTTTAAAGCCGGGCGAACGCCGCGATAAAACAAATCGCCTTCCAAAAAGATTTGACCGTCGGTAATTGAGATGACGTTAGTTGGAATGTAAGCGGACACGTCGCCGGCTTGTGTTTCGCTGATGGGCAATGCCGTTAAAGAACCGCCGCCGTTTTCATCAGAAAGACGAACGGCTCGTTCGAGCAAACGGGAGTGGAGATAAAACACGTCGCCGGGATAAGCCTCGCGTCCTGGCGGGCGGCGCAAGAGCAAAGAAACTTCACGATAAGCCCAAGCGTGTTTGGAGAGATCATCATAAACAACCAAAGCGTCTTTGCCTTGATCCATAAAATACTCGCCGATGGAACATCCTGCGTAAGGCGCGATATATTGCAAAGCTGCGGGTTTGGACGCGCCGGCGGAAACGACGACGGTATAGTCCATCGCTCCGGCTTCTTTAAGTTTGGCAACGATCTTTGCAACCTTGGATTCTTTTTGTCCGATCGCAACATAAATACAGATAACGCCTTTGCCTTTTTGGTTGATAATCGTATCGACTGCAATCGCTGTTTTACCAACCTGACGATCGCCAATGATAAGCTCGCGTTGTCCTCGGCCGATCGGAATTAAGGCGTCAATCGCCTTTATGCCGGTCATGAGCGGAGTGTCGACCGCGTGTCTGGTCATAACACCCGGTGCGATTCTTTCAATTGGGTACTCTTTTTTAGCTGCGTACTTTTCTTTCCCGTCGAGTGGTTTGCCGAGCGGATCAAGCACGCGTCCTAAAACTCCGTCTCCAACCGGCAAAGACAAAACTTTTCCTGTGCCGTGCACGGTCTGTCCTGTTTTAATGCCTGTAACGTCGCCCAGCACCATTGCACCGACGCGATCAGCTTCCAAGTTAAGAGCGACTCCCATGGAGCCGTCCTCAAAAGTCAACATTTCCATCGACTTGGCGTGTTTCAAGCCTGTGATGGATGCGATGCCATCGCCTACCTCGCGCACCAAACCGATCTCTTCCGTAGAGTTCTCCGGTTTGAAGGATTGTATTTTGGCCGTCAATTGTTCGGCGATCTTTGCCGCTGCGGTTGCATTTGTGGTGTTTGCCATATATTTCATTTTCAGTTTGCTAAGTGACGTGATAATTGTTGAAGTTTATTCTGCACTGTTCCCAGATAACGCCAGTCTCCGCAAGTTACCGAAAGGCCGCCGATGACCGCCGTATTGATCTCGTAAGTTACGCTTACTTCCCCGCCGAGTCTTTTTTCCAGAGCCTTTACCAAATGTTGCTTGGATTTTTCCGGCATCTCTACCGCGGTTGCAACTTTGCATGCATGATAGTCAGCCAACTCCTGCGCTTGTTTTTCCACGCTCTGCAAAAAGTTCTCCAATCTGTTTAAAGCATCTTTCTCCATCAGCACGACCATCACGTTGATGGAAAGCGGTTCCATTTTTCCTTCCAAAACTTTTTTTAGAGAATCAATCCTATGTTCCAAAGAAACTGACACATTTTGCAGCGATTGTTTCACTTCGGAACTTTCCGCAAATATTTTTGAAATCAAAACCAAATCGTTCATCAAGACTGAAACGCAATTTTCTTTTTTGGCGGCCATTATCGCGCCTTTGGCCAAATCGTCTAAAAATTGATTTTGCTGTTTGGACATAGTTTACTCGGCGCTTAAATCCTTGATGGCCGATTCGATCAAGGCATCGTGAGATTTACCGTCCATGCTTTCAACGATCTTGCCGGTTGCGGAAGAGATAAGCTTTGCCAAATCTTGTTTGAGCGCATTATAAGATGCCGTGCGTTCGCCTTTAATCTGTTCTTTCGCTTCTTCCATTCGTTTTTCTATTTCGTTTTGCGTTGCTTGAATCTTTTCTTGGCTTAAAGCGGATGCTTTTTGATCGGCTTTTTCAATAATCGCCATCGCTTCGGCGCGCGCCTCTGACAAAACAGCCTCGCGTTCTTTTTCAAGATCCTTGACTTGTTGTTTCGCTTTTTCCGCGTCATGCAATCCCTTTTTGATTTTCGCGCGTCTATCCTCCAGCGCCATTATTATCGGCTTCCAGGCAAAGGCGCGTAATATCCCAAAGAGAATCAAAAAATTGACGAGCTGTGCAATAAACAGTCTCCAGTCGATTCCTAATTTTGTGAGCATTTCAGACATATAATTTCACTTAACACATAACATATAACATGTAACAAAGGGTTCGGCACCCGAGTCCGATCGTATCATGCGATGACGACCGGTGACTGACGTCGAAACGTTAGACGAATTTAATGATGAGTGCGACAACCAGCGCGTAGATGGCGATGGCTTCGATAAAGGCCGCTGCGATAAGCATTGCGGTCATAACCTTGGAGGCCGCTTCTGGATTGCGCCCGATCGATTCCATGGCTTTTGCACCGACTTTACCGATGCTGAATGCCGGCAACATGCCGCCGATGGCGATTGTGGCTGCCATGGCGATGAGTTTAATAGAATCCAGATTGGAGGCCACCAAGTTGGCTGCTTCGTTTTCCATAACGATGAATGAATTAACGCTTTCCAGTCGACTGTTATTGCAATTCGCAAATCGCTTTATTTGTTTAAAGTCGCTGTATAGCGTAAGAGAGTAAATCGTCGCACGATAAATTCATGCGACGGTCGGCATCCCCTACGATTGCGGTGCTTGTCCGTTCATTGCAGCTACTCCTCCCGGTTTGCCTCCGAAAGTGGCATGCGAGTAGTCTGCGCGTGGAGCATGCTCCTCTTCGTGATCATGCGCTGTTGTGGCCATGCTCAAAAATACGATCGTTAAAGTTGCAAAGACCAACGCTTGCACAAAGCCGACGAAAAGTTCCAAAAATAAGAACGGCAAAGGCGCGAGGAACGGAGACAGGAAACCCATGACCGCCAACAGGACCTCACCGGCAAAAATATTGCCGAACAAACGAAAGGTAAATGAAAGTATTTTTGAAAATTCAGACATGAACTCCAGCAAACCGACGAACGTACCGATTAAAAACGGTTTTTTCCAGGGCGCCACAAAAAATTTGCCAAGGTAAGGTCCGAC
>Ga0172379_10007889_pt1 | contig 13652 bp, 9 predicted proteins | sample GrowelOW334metaG_FD_119756 | JGI IMG/M metagenome (GOLD analysis project Ga0172379, IMG submission 119756) | Groundwater microbial communities from an aquifer near a municipal landfill in Southern Ontario, Canada - Groundwater well OW334 metaG | ecosystem: Environmental > Aquatic > Deep... | reverse complement strand
TGAGTCAAGAGTTGCTCTGCCTTTATTTAAAAGTAAAAATTCTGTTTGATCGGGATCGGTTTTCAATCTACGTTCTTTTGTCTCATCGAATAAAATAAAAAATTCTACATCGCCACCAGCTCTTATTTTATTACTGAAATCAAGGCCCAGGCCAAATCCTATTGGCATACCCCAAGCTCCATCATTTCCTAATGACATGCTGAAAACTTTGTCTATGTCTTTTGTTTCTGCTGTTGGACAACTTAATCCAATTCTTAAAAACATGTCGACATTTTTTAATGCCTCTTTGTTCTGTTTAAAACTTCTTAACCATTCAAGCATTACGACTAAATCACCTATTCCTGATTTATCGCATTCGCTGAAATCAATATTTCCCAATTCCTTCATTTTTGCGTTAAATACATCAAAGTTTTTTGTATAATTTTGTTGATAATAATATGGAACCATTGGCAAGACGATTTTAGATAAATCTTTAAACTGAATGTTTTCAATTTTGCGCCATCTTACGGGCAAATGCACGCTTAGGTCCAAGTCGCCATCGATAAAGTTTTTAAGTGTATATTTTCCAAATAATGTTAAATCAAGTTCGCGATATTCGCCTTCAAACGATATTGGTGCAGTTATAAGTTGTCCACCAAATGCCGCATACATATTATTGTACTCAAGTGCTACCGCTTCTTTTATGCTATCAGAAGGATTTTTGAACATTGTTGCAGCATCCTGATATTTGTCATAAATATTCAAAACGTTGTGCTTATCGCCAGTATAATCACGTGCACTGTTACTTTGTCCATATTCTGCCGTTGCGCCCAGGTGAATTCGCATGTTTGGACATTTTGGAAGTCTTACGTTTGGATCATATGGCGGAAAAGTATTTGATGGTGCAAAAACGCAAAAAACTGAAGAGCTTATCATGTATGATGCTAGCACGCCTTGCAGTATTTTTTTAAATTTCATTTATTTCCCTTCAATTGGATTTTTTATTTTTGAAAATGTTATTACTCGTTAACTTTTATACCCCAATCTCCTGGGACAACCCACGATCCGGAGGCCGTGTTTCGAGTTATTACTCCTATATACCAGTTTGTGTCGTTCAATTCAAGAAACTCATCAATCGATCCTGTTTCTGTTTGAGCTTGTGCGATTTCATAAAGATCAGTCAAGAAATTATTTGAAGGACCTCTTGCTATCATGCTAAAACCAAATGCACCGTCGGTTATAAAATTACCGCGGAAATTGTGAAGATCGATGAATGGATTTGAATCCACAGAAATTGGCTTGCATGCGTTAGTTGTCAAAGGCTCTACTCCATTAACAGAATATCTGTAAATTTTACCGGAGTTTGTCAAATAGTTTGCCGATAGGGCATACAAATTTCCGGTTGCGCTGTTGAGTCCTTTTGTTTTTGATATGTAGTCTAGATGCAAAACTGGATCACTTGTTGCGCTGCCTGAGTTGATTAGATTTATTTTTGTTCCATCATACCCGGATCCGACCAATAATCCATATGTCGATCCAAAAATAAATTTAAATAAATTACTTTTTTTGTCTGCATTCGTATCCGAATTTGGGATTATCAACAGATCTGTGAATTTCAGAGTTGCTGGCAAATTTGTAGATATTTCTTGTTCAGCAAGTGGGTCTGGCACATCTTTGAATTTATCTTTATCTTGATCAATTGAATACAAATTATCTTTTGTTTGAATAAATAATTTTCTTATATTATCATTTCCCGCGCTATCATGACTTACCAAGCTTGCCAGTTTTCTAATATTACTGAAATTGCCACCATTACTTGGAGTTAATTTTTTGAAAGAGTAAGTTGCTGGGTTGGGAAAATTGTCTGCTTCTGTTCCAAGATTTATAAGGCCCGTTTTGGCATCCCATCCTTTTCCATCTGCTTGGCTCAATACAGCAACGCCGTTATATCCCCCGACAAAAAGCCAGCCAGTGTCTCCGTCGGTATTTCTTGAAACTTCAGCGAAGCAGAGTGGTGCGATTTCTTTGAGAACTGGATCATTTTGGAATACAAAGACGTTTGGGGTTGCTCCATCAGTTGTAAACGTTTTTATTGGGCTTTGTGTTGTTGGATCAAGTGTCTGAATTAGCGCAACTTTATCATATCCAACTGCAACCATCATCGAAAATTTCTGCTGATTAAATCCAGGTGTATACTCATCAAAATTTATTATTTGTAGAACGCCAACCTGTTCTTGTGGAAAAATGCTTGAAAGAAGAGCTGATAAGTTTCTGTTTGTGTCTTTGGTCCAAACAGGTTTGCCATTATCTTTATCTATTGTTTCGGATTGATTAGCTGTTTCAGTTGTTCCCCATATCGATGTTCTTATAGTATCAGCATCTGTTTTTGTAGTGTCTTGTGAGGTAAGGAAGCAAAAATTATTGAACATATCTACGCCGCCGCCAAAAACTTTTTGAACATCTCCCATGACCCTTTGCCAAGGCGTCCATGCAATAATAAATCCGTCAGAATTGAACAGCGCAGTACTTTCGAATATTCCGGAGTTTTGAGTAGAACCATCATCACTTAAACAAATGAAAACAGAATCTCCTTGTACAAATAGATCAGTTAATTTTCCAGTATCTTTTTCAGTTTGCCCAACAACAAGTCCTACGGTTGTTTTACTTGGGTCAGTTGCATTATCTTTGTCAAACTGTGGCATATACTTTGCTTCTGTTGGGATGGCATCGAATGTTGGGAGATGAGTCGTGTCATCTATTTTAGATAAAGTTCCAATTATTCCTCTGTCGGTGATTGTTGTGCCATTAGGTTTTTTGTTTCCCAAAATAGGAAGAGCAAAGACTTTATTATATTCGCCATCACCGGATAGATTGCAATTTGAAATCAAATAAGAATACCCGGTGCTTGTGTGCATTACGCGGACTTTTTTCGCTGTAATTGTGACGTCTTTTGCTCCTGTAGTATCGTAATAAAATCCAACCATAAATTTATTTGAATTATCAATAAACAGTTTTTTTGTTGGTGAAGATACAATTGAAGAGAATGTTAAAGTGTGATCTTTTTCAGATGTTGTGCCAATGTTCTCTTTTTCGATTCTTCCTACCAAAACGCTGAAGCAACCGCCTTCGTTGGTTGGATCATCACGATGTACACCTGATAGCCCTACGAAAAGTCTTTTCAATTCACTGTCCCAGTACATGTCAACATAGGCACCAATAAGAGCTTTGGTGATGGCGGGGGTTGGTGATGTTGCCTCGGTAAAGCTAATCACTATGGGTCTATATGCTGCTTTTACATCAAGAATTTTTGCCTTTGTTTCAGTGGGTTCATTATTACTTAGGTCTTCGGCGGCGATTTGTTTTATTGTTGGAATTTTGGCATTTAAAGTAGGTTTTACAACAGCAATTCCACGATTTTCACCATCAGGTCCGTCCTCTTCCCAACTTTGGTCTGTGGCAGATACTGCAGCAAAAACATAGGTGTCAGATCCGGTTAGGGCCTTAATTTGTTTTGTTGGTTGATTTGCGGAGTCATTAAGTGGGTTTTCGGTGGCTATGTTCATTTTACCATCATTGTATGCGTTTATTAGGAAGAGAGTAGAGGAGTCATCCTTTTTTGCCGTATCAATTTCATCTTCTTGATAAGAAACGAGAGGATAACTGCTGTTGAATAGTCCAAGATTTAAAATTCTTTTTCCGTAAAGTTTATTGTCTTCTGGGGTATAGCTATTTCCATCATCAGATGGAACTGAAATTTTTTCCGGTGTTATTCCCCAAATTGATGTTCCTTGTACTCGTGTAATTGCATATGGTTTTGCGCTAGTTGCAGGAGGAGTTACGGTCGATGGATAATCGACATCTTTTGCAGCACCTAAGAAAAAATTGAGATTTCTATTATCAAAAACAGTTTTATCAAATTTCAGCCTGTCTGGTGAGGTTTGCACCACTGCGCTGTTAGGTACGAAATTTTCTACAGACGAAAAAAGTTGTGCATTCCAACATGCAATTGTTGTTAAAAATATTGGTAAATAAAATGGTGACTTATTGTTTTTCATGAGTTTCCTTCTTATTGTTTTGTTTATTCGTTTACAAAAACGTTAAATTCCCCAGGAATATAAAGTGCTCCGGATGCTGTATTTCGTATAATTGAAAAAAGATGTAAAGCCGCTTGAGGATCCATGTCAAGATCGATGGCTTTATAATATGTTAGATCATCTTCTGTTGTAGGTAAAAAACTACTTGGATCAGGCGTTACGCCTATGCTTTCAGAGAGTTGTCCTTCTCGTCCAACGTGATCGAGCGATCCAAATTGTGTTCCCCTAAATATTTCGCCTAAGTCCGCTAGTTTATAGAAGTATGCAACAGAGATGCCACCAGCAATATAAGGCTCGTCGAACATTGTCACTGCTCCGTTTTGCACATTGAAGCGACAAACGACTAAATCTCTGAATTTATAATCAATTGCAGTTACGTATAGGTTGCCGTCGATAGTGTTTGTTCCGTTAGCGTCAGCGGTAGTGCCACCGCGTTTGACTGGTAAAAAATCAAATTTTAACGATGGGCCGAGATATATATCTTCTCCGCCTGTTCTACTGATATTTTTGTTCCATTTAATATCGCTTACTGCAAATTCATCTTCCATTGTGTTTGATATCCAAACGCCTTGCGTTGTAGCAATTGCAAGTTTTTTTGCATTGTCAGTATTATCAATTAAAACGATATCAAAGAATTCATCGATATACTTGTTCATAACTTGGGCGCTACTGTCATTTTGAAATGTGCCATTTATGCTTGCGATCAGTTTTATTCGTGTGGAATTTATTGCTACATAGTCCGTAAAATCATTGGCATTCATTTCTAGTCTGTATAAATCCGATCGAGTCAAAATATAAAGATACTTTCCATCGGATATAAGTTTGCGGATGTTTGAAAAGCTATATCCGGTTGGGGGTGTTAGTTTTAAAAACGAGTAGCCCTTGCCGGGAAAATCGGTATGACTTAATTTATTAAGTCCCGATGTTGTGTTCCATCCTGCGCCATTACTTTTGCGTAGGACTGCAACTCCGTTTTGTCCACCAATAAATAACCAACCACCTTCAGTATATGTATTTTGTTTCAATTTCGTAGCAGTAATCAGGGAGGTTTTAATGCGTGCAACTTCAGCTGAGGTTATGAATCCCAGTGCTTGAGTTATTGTATCGTTAAAAACAAAAACATTGGTTGTTTCTGTTGGAGGGGTGGTTGCATCGCCTACAAGCTTGGCATCAAATTTTTTTGTTGGTTCAAATGGTGATTTATTACTAGTGGTGCTTGATCTTTTACCGGTTTCAATTAACGCAACTTTTCCAAGACCAAGTGCGACCATCATTGAAAATGCCGGATATGTAGATTCTGGTTTCCATGTTTTAAATCCGGAAGTTTCATCATCAAAATTGAATAGGTTTACAACGCCAAGCTCATCTTCCTGAAAAAAATTACTTAGAGCTGAACTGAGAGGACTACCTTCGTGAATTCCCGTTTCACTTGTATCTCCTTGGCTCCATATAGTGATTTTACCAGTTTGTTGATCAGGCCCAATGTACCAAAAATTATTTGAACCAATATCAAAACCAAGTCCAAAAACTTTATCCGTATATCCCATAACTCTTTGCCATGGAGTCCATGCGCGAATTACTCTCTTCTCATTAAAAATAGCAGTTGATGCGAATATTCCGGATTCTCCTGCCGTATCTTCTCCTGCATCAGTTCTTGATCCGGCGACTGAAACATAGACAGTATCACCTGAAATTTGCATGTCTATTATTTTGGCGTTATCGAATGCTGCATCGGTATTAGTGTGAACAAGATATTGAGGCTTAACTCCAACTACGGCTTGAATGTCTGTATTTCTAAGAAGCTCACTGCCTTGAGTTATAACTGCAAACGTTCCATCATCATTTGCTGTTGCTAATTTTCCGGAATCTGTGCTGGTGCTTGGCATTACCGGTAGCGCATAAACTTCACATACTGTGCTACTGGTAAGGGTACTGTCGTTGTTTTGAGCAACTCCCCCGTTGATGATTACATAATCTTTACCTGTGCTTGTATGCATTGTACGCACTTTGTGAAGATTTATAATTTGCTCTTTTGTATCTGTTTTAGTGTTATCATTTTTATATCCGACAATCCAATTTTTATTAGCATTTCCCGAGGGCCAATTTTTATCTGAGATATTAGCGCATTTTTGTATTTGTAAGCTTTTTTTCGTGCCATTTTTTGTCGTTTCGCTTTTGATATTTCCAACAAGTAGAGCTATGGCACCATCACTGCTTTCAGCGCCTGTTTGCACTTTTGATGTAGCTATGAATAGCCTTTGTAGATTGTCATCCCAACATATATCTGCGGTGGCATTTTCCAAAAACGTTGGGTTGTTGGTTATTTTTAGTGCATTTATTATGGGGGCTGCTTTGTTTGCTTGACCCGATTTATCAAAATTTGTTGCATCAAGTGGATTTAGTCCGGCATAAGATGCGCCAACTATTACAGGTACGAGGCCAATACTTTCAGGTGTTGCTTCGTTTAAATTTGCGCTATCAGATACAAGTGCAAAAATCAGAGGGGTGCCCAAGATTTTTTCCAAATTTTGTGTTGCTGCAAGTGCATGAAGTCCTTTGGCATTATATGTGCTGGTATCTTTTAAAGCATATTCGATTAAATTATCCACACTTGAGGTTTTTAAAATAATCTTGCCTTCATTTGTATCAGTTACTTGAAATAGAAGTACTTTTTGATCTGGGTCTTCTCCTTCAACCAATCCAACTACAGGGTTTTTATATGCAGATGTATCGGATCCAATTACAAGTTTAGTAATATCTTTTGCATTCAAAGGACTATTTTGATCGATTTCTGAGTTAATGGTTACATCGCTGGTGGCTGGTGCCATTGGCATGAAAATTGCAGTCCAATTTCCATCGTCGCCTCTTGTCATGGCAATGCGAGAAAGTGATTTATCTTCGTTTGCGTTAGTCCCAATATAAAATTGGTCTGGGCTAGCGTATGCTGTTGTATTTACATCAACGCCTAGTGATTCTGTTGAGATTGAGCGAACCAGACGGCGGTCTACACTACTGTTTTTTGCGATTAGTACCTGAGTTAAAAACATCAGAATACTTATCGCAATCAAGTTTTTTCTCATAAATCTCCTTTTATTGATTTTGTGAATAATAAACTTTTTGATATAACTACGGATGCGCATTTGATAATTTTAAATGATTTTATAGTTTTAGAAAACACATTAAATCATTTTTATTTTGATTTTATTTTTTCTGCAAACGAAAAGCCGCCTGTAATTAAACAAGCGGCTTTTAAAATTTAAAGTTTAGACTAATAAATTTATATTTTTAGTCTGCTCTTTCTTTGCGTTTGCGATCAGTTGGCTTGAGATATTTTTTACGTAAACGAATTGACTTTGGTGTGACTTCAATTAATTCATCGTCGTTAATCCAGTCAAGAGATGTTTCAATTGTCATGACTCGTGGTGGTGCAAGTTTTATTGCATCATCAGTTCCGGATGCTCGCATATTTGTGAGTTTTTTGCGTTTTGTTGGGTTTACATCCAAATCATTTTCTCTACTGTGTTCCCCGACAATCATACCTTCATAAACCTCATCAGTTGGTTTAGTGAGAAGTACACCGCGCTCTTGAAGTGTGTCTAATGCATATCCGGTAATTGTTCCGGCTTCCATGGAAATCATGGCGCCTTTTGTACGGCCAGCAATTGGTCCGGCGTACTCTTCATATCCCAAGAAGTTGTGGCTAAGCATTCCTGTTCCACGTGTATCGGTTAAGAACTGACTTCTAAAACCAATTAAACCACGGGCAGGGATCTTGAATTCAAGACGAATTTTATTAGCCCCATGGTGTATCATATTTTTCAAAAGTGCTCGGCGTTTACCAAGTGTTTCCATTATAATGCCTTGGTACTCATCACTAACGTCGATAATTAAATATTCAAAAGGTTCACACTTTTTTCCATCAATTATTTTGTAAATAACTTCTGGAGCTGAAAGCTGTAACTCAAATCCTTCGCGACGCATTTGTTCGACAAGAATCGAGAGGTGGAGCTGTCCGCGTCCGGAGACTTTATAAGTATCGGCAGATTCGGTTTCTTCAACGCGTAAGGCTAAATTTGTTTTTAATTCTTTGTATAATCTGTCACGAATGTGGCGAGAGGTTAGATATTCACCTTCTTTTCCACCAAACGGTGAGTCGTTGACTGAGAAGTTAATAGATAGTGTTGGCTCATCAACGGCAACATATGCATGAGGAATTGGTTTGCCAACGTCGCATAAAGTTGTTCCGATTGTGATTTCTTCCTCGACTCCGGCTAATGCGACAATGTCGCCAAATTGTGCTGATTCAACTTCAACACGTTTGATTCCTTGAAACTGATAAATTTTAAGAACTTTTGTTGGTTGTCCAACATATGTATCTTTACAAGCAATTAATTGTTTTGAAATATGGCTTGTTCCGCTGAATACGCGACCAATTGCAATTCTGCCAAGATATTCAGAGTGATCAATGTTTGTGATAAGAATGGCAAGATCGTCTGTTTCTTGTGTTGGCACTGGAATATGTTTTAGTATTGCTTGAAATAGAGGGTCAAGCGTTCCTTCGTGTGGGGTGTTAGGATCAAGACTTGCAAACCCTTGTCTGGAAGATCCATATAACATTGGAAAATCAAGTTGTTCTTCAACTGTTGCAAGATCCAAAAATAGATCGTGAATCAGTCTTTCCGTATGAGCGATATCAGCATCTTTTCTGTCGATTTTATTGATTAATACAATTGGTTTTAAATTAAGTTGCAGTGCCTTTTGTAAAACGAAACGTGTTCCTGGGAGCGGTCCTTCGGCTGCGTCTACAAGAAGTAAGAAACCTTCAACCATTTGGAGTGTTCTTTCAACCTCTCCACCAAAATCCATGTGGCCTGGGGTATCGACGATGTTGATTTGACCTTCAGGAAGTCTGATTGAGGTATTTTTTGCAAGAATAGTTATTCCGCGTTCTCTTTCAAGTTCGCCGGAATCCATTACACGTTCATTTTCCTGCAAATTAATATTTGACACTGTGCCTGATTGTTTTAACATTTGGTCAACTAATGTTGTTTTGCCATGGTCAACGTGCGCAATGATGGCAATATTTCGAATATCAAGCCTCTGCTTAAAACTCATTGTATTCCTCTTAAAAAATAAAATTAAATTTCTAAAACCCCTCACCAATCCCAGAGTAATAACCAGTAATTTTACTGAATTATGGTTCTTTTATTTGAGATACTAGCAAAATTCTAACAAAATAATGTGAACATTGCAAAAAGAAATAAAAAACAAAGAAAGTTAACTAAAAAGCTAACTTTCTTTGTTTAACTTCAGTTATCAGAACTTTTAACTACTTATCTGTTGATGGCACAAAATGGAAGCAATGCCATTGTGCGAGCAAGTTTGATTTGTTTGGAAAGGGTTCTTTGATGATAGAAACAGTTTCCGGAAACTCTTGATGGAAGTATTTTGTAACGTTCTGTTAAAAACCCTCTAAGAAGATTTACATTTTTATAATCAATCAATATTTCTTGATCAGGTATTGCGCAAAAGCGGCAATGCTTCTGAGATAAGTAAGCGGATTTTCTTACTTTTTTACTTAATAAGCGTGTGCTTATCTTTAATTTGTGTTTTGCCATGACTTAATCCTTGATTTATTCGTTATTTTCAATATCTATGTCTTTGTTTTCAAAGTCGCTACCCAAGAGGCCTTCCATCTTGTGGTCTTTTACGAATTTATCCACATTTGTAGCTCTTCCAGCATCGATTGGATCTGGTTTTATGTATGCGGCTGGCGCATTGTTAGAAAGCTTAACTGTGGCATAACGCATGATAAATTCGTCGCATTTAATCTTAACGAAAGAATCAAGTTCTTTTACAAAGTTTGTGACCCCTGCATTGTCCGCAATTTCATAGCGAGCAAGGATATAAACACCGTAATCACTTTTTTCGACAGGATAAGCAAGGCGATACTTTCCCCACTTATCAAAAACTGAAAGCTTGCCTTTTATATTTGCAAGCTCTTTGTCCAGATAACGCTCGATTGATGATATTTCATCATCGGTAATTTCTGTACTTGCTAGAAATAATGTTTCATAGCGTAACATAGGTTCTCCCGAACTAAAAATAATTTGAATATGTAAACAACCTGTTAAGGGGGAGATAACAACCATCTATGTGGTTGTAAATGGAACCCTTAAAAACTACAAAGAACTGCTTTTAGAATAGCAAAAATGGGTATTTATGCAACTATAAGAATTCTTAGATTATAAAATTTAAAATTCTATATAAGTTACTGCAGGAGGTAATATTGGTACTTCTACTGTAGGGATAGGTAAGCCTCTTGCTTGGAAGGCAGTTTCAAGCATTGCAATAATGTTGGCGTGGTTTCTAGCTCTTGCATAATCCAATGCTGTGCGATTATTTTTGTTTGGGATGTCGCTAGTCGTTTTTGCGGTGATATCAGCACCATGCTGTATTAATAAATTTACAAGATTAGGGCATTCCAGCATTGCGGCAGTATGTAAAGGCGTTGTTCCAATCGAAAAACGTTTAGTCATGATCGGATTTCTTGGCTTTACAAGCGGCATATTAATATCTACCCCTGCATCAATTAAAATTTTTGATAACACAATTCGTTCAGTACGTATGGCTCTGTGTAGCAAAGTTTCACCATTATCAAGGTCAATTCTGTTGGCGAGCATAACTATATTTGCATTTATTAAGATAGATATAATTGTTTGATATGTTAAAAAACTTGCGAATCTTTTATTAATTAATCTTAGGTTTTTTAGTCTGTTGATTGCAAGCTCAACTTCTTCAAGAAGTTTGGCTTGATTACTTGCGTTTGCTAAATCGCTTTCAATATATCGAGCTAAAACATTTTCCAACGCTAAATCAGGTAGATATGAAAAATCTACATTTTCTGCAACAAATGGCAGCGGTTGTTCTGCAGTAGCGACTGTTGTTCCAGCGATAGCGGCCGCGGATTCAGGAGCCTGTGCGATATCTTCCATTGCAAGCAAATTTGCAGTAGGAAGCGCTATGATAAATCCTGTTAAGAGTAATTTTTTTATGTTTTTCATAACACAATCCTTAATTCTAATTATTTTGTTTTATTTTACATATTTGAAAAATCTAGGGACCTTACATTTGGATATATGGCAACAGCAATATGAGGAACAGCTAATCCGCTTGTTTGATAGGCAGCCTCAAGTATTTCAATGATTTCTTGTCGTTGAAATGATCTTGCAATATCCAATGGGGTTATGTTGTTGTTTCGTGGGTTATGGCTGACCGTTTTAGCCATAATATCAGCGCCGTGTTGTATTAATAGCGACACAATATTTGCATATCCCATTTTTACAGCAATATGTAGGGGTGTTGATCCGATAGGGAAGCGCTTAGTGAATTTTGGACTTCTTGGTGTTATAAGTGCCACATTAACATCAACTCCTGATTTAATTAATATTCTGGCTAAGGCAATACTTCCTGTTCTTATAGCCATGTGTAACAATGCTTCGCCCGTATCAGGGTTGACTTGATTAGCATATAAACCTATATTTGCAGCCCTTAAAATATCTATGACTTCTGTATATGTTAAAAACTTTGCTAGTCTTTTATTTATTAGGCGCAATTCTTTTAGCTTATTGATTGCTATTTCGAGTTTGCTAAGAGTTAATGCATTTATATCCGGTTCGATATACTGTGCCAAAATTTTTTCTAATATTTTATCTGTTAGATCATCTGATATATTTAATAAGCTATCAATGCCAGTTGATCTAAGTTCTTGTGTGTCTTGCGTTTCAGGCCCTTCCATTGCAAGTATATTAGCAGTAGCACAGCCCACAATAAAACCTGTTAAAAGTAATTTTCTTATATTTTCCATTATGAGTAAGCTTTTTTATTTTTAAAGGGTAAAATCGTCAATGCCATCTTCAGCTCTGACAGGGCTAGCAAGCCCCTTTTGTATATAAGCATTTTCAATAATTTCAATAACGGTTGTGTGCCTACTGTTTCTTGCCAAATCCAAAGATGTGACATTATTTAACGTTGTAGCACGAGTGTCTATAACCGTAGCAGTAATATCAGCTCCATGCTGTATTAAAAGATCCACAATTCTGTAATATCCATTTTCTGAAGCGATATGCAGAGGGGTTGATCCGACTGAAAATTTGCGTGAAAACTTAGGATTTTGTGGTACCACGAGCTTAGCATTAACATTTACGCCTGCTTTAATCAAAATTCGAGCTAATGCAATATATCCTGTACGTATTGCTCTGTGTAATAAGGTTTCGCCAGTTTCAGGATTTATTTGGCTTGCCAGTTCAACTATGCCTATAGACCTTAAGATTTTTATGATTTCGTCATACGTTAAAAGATTTGCGAACGTTTTGCTTATGAGTCTCAGGTGTTTTAGTTCTTTGATTGTAATTTCAATCTCATTGAGAATTTTGCCTTGATCTTCACTTTTTAGATTATCTTCAATATATTTTACCAAAATATTTAAAATTAACTCATCCGGCAGGCCTAATAAAGAGTTAGGATCAAAAATTTCTTCAAAGACAGTCTCATCACAAACCAAGCTTGGTGTGACTGAAATTTGATAAGGGCTTTGGGTGCGAGAGCTGCTTGGCTGTTGGATAGCTAGCGCCTCTTCATCTTGAAGATAAGAAATTTTTGGTATTGCTGCAGATATATTCGCAAGGATAAATCCTGTAATAAATCCTGTTAGAACCAATTTTTTTATATTTTTCATAACAACCTCCTTTAGTTTGCTTTTTATAATTCGTGTCCCGAATATTACATATAGTGATATTCGGGACGTCGATAATATTATATTTTTTGGAATCTGTGAATTACTTTTCCAATAATTCTAAACTGATCTTTTCCCCTTGAAAGGGCAATTGGTGCTTTTTTGTGATTGACTGCTTCAAGAACAACCAAGTCATCCATAAAGTTTACTTGCATGATTGCTCTGGTAGGTGTTTCTGTTCCATATTCAACGGCAACTATATCGCCGGAGTTTGTCCAAGTGGATGGAGAAACGACGAGTAAGTCACCTTTTACGAAATTAGGTGCCATGCCGTTATCTTCAACCGCCAAACAAAACATGTTTTTATCATCACTGTCAAGGACTGTTACGAATTGGTCTTTGTAGCCTGATGAGACTTGAACTAGTTGGTTGTTATATGCTGATGGCTGTGATGGAATTTGTCCAACAACAGGAACAATTTTCAATTTTAAAGTGTAATTTGAAAGTTGATTTCTAATTTCATCTGGAATTTGAATATTTACAGGAAGATCTTTACGACTTTGATTTGATGTTTCAAAAAGATCCGTTGCATCAATTTCGAATGCTTCAGCTAACTTTTTAAGTGCATCTTCATTCCAGCGACGTGTTCCATTTTTTATATGAGTTAGATAACTTTCTGACATCCCGGTCTTTTCAGCCAGGACCTTAGTTGTCCAACGACGTTCTCTTAAATACTCTTTGACTCTGAGTTTTGTTGAAATCATGGTATAACCCCCCGTATTACGTGAAACAATATATAATAAAATACATATTCATTCTATTCTTAACGATATTGTCTTTCAGAT
>Ga0172379_10007888_pt1 | contig 13653 bp, 13 predicted proteins | sample GrowelOW334metaG_FD_119756 | JGI IMG/M metagenome (GOLD analysis project Ga0172379, IMG submission 119756) | Groundwater microbial communities from an aquifer near a municipal landfill in Southern Ontario, Canada - Groundwater well OW334 metaG | ecosystem: Environmental > Aquatic > Deep... | reverse complement strand
GCCTTCTTTGCCGATAACCAGTCCCATGTCCGCCTGATCCACAGCTACGGTGTATTTTAAGGTGGTGCCTTCCACGGCTTCTGTTACAACCACAGCCTCGGCGTGTTTGACGATGTTTTTGACTAGAAACTCAATAAACTCTTTCATGCGGTAGGTTCCTTGGCGTCTGCAGCGTCTGCCTTAGGGCTGTACTTATGATAGCTGTACGTACCTTCTACCATGTGCTTGACCGAGTCGGTTAACAACGCGCCTTTGGCAACCCACTCAGCCAGTTTTAGCTTGTCAATAACGGGTTTTACAGTCGCGCCAGGATTATAGTCGCCCAAAATGGCTAGGTATTTGCCGTTGCGCTTACTTCTGGTTTGCGCCACTACAACTTTGTAGGTAGGTGCATTCTTTTTGCCTGTTTTTGCTAATCGTATCTTAAGCGACATAACTGCGGTATTCTAGCAGCCGACCGGGTAAAAATCAATCTTTAGTTTCAAGACCCACTAACCCGTTGGCAGCGGCTTCCATTTCTGCGCGTTGTTTGCTTTTGCCCACGCCTTCCCCAAAAACCTTACCACCCACCTTCACTTCGATCTTAAAGGTTTTGTCGTGATCCAACCCCCACGAGTCAACCAACGCGTACTCTGGGGTAAAGCCGTACTTTTCTTGCGCTAGCTCCTGAAACTTAGATTTAGCGTCTTTGTATTTTTCTTCTCGGACTATGTCGTCAATTTTATAGAACAGCTCGCGCGCCAGAAAGTGTTTACAAAAGTCCAGACCGTTTTGCGTATACAGCGCACCTAAAACCGACTCAAAGGTGTTGGCTAAAATGTACTCGCGGTCCCGCCCGCCGGTAGCCTCCTCCCCTTTGGATAAGAGCAAAAACGCACCGTAGCCAAGCCGTTTGGATTCGTGAGCCAGGGAGGGTGTGCATACCATAGCCGATCTGTAGTTGGTAAGATCGCCTTCAGGCAGATTAGGAAATTTGTGATATAGAAATTCGCTGGACAGAAGTTGCAGCACCGCGTCGCCCAAAAATTCCAGCCGTTCGTTGGAAACCAGTGCCGTGCCGTGATGCTCGTTAAGGTAGGACCTGTGGGTAAAGGCGACCTCAAACAAGCTGCTAGAGGCTTGGCTAGACCCTACTTGGGTTTGGAGTATGTTAGCTAATGCAGTAAAGTCCATACAGGGTGCTAGTCTAATTTTTCTTCCAACGCGTCGAACAGATCCTTAACACTTTCTATGTCGCCTTGGCCGCTAACCAGGTCGACTGTAAACATATCTTCTAACTCTTCTAAAATTTCCTGCAGTTCAAGTTCGCCCAAGTTAAGATCGTCGCCAAAAAACATATCCTCCAGGATTTCTTTTGGCTCCATGCCAGCTTTGTGCGCGATAAGTTGTTTGACCCTATCTTTGTAATTAGTGTTCTTCATTAGGTGTTGTGCTGGCAGCCACGCTACCCAGCACTCCGTTGACAAATTTGCTGGAGTTTTCGCTGCCGAACTCCTTGGCCAACTCTACGGCCTCGTTTATGGCTACACTGGCGTTGACTTTGGCATTAATCAGCTCATAAACCGCTACGCGCAGTATTGCCAAGTCTATTTTAGCAATTCTGTCAAGCGGCCATTCTGGTGCGGAGGTAGTAATAACCTTGTCTACGCGGGCTAGATCCGCTTTTACACCTGCGACCAGGCTTTGGACCAGCTCTAGATCTGCCTGTGCGGTTTGGGGCATATCAGACACAAGCTCCTCTGGAATATCATCCGCGCCACCAAAAAATTCCGCGTACAGTTTTAGCAGCGCTAGTTTCCTTGCTTGATGCCTTGGGTCTACTTTTTGCATGATGGACAGGCGTGGTGCGGCAGTTTTACCGCTCCGCACTCCTTGCACTTAACGGTGTTAATGGGCGATCTCTTGTAGTGCGAGTTTCTTTTAATTCGCACCTGGCTTTTGCTAGTTTTTCTTTTTGGAACCTGCATGGTGGTATATTAACCGGGTTAAGGGCGACTTGTCAACCTTTTTGCGATTATGGTTAGCAGCGTTTTGCCATACCTGCGGGTTTCTACCTGTAGTTGCTCAACAAGTTCCTTGGGTATGTCTACGGGCGGCTTGGTAGACGACGAGAGCATAAAGAGTACGCCGGTGGGAGTTAGCCTCGCCACGGCCAGTTTGAGTAGATGGCGATGGTTGGTGTCTGTGTAGTACGGGTCGGCAAAAATTAGGTCGTAAGTGCTTTCAGTATTAGCCAGAAATTTTAGGACCTCGTCCCACATGGGCGTAGCTGAGTCTGTAAACCCGCAACTTTTGAGATTCTTTTGAATGATCTCCATGGCATACTTGGACTCGTCTACAAAGTCGCACGAACCTGCTCCCCTGCTTAAGGCCTCTATGCCAAGATTGCCGCTGCCGGCATACAGATCTAGACACCGGGAGTTTTCTATACGGTCGCCGATAATAGCAAACATGGCTAATTTAACCACCTCTTGTACAGCCGTTAGTTTTTGGGTGTTGGGTAGTTGTAATTTTTTACCTTTAGCTGTGCCTGTTGTTACTCTTAGCATACTGGCTTGTCGCTCTAATTTTGGCCTACATACATACCTTGCTGAGTTATTTTCTCAAGCAGCAGCGGATACTTGGCAAGTTCCGCAAAATACTTACGCGCCTCCTTACTGGCCACCTCCAAAAGCTCAGTGTCGTAGACACTAGCCAGTTTAAAAGTGTTGATGCCACTTTGCATTGTACCAAAAATATCGCCCTGTCCGCGCAATTTAAGGTCAAGCTCCGCTAACTCCATACCGTTGTCTATAGTTTCCATATACTTTAGCCTTTGGCGTGCCGCGTGGGAATTACCTGTATATAGTAGGAGGCAGTGGCCTTGCTGACCTAAGCGGCCGACCCGCCCTCTTAGCTGGTGTAAGGACGCTAGCCCGTACCTTTCCGCGCTTTCCACCACAATAATTGCGGCCTCAGGTACGTCTATGCCCACTTCTATTACGGGCGTAGATACCAGAAACCGTACTTTGCCGGTCTTAAACGCCTCCATAGCGGCTTCTTTTTCTTTGGGTTTCATTTTACCGTGCATAAGTAACATCTGTTCCGTGGGTAAGATACGTTGGAGGTTTTTAAACTCCTGGTGGGCGGCTTTGATATGGTCAAAGTCCTCGTGTGTTGATTGGTCTATAAAGGGACACACAATAAAGGTTGGTTGGTTTTGAGCTTTGATCCACTGGTACAGCTTGTCTCGCTCTTGGTCCCCGGCGACTCTGGTTTGGATGTTTCTGCCCTTAGGTGTGTGGGGTTGTACAACCGAGATGGCTAGATCGCCGTACACCGTTAGGGCTAAAGTTCGTGGGATGGGTGTGGCGGTCATGGCAAGCAGATTTGGTATCAGCTGGTCTGCCGTATCGGTTATGAGTTGGCCTCGCTGTTCTACACCAAAGCGGTGCTGCTCATCTATGATTACTAAGCCCACTTGTGCTAGCCGAGTTTTAGCATATAGCAGCGCGTGTGTGCCAATTGCGATATCAAACTCCTGGGTAGCTTTTGTGCTTGTGCTTGCCGTTTGTAGGCTAAGTTTTGGCCGCGCATCAAAGTTACGGGTAAGCAACTGGGTGAAGGTGGCAAAGTGTTGCGCCGCTAAGAGCTCCGTAGGGGCCATCAAGAGTGTCTTGTAGCCGTTTAGGTAGCACAGATAGGCTACGATAAGGCTCACAACGGTTTTACCACTGCCTACGTCACCCTCTAACAGCCTGTTCATGGGGGTTGGTGCTTGTAGGTCGGCAATTATGGCATCCAGAGCTTGGCGTTGGGACGGAGTGAGTTTAAAGGGCAGGCTGCGCACCAACCCCTCAATACTTGTTTTATGCGGCTCATACAGTAGTTGGCAGCCGGTTAGGTTCTTGGTCCAGTCCTGCTTTCTTTTTTCCACCTTGAGCAGCTCGACAAATACTTCTTCAAATGCCAACCGTTCTCTGGCCTTGCTAGCCTGGGCAAGGGTTTGAGGAAAGTGGACATGGTGTAGACTGGCCGACAGCTCCGGGAATCCGTAGTGAGCCACCAAAGCTTGCGGCAAGACGTCTTTAACGGTGTCTGCGGAAATGCGCTTAAGGATGTCGTTATTTCTAGAGCGCAACCAGCTGGACGAGATGCCCGCCGTTTCCGGGTAGATTCCCACCAGTCGAGCTGTGGACTTTCCTCCCTCCCCCGGTTCAAGCTGCGGCGAAAAGAGACACTTTTTGTTTTTGTATAAAGTGATTTTTCCGCTCACAGTGTACGTTTTGGTTTCTTGCAAGGTTTTTTTTAAATAGTGCTGGTTAAACCACAGTAGAGCTAAGCTGCCTGTTGAGTCTGTTAGGTTGGCAATGGTTACCTTTTTGCCGGTTGAGGTGGTGAGATTTGTTACCCTGCCCATCACCCCGGTTACCGAAACGCTTTGGTTAACAAGCGTATCTTGGACGAGTACCTTGTGGCTGTAGTCGTTGTATCTAAAGGGAATGTGGTATACAAGGTCACCCACAGTTTTGATAGCTAGCTTGGCCAGCAGCTGCTCGTACTTTGGGCCCACCTGTGCCAGGCGTCTAACGGGTGTGGCCAGCAGGTCGCTTTGCATATACTTGGCGGAAGTAACTTAGACCAAAAACGGTAATACAGACGTAGCCAGTAGCGCCAGTGATGCTAGAACGATCACAGTTTTTTTATAGTACCCTTTTTTCTTGGCAGCTTTGTGCAGGGTAGTTAAATTAGTCATTACGCTATCTTACCAGATGTTGCTATTTGTTTCACCGGTAAGTATTATTGCGCAATGCAAGTTGTGTTTTTAAATGTTTGGCACTGTACCAACAGGACTAACATGGAGGAGTTTTTACAGCAGCACGCGCAGGATACGGATGTGTTCTGCTTCCAGGAGGCTGATGGGCCTACCGAGCAGGTGTGTAAGGCCATCCTGCGGGAGTACCGGATGTTAGAGGGGTGTAAGCGTCTTTCGGCAGCCGACGATCTGCACCAGATGACCTTTGTGCGGCAAAGTATTGCCGTTAGCGCCAGTGCGCTGGTGTTGCGTGACACACCCGATACCGGTTTAGCGCTGTATACCTGTCTCCAAACTGAGACCGGGGTCGTACATGTGTATAACGTGCACGGGGTGTCCAGACCGGGCGACAAACTGGATAGTGCGGGCAGACTCATGCAGTCCCGTAAGCTGTTGGAAAGCTGCAGCACTTGTAAGGGCTTAAAGGTGGTGGGTGGCGATTTTAACCTGGATCCTAGCACCCAAAGCGTGCACCTGTTTACCCAAGCCGGCTACCGGAATCTACTTGCCGAGTACCACATTGCTACCACCAGAAATAGGTTTGTGTGGGAGCGCTATCCGGAAACTAAGCAGTTATTTTCCGATTATGTATTTGTTAACGAGGAACTACGAGTGACAGAGTTTAAGGTTCCAAATGTGGAGGTATCGGATCATTTGCCTATGCTGCTAACCTTTGAGTGTTAGCCCAGTCTACACGTAACGTCCAACACCTTTTCCGCCCATTTTAAGCGGCTGCGTGCGTCATGCAGAATCTTGGCCCTGGGCTGCATCAGGGTGTGTAGGTCTGCCAAGGCTAGCTTAGTGGTTTGGTCGCTAGGTAAGCTTGTGGCGCAAGATTGGCGGCTGGGACTGGTTGGGTATACAGCTTGATCACGCCTTAACCGGTCTAAAAAAGTCGCGCTTACCAAAGTGGATGATGGTGGTAGGGTCGGTGTTAAGGGGCGCGTTGATGTTGGTGATCTTGTGGCCGTTTTCCTCCACTCCGCCCTGTTCGATGGTTCGTTTAATGTCGCCAGTGGAGTATTTGCCTGCCAGGGCAGTTTTTAGAAAGTCCAGGATGGTATCTCCAGCGGAGGCTTGTGAGGGTACAACCTGGTTGGGCGAGATTACTTTGTTTTGCACCGTAGCTGTAAAGTTTTCTTCCGCGGCAACCGCAGCCGCTGAGCCATGTAGCAACTCCACGATGCGTTTAGCCATAAGTTTTTTGTAGCCCATGGGGTTTTCGCCGCGGTCTAGTGCGGCCTTAATAGCTTGGAGTTCGGACTCCGGGGTGTCTGTAAGCAACTCAAGTCCCACCATAATATGGGCATCGTCGTACGACATAGCTTTGCCATACATTGCTTCCGGCGGATCCGACAGGTTAATGCCGTTACCTTTAGTTTTGCTCATGGTGCGGCCATCGGGAGCGTCCATCATTTTAGTGGTCCGTACAAACTTGTCTTTGGCTAAATACTCTTTAACCAGGTGTCTGCCCATAAGCATATTAAAGGTTTGGTCAGTACCACCGATTTCCAGGTCGACCTGCATGGCGACACTGTCGTAGCCCTGCAGTAATGGGTAGATAAACTCCTGTAACTGAATCGGGTTGCCCGCGGCCAGCCGTTTTTGGAAAAGGTCGCGCTCCGTCATTTGTTGGACGGTAGCGTGCGCCATTAAGGCAATACTTTGCTCTAGCGTTAGCTTGGATAGCCAGGTGAAGTTGCGCTTAAAGAGTACTGGATTAGGTCCGGCAAAATCGATGAGTCTACCCACCTGCTTTTGCCACCCTGCCATGTTGTGTTCTATTTCTGCGTCGGTCAGGATCTTTCTGGTGGTGTCTTTGTCTGGGTCGCCTACTTTTGCGGTGTAGTCGCCGACCAAAAAGATAACCTCATGCCCCAGCTCCTGAAGTAGCCGCAATGCCCTTACCCCCATGGCGTGCCCTACGTGTAGGAATGGTCCGGTGGGGTCAAAGCCCTGATACACCCGTAGGCGCTCGCCACTCTCAAGCTTGGTTCTAAGGTCAGCTGGCGTAGGATAGATGGCAGCCACTCCTCGGGTTAGGAAGTGCTCAATTTTTGCGTGGTCGACTATGATTTTTGACATATTATAGGTAGAATATACCATACATGGTCAGATCGTCGTCAAGGTTAGTAAGAAGGATTAAAGCTTTTGTTACGCGCGGCGTTAGCTTACGGCAAGAGGGCGTGCCCCAAAGGTCCGGTACGGTAGCGCCTGTGAGTGCGGGCAGGCGCAAATACGCCAGTAAGAAACTTATGGTGCTGACTTATTTGGCTACGGCATGCTTGATTGGCGTGGTAGCCTTTTTGGGAATAGCTACGGTGGTTTTTATAATTTTTTCCTACCAGCTGCCGTCGCCCGATAAATTATTAAATCGAAGTCAGGAGCTGTCTACTAAAGTTTTGGATCGCACGGGCAAACCCATCTATGAGGTTTACGGGGAAAAAAACCGCGAACTGGTGGAACTTAAAGACATTGCGCAGAACTTACAACATGCCACTTTGGCCACGGAGGACGCCGATTTTTACGTGCATAGTGGCTTTTCCCCACGCGGCATGACCCGGGCGGTTAGAAATGTTTTTTTGGGGGCCAGTCTCCAAAGTGGGTCTACCTTAACTCAACAGGTAGTTAAAAATACCCTCCTCTCGCAAGAGCAAACTATCACCAGAAAAATAAAAGAGTTTATTTTGGCACTTCAGCTGGAAAGTAAGTATTCCAAGGATGAAATTTTGCAGATGTACCTAAATGAAACGCCCTACGGTGGCCAAAACTACGGGGTGCTTACCTCGGCCAAAGCATATTTTAACAAGGCGCCAAAGGACCTTTCGTTGGCGGAGGCGGCGTATTTGGCGGGGTTGCCGCAAAGCCCTTCCGTGTACTCGTACTATAGTTCCGACCCAAGTAAAGGCTTAGCACGCAAAGATTACGTTTTGTACTTGATGAACGTGCGCGGGTGGATGGGCGTTGACGGTAAACGGCACTATATTAGTAAAGAAGAGTACGAGAGTGCCAAACAAGTGGAGCTGCAGTTTGAACGTGGGCACGCATCGTTTTTAGCGCCGCACTTTGTATTTTATGTTAAGGAGTTGTTGGCGCAGAAATACGGTGAGGCTAGGGTGGAGGGCGGCGGGTTAATTGTTACCACCACGCTGGATCTAGCTGTGCAGGAGCTGGCCGAGCGCATTGTTAAAGAGGAGGTGGCCAAGGCTAAGAACCTGGATGTGGGGAACGGCTCGTTGGTGGTACTAGATCCAAAAAATGGGCAGATCCTGGCCATGGTGGGCTCCAAGGACTACTTTGCTGATCCGGAACCCGAGGGTTGCGTGTCCGGAGCTACCGGTCCCGGATCGTGCGTATTTGACCCCAACCTAAATGTGGCATTGGCGCTTAGGCAACCCGGGTCGTCTATAAAGCCTATAACCTATGCCACTTTACTTACCAAAGGGTATACCGCTAGTTTTCCGTTTATGGATGTGCCCACAACTTTTGAAAACATGGCCGGGCAAAAGGTCTATAAAGTTGTCAATTACGACGGTACGTTTAGAGGGCCCATGTCGCTTAGAAAGGCGTTGGGCAATTCGTTAAATGTGCCGGCGGTTAAGGCGTTAAAGCTGGCAGGCATTACCAACATGGTGGAGCAGGCCAAAAAAATGGGTATCACCTCTTTTAGTCGCGCTGAAGGGTACGGCCTAGCACTAACGCTTGGGGGCGGAGAAACTAAGCTGCTTGAGATGACGGGCGCCTTTAGTGTTTTTCCGGCCAAGGGCATGTTTAGGCAGCCGGAGGCGGTTTTAGAGGTACGGGATGCCGGAGGTGGCATGCTGTACAAATGGGCGGACACTGGCGGCACGCGGGCGTTAAGCGAGGACGTAGCCTTTTTAGTTTCGGACATTCTGTCCGATGATGGTGCCAGAAGCGAGGCCTTTGGGTTTGGCAGTCTGTTGGCCATTCCCGGGCATGAGGTAGCGGTTAAAACGGGGACTACGGATGACAAGCGGGACAATTACGCTATTGGGTTTACGCCGTATGTTGTGGCGGGGGCCTGGGTGGGCAACAATAACAACGACAAGATGAATCCCTACCTGTCTTCCGGTATTACCGGGGCCACTCCCATCTACAATCGGTTTATGAAAGAATATATCAAGCTGTACTACGGCGTGGATACCAAGAAGCCGCTTGAAAAGTTTGAGCCGCCTAAAACCGTAAAAAAGGTGGAAATTGATAAGCTTACCGGTATGTTGCCTTACGGTGACGGCGAGAAGCGACAGGAGTGGTTTGTTGCTGGAACTGAGCCTACGGCTGTAAGTGACTGGTATCAAAAACTGGAAGTGTGCAAGGTAGACGGCAAGATTGCCAATCAGAGTTGTAAGGATGCGGAAAAGACCCGAGAAAAGAGTTACATTAAGATTAAGGCCGAACTGCCGGAATGGCAGGACGAGGTAGATAAGTGGGTGTCCGAAAGATACGGTGGGGATGACACCTACTTTCCGCCAACCACTAACTCCAAGCTGAGTTTTGATTCTGACGGCAATTCTTCCGGTGACAAAATCTCTGCTGACATTGTAGGATTTACCGACGGTCAGGTGGTTCCGCTGGAATTTAGACTCAAAGTGGACGCCTGGAGCGAGGACGATATTAGTCAAGTAAGCATTTACGTAAACGACACTAAAGTTACTGACGACAAGTCTTTTCCGTACGGTTACAACTTTGTGTTTACCCCGGCCGAGGCCGGAGAGAAAGAGTTTAAGATTAAAGCCCGTGACAAAAACGACAGAACGGCTGAGGACGCCATAAAACTTGTTATCTACGGCGGCGAAGAAACTGCAACTCCCTAACTTGACCTGCACATGCCCTGTGTGCTATACCATGTGCGCTTGCCCAGGTAGCTCAGTTGTAGAGCACCGTGACGGAATCACGGGGGTCATAGGTTCAAATCCTATCCTGGGCTTTGGTCGGGGGGTAGTATAGCGGTTAGCACGTCCGAGCTCGGATCGGAAGACACGGGTTCAAATCCCGTCCCCTCGGCTTGCGGTCACCAGAAAAGTTCACCAGTGTGACTTTTTTGCGTGACCGCTTTTAGTATTAGTGGCTAATGCCCTTCCACTTAAAAATGGCGGCGTCGACTAGTTTGATAGCCTCACTTTGACTGATGTCGGCCGTAAAGTACGTTTTGATGAGGACTGATCTCTTGTCGGAATCGATTTCTTGGCCTGTATACTCCTCCAGAAAGTCGACTTTTACTAGCTTGGGGCTGGTAGCTTGGATAGCGCTGAGCATATCGCCTACGGCCATGTTTTTGGCTATAACCACTGAGGTTTCTATGGACTGCGCGTTTTGTACTTCCGTTAGTATGCGCTCCACTTGCCGATGTTGGTTTAGCAGTTCCTGAGTAAACAAGGTGAAGCCGTTGTACCTGACTGTTCCTAGTACGGTGTTTTGACACATGATGGCAGCTTCCTGGGCGGTCGGTGTTGTGGTATAGGCAACCCCTTTAAGGCCGATGGAGTTAAGTAAAGCAGTAAGGAGTGCCGAAGTTTGTTTATGGAGGTCTTTTGGCAGAGCGGCTGTGTTAAAGACCAGGCATTCTACCACCCGCGTTTCTGCGTAGCTGTGCCAGTCTGTGGCAGGTGCTTGCTGAGTGTAGATTTTGCCCACCTCAAACAGTATGCCGGAGCCAAGCTGCTGTTTTGTGTAATTGGGGATTAATTCCGCAAGCGTACCGGCAAGCTGTGTTCTAAGCGCATTCTTGTGTGAATTCTGCGCGTTTTCCAGCACAATTTGCGCTCCCGCGAGCTTCTCGCTACGGGAAACCAGCGGATCGGTAATAAACTCGTGTGCTCCAAGTTGAACCATGATGTCACGCACAGTGTCCTCAAAAGTGTAAAGTGCTGGCGTGATGTCCTCGGGTGGTGCACTTTGGAGCTGCGCAGTGGGGATGTTGGCGTAGCCGTTTATTCTTAGCACGTCGGAAACAATATCATCTTCTACTTCTACATCGGTTCTAAAATAGGGCACCACAACTTTAAAACCCTCCGGGCTGCTGTTTAGCACCTGATACCCTAGCCTGGTTAGGATATCGGCAACCCGCTCGTGCGCAACGGTAAAGCCTGCGAGTTTAGCAATGCGGCTTAGTCTCAGGGTCATTGTCTTGGGCTGAGCCGGGGCGGGTTGCCAGTCAACATTTTGGTAGTACTCCCCTCCTGCCAGCTCCAGTATAAGAAAGGCCGCCCGTTGTATGGCGTACTCTGTAAGGTCAGGGTGTAAAAACTTATCGTATCTTAGTACTGTTTCGTTTTGAATTTTTAGTTTGCGTGACACCTTACGGATAACAGTCTGATCGTAGTTGCCGGCGTCCAAAATAATGTCCGTGCTGTGCTCGTCCACTCCCGTTGCGCGGCCTCCCACGATGCCACCGAGTACAGTTGCTACATCATCCTGCGTGAGCACAAAGGACTCTGGGTACAAAGATATCTCATCGCCCAAAAATGTACACAATTTTTCCCCATCACGGGCTTGCCTGATTACGATTTCCTGCTTGGTAAACTTAGCCAGGTCCTGAGCGTGCATGGGCTGACCGAGTTCCACCATAACGTAGTTGGTAATGTCTACTATGTTGTTAATAGCCGGTATGCCGTAGTCTTCCAAGCGGCTTTGTAGCCATTGTGGCGACGGCTTTACTTTAATATTTCTAAAAACCCGCGTATTAAAGCGGCGGACGATGGCGGGACAATCCACTTGGATGGCCACACTCTGGTTGCTGGCAGGGTTTTTACCCTCCTGAGTATACGTTTTCGGCAGTGTTAACTCGACGTTAAGATACGCTGCTAAATCCCTAGCGCATCCCAGGATCGATAGCCAGTCCGACCTGTCAAACCGGTGCTCCAGATCAAACACCTTGCCATCAAACGGCTTGTCGAGCATAAGCCCAATTTGGGTAAAAGCGTCACCGATTTGGGTAGGCGACAGCTTGCTAAGGTCAACATAGTCTGCTAGCCACTCTAAAGGAATTTTCATAGGTATGCTAAGCCTCCATACAATTTTCTGATATCGCTAATCCCAAATTTGGTCATCACTAAGCGATCTAAGCCCATACCCCACGCAAAGCCGGTGTAAATTTCCGGATCGATCCCGCTCATTTTTAGGGTGTTGTAGTGGATCATTCCGCACCCTAACACTTCCATCCAGCCTCTGTGTTTGCACACCGCGCAGCCGGCGCCCGCACAAAACTTACATTGCATGTCCACCCCCATACCGGGCGAGACCTCCGGATAGTACTTGTACCTAAACCTAAGCTGTACGTCGTTGCCAAACAGGTACTGATGAAAGACGGTCATTAACCACTTTAAGTTTTGAATGGTTATGCCAGTGTCAACCACAAAGCCTTGATACTGATGGAAAAATGATGAGTTGGTGGGGTTGGCAGTTTCGTTTCTATAACACTTGCCAGGTACCACAACCCTGATAGGCGGTTGATACTGCTCCAAAATCCGCGCTTCAATAGATGAAGTATGCGTGCGCAATAACATATCAGGCTCGCTAATAAACAAGGTATCCTGCAGATCTGTGGCGGGATGGCCTTGAGGCAAATTAAGCCGTCTAAAATTGTAGTCTGCGGTTTCGATCTCCGGTCCTTCGCCCACGGCAAAGCCGTAGTATCTAAAAAAGTGGTTCATGTGCCTAATAACTTGGGTTGTGGGGTGCAGATAGCCTGTGGCAACCGGTGGGTATGGGATGGTAAGGTCGATGTCTGTGCTGGCCACCTGAGCTTGATGGTAGTCTTTGCGACCCTGCTCTATGCTTGCTTCGACGTAGTTTTTGAGCTCGTTAAGCTTAGGACCCTGGGCTTGTTTTTCTGTGGGCGACAGATGTGGTAGCTGCCTGAGCAGTTGAGTAAGTACCCCGTGAGTTTTAGACAGATACTTAAGGTACAGCTCGTCGTACTTGCCGGTTTGTGCTGCGTCGGCTAAGTCCAACCTGTACTGCTCGGCTAGTGATGGTTCCAGCATAGTCGTTTGATTATACTATAAACTGCAGCTGGTGGGTGATAGTGAGGTTACGCTAAGTGCGGACGTGCAGTAGCCACAACCGCCTTGAACCCGTCTATATCCGAGTAAGCTAGCTCAGAGAGCGATTTGCGGTCAAGTAGCACGTTGGCCTTTTTAAGGGCGGCAATAAACCGGCTGTACATAATGTGTTCTGCGGAGAGTGCGCCGGTTAACCGGGCTATCCAAAGTCGCCTAAAATCCCGGCGTCTAATTTTTCTGCCGGCAAAAGCGTGCTCCCCTGCCCTAACTACAGCCTCGCTAGCTTTTTTAATAAGCTTGCTGCGCGCGCCTCGGTAGCCTTTGGCCAAGCTTAGCAGTTTTACTTTGCGTCTGTGCCCGCGTGGGCCGCCTTTAATTCTCATAGTCGTTTACCGTATTTGCCAAGCATTTTCTTAAATCTGCCTATAATTTTTTTGTTGGTGAACGCACTGGCTGCGGTACTTCTTTGTTTTTGCGCTACACCTTTGGTAACTTTTAAATGCTTTAGGCCCACCTTTCTTTTAGTAATTTTGCCGTTTTTACTTATTTTTATCCTGCTTATTAACGTTTTTCTTGTTTTTAACTTTGGCATGCTCTTGTTATTTCTTGATCAAAACTACCGAATAGGTATTACCTACTCGCCTTGGCTCAGCTTCCACTTTAGCAAACGGCGCCATTTGAGCAACAAAGCCCTTAAGCTTTTCTTCCGCCACCTTAGGAAACATGGCCTGGCGGCCTTTCATCATTAAACTTACCTTAACCACGTTGCCCGCCTCCAGGAACTCCACTGCCCGGTTGATCCTTTGTTGAACATCACCGCCGCTTATGGTGGTG
>Ga0172379_10007887_pt1 | contig 13655 bp, 23 predicted proteins | sample GrowelOW334metaG_FD_119756 | JGI IMG/M metagenome (GOLD analysis project Ga0172379, IMG submission 119756) | Groundwater microbial communities from an aquifer near a municipal landfill in Southern Ontario, Canada - Groundwater well OW334 metaG | ecosystem: Environmental > Aquatic > Deep... | reverse complement strand
TAGGATTGGCGATCCAAACGATTAAAAACGGGAGGATACCACGTACGACAAAAACCGCAAATAATAAACCCCAAAATAAAAAAATTTTTCGGTATTTTTCCGGCAAGGTCTTTAAGATATGGGCATTAATGACGGCATTGTCCACGCTACTGATAATTTCAAACAGACAGAGGCCGACAAGAACGATGATAAAACTCCAGGTCATAAAAAATTATTTAGTTAAGTCACTTAATTTTCGAAAACTTTCCTGCTGTATTTTTTTCATTCCCGAATCTGATGATGGTAGCCGCGATAATTTTTCATAAGTAATCTTGGCTTGAGCGACCCGACCTTGCTGGATCCGAGATTCAGCCCGAGGCGAGTAAGGGGAGACTCGGGGCGGAACCGGACCAGCTCCCCCGCCCAAATGAGAGGTAGTGGGCGGAGTAACTTCTCGGAAATAATTAGGATTACTGACATGAGAAAAATTCGGATGGGTCGAGAGTGCTTCAGAATCATCCCGTTCTATATTGATCGCTGCTTTTGATACGGGTTCTGGAGATTTTTTATCGCGCGCATAATATTCCAGCAGCTCTTTGACTTTATATTTATCCATCTTGGTCAGGCTCTTATCATTCTTCATTATTTCCAAAAGAGCGCTCTTACGTTGCAGCCGATCCAAACCACCCTTGATCTTGATTACGCCCTCTCTTTTAACGATCGCTTTAGCTATCGCCTCGCGATTATTCCTCAACATGCCAAACTCACCGCCTTGATGATAGGTGAGTTTATCTAATTTCCTTTTGAAATTGCCGGCTCCGCTATTAGTCTTAAAATTGATGCCCGCTTTGGGTAAAATATTCAAACCCATATTAATAATCTTTAAAACTATCTAATAATTTATTAATCTGCTCCAAATCTTCGGGCGATAAGCCGAGTTGAAAACGCTTCTCATAGAGATGATATTTATCGTCCCGGACTGTTAATAATGACGGCTTGATACCATGCCGGATCTTTTCTTGATACTTTTTAATAAGATCAAAAATCAACTCCTTGTTAGCTGCACTTAAATTTTTATAACCCGGATTAGTCCGCATCATCTCTTCCATCCGCTGGCTGAGCCGATAGTAGTTTTGACTGGATAAATCCTTAGTTACGTCGTGTAGATCCATATAATGTTATTATTAATTAGGAAATTAGAGATTGTGTTTTGGGGAGCGAGTATTTTTTCGTAATGGAAAAAGTCGCTTCCAGCGGCTTTTTCCCCCAGAAAAAATCCCGAGCGGAGAAAACATAATCTCTAATTTCTTAATATTTTTATGCCCTTATATTATACCACAAAAAAAGCCGGTTTTAAAACCAGCTTTCTTATATTAGCCAAAATATAATAAATTAAAGTCCGTCGTATTCCCGCATCGTCAGCTGTGATTCTATCTGTTTAACCGTTTCAATAACGACCGAGACGACAATTAAAAGGCTGGTGCCACCGACCGACAGAGATTGGATATTCGTAAAATAACGCATTACTAAAGGTAGCACCGCAATCAAACCAAGAAATAAAGCGCCGACCAAAATAATTTTATGAGTAGTCGCCGCTAAGTAATCACTGGTATTTTTACCGGGACGGATACCAGGGATAAAACCGCCCTGTTTCTGAAGATTTTCCGCAATTTGCGCTGGATGGAAGATAACTTCGGTATAAAAATAGGTAAAAGCAAACACTAGGATAAAATAAATAATGCCGTAAAATAATTGATTATTGAAAAGTCTGATCGTCCCCTCGGCGGCGCCAGCAATCCAAGCCGTTTTGGCATGGATCAAAAATTGAGCCAGCATGGACGGAAATAAAACCACGGAAATTGCAAAAATAATCGGGATAACTCCGGCCATATTAACGCGTAGAGGCAGGTGCGTGCTGGTCCCGCCAAAAGTCCGGTTACCACGAATCTGGCGGGCATATTGAACCGGAATATTACGCTGTCCTTCATTAATAACGACCACTCCGACCACCGTAATAAGAGCAATGACCGCAAAACCAATGAGCATAAACATCTGTGTCTGATCAAAAGTAATCAGGATCTGACTAACGGTGGTTGGCAAACTAGCGACGATACCGGCAAAAATAAGCAAGGAGATACCGTTACCGACATTCTTTTCGGTAATTAATTCTCCCAACCACATTAAAAAAATAGAACCGGCAGTTATCGTCAAAATCATCACCCCGAAATTAAAAGGATCAATATCGCCTAAGATTCCAGCTGAACCGCGCCGTAATAAAGTAATCATACCGTAGGCCTGAAAAACGGCCAAAGGGACAGTCGCCCAACGGGTCCACATATTAATTTTCTGATGACCCGCTTCCTCTTTCTGCATTTCCTCGACACTCGGAATGATCATACCTAGGAGTTGGAAAATAATGGAAGAGGTAATATAGGGAGCGACACCCATCATGACGATAGAAAAATTTTCCATGCCGCCACCGGAGAATAGATTAAGTAAGCCTAAAACCTGATTGGAAGCGAAAAGATTTTTTAAAGCGACGGCATTTACTCCCGGAACCGGAATATGCGCGGCCAAACGAAAAATAACTAACATCGCCAAGACGAAAAGGATATTATTCCTTAGATCCTTGGCTTTCCAAATTTGTTCTAATTTATCAAACATAAAATTTAGGCCGATTATAATTGACTCTTAAGACCGGCGCTCATTTTAATCTTCTCAAATTTAACCTTAACCGTCAATTTTTCTTTGCCGAGGATCTTGACTGGTTGATGATCAGAAGAAATTAATTTTTTCGCGAATAAAGCCGCTGGGCTGACCGTTTCATTGTCCTTAAAATTATTATTTATGGCTTTGACGCTGACCACCTGATTTTTCGGTTTAAGCGACCGGAAACCGCGGGACTTCGGGATCTGCAGTAATTGTTTTTTCAAACCCAATCGTTTTAAGCCCGAAACGCCGGAGCGCGATTTCTGCCCTTTCAAGCCACGTGTACTATAAGTACCATGACCGGAGGCGTTACCGCGGCCGACGCGTTTATTTTTTTTAGAGCTCCCTTTGGCTTTCCTAATCGTATGAAGTGATAACATATAAATATTTTTATTTCTCGTTTTTAACTTCCTTAATCGCTTCTTTCGGTTCTGGTCGGCGCAGAGAACGCAGAGCTTCAATCGTACAACGGGCGTTATTGATCTTATTTTTTGAACCCAAAGTCTTGCTAGTGACATTCTTGACGCCGGCTAGTTCTAAAATAACGCGAGTCACGCCACCGGAAATAACTCCCCGGCCCTTTTTGGCCGGTTTAAATATCACCCGGGCGGCGCCCATTTTATGTAAAACCATATGAGGAATAGTATCATTGACCATCGGAACATTAACCATTTCTTTCTTAGCTCGATTGACCGCTTTATTGACCGCCATCGTAACATCAGCGCCTTTACCTAATCCGACGCCCACATTACCTTTCCGATCGCCGATAGCCACGCAAGCGCGAAAATTCATCCTTTTACCGCCGGCCATAACCCGAGTAACCCGAGCGACCTCCAGGATTCTCTGCTCCATTTCGTCTTTCGGACGAGTGTCACGGCTCGCGCCGCGGCTATTACGCCCACCGCCAGATCGATTACCATCACGATTTCCCTGGCCGCCGCGCCCGGCGGATCGATTCCCGGATTGATTGCCGTATAAGTCTTTAGCGACGGTTTCCGCCGCGCCTACGGCGCTGTCTTTCGGTTTATCTTCGGTTTTTGTTTTTTTGTCCTCCATATAATAATAGCTAATTGCCGATTTTAATTGTTAGAATTCTAAACCGCCCTCCCGCGCTCCTTCGGCCGCGGCCTTAACCCGGCCATGATATTTATAAAAACCCCGATCAAAAACAACTTTAGTGATTTTTTTGCTCTTGGCTTTGCTCGCGATAAGTTTCCCTAATTCTTTGCCCGCGGCAGTCTTATTCGGCGCTTTGATTTCTTTAAGAGCCGCGCTCGCCAGGGTTTGACCGGTTAAATCATCGATCAACTGTAAAAACATCCCTTTATTGGAACGATAAACGCTTAGGCGCGGGCGAGCTTCCGTACCAGATACTTTAGCCCGAACGCGTAAATGGCGACGAGTTTGCTGTAATTTTTTTCCTTTTATTTTATCCATATATTTAGATATTTCTGGTTATCAAAAATTATTTTCCTTTCGCCGCCGCTTTCCCGGCCTTACGTCTGATTATTTCATCCGAATACTTAATACCCTTACCCTTATAAGGCTCGGGCTGACGGATTTTTCTAATCTGGGCGGCAATCTCCCCTAATAAAGCTTTATCAGCACTTTCTAAAGTAATGACGTTAGCGGCGACCGAGGCCTTAATTTCCTTAGGCAGTTTAAATTCCACCGGATGAGAAAAGCCCAAACTCATATTTAATTTGTCTCCCGCGACCGCGGCGCGATAACCGACGCCGTTGATTTCTAATTTTTTTATAAAACCGGTCGTCACGCCAACGACAGAATTTCGGACTAAGCTCCACATCAAACCCCACATGGCGCTGATATTCTTAGCTTCTTTATTAAGCGGCGTAACTTTGACATTATCTCCTTCCACTTTAATCTCAATAAGCGGGTTAAGCGGCAACCGCAATTCTCCTTTCGGGCCTTTAAAAGACGCCTCGCGGGGACCGATGGTTATTTGGACTTGAGGGCTTAATTTAATTGGTAATTTTCCTAGACGTGACATATAAGCATTTAATAATTAAAAAATTTCACCGATAATCTCTCCGCCAACTTTCTGCTTTTTCGCTTCCTTACTGGTCATCAAACCACGAGAAGTAGAAATGATCGCCATACCAAAATTATTTAAAACCGTAGGGATTTCTTCTTTCTTAACATAGGTTTTTAGACCAGGCCGGCTGATCCGCTTAATACTGGTAATCTGGGGCTTACCGTTCTTCCGATATTTCAACTGGATTTGCAGTTCATCAAATTTATTGCTAGCCCCGTTCAAACCGCCCGGAATAATCGCTACCTTTTTGACCCAGCCTTCAGTTTCCAAAATCTTAGCGATTTCGTATTTCAATTTGCTGAGCGGCAAAACGATCTCCGGCTTTTTTACAGCGGAAGCGTTGCGAATTCTTGTGAACATGTCTGCGATGGGATCCATCATATTTTTCTTGGTTTTTTAATTTATATTGGTTTACCAGCTGGATTTCCGAATGCCCAGCAAATCCCCGTTGTCAGCTAATTCCCGAAAACAAATGCGGCATAATTTAAAATCATTCATATAGCCGTGATTACGGCCGCAACGCCAACACCGATTTATTTTCCGGGTAGAAAATTTCGGTTTTCTTGAGGCTTTGACGATTAATGCAGTTCTTGCCATATATATTTAAATTATTTGCTGTCTTTTTTAAAAGGAAAACCTAGGAGACGGAAAAGTTCCAAACCTTCCTCCCGGTTACGGGCGTTGGTCGAAAGACATACTTCTAGGCCATAAGCGTTATCAACCTCTTCTAAAAGAATTTCCGGAAAAGCGGTATAGTCTTTGAAACCGACGGTTAAATTACCGCTGTTATCAACGGATTTTTCGCTCAAACCGCGGAAATCGCGGACGCGGGGGAAAGTTATATTGACCAGTTTCTCGGTAAAGTCGTACATCCGGGCTCCTCGTAAAGTAACTTTAGCACCGATAACCAAGCCTTCTCTGATTTTGAAAGCGGAAATTGATTTTTTAGCTTCAGTAAATACCGGCTTTTGTCCGACGATTTTTGTTAATCCTTTTTCCACACTGACCATATACTCTTTTTCTTTCTGATGATGGCCAAAGCCCACATTTAAAACGACCTTGATCAGGCGGGGCGCCAGCATGGCATTCTGATAACCGAATTTTGCTTCTAATTTCGGAATAATCTGTTTTTGATATTTTTCTTTTAATCTCATATAGATATATTTCTTTACTCAATTATTTCCCGACATTTCTGACAGAGACGGAATTTTTTATCCTTCTTCCCTTCGATGGGCATTATTTTATAACCGACGCGCGTCGTCTTGCCGCACTTAGGACAAACCAAACCTAAATTAGAAATATTAATAAAGGCTGGAAATTCGATCCGCTGTCCTTTCTCGCCGCTTTTCTTTGGTCGTAAGTGTTTAATCAAGAGGTTGAGGCCCTCGACGCTAACTTTGGTTTTTTCGGCCGTCTCCCCGGGCAAAATCTGTAAAACTTTTCCCGTTTTACCTTTATCCTTACCAGCGAGGATTTTAACTATGTCGTTCTTTTTGATATTCATATAATTCAAACTTTCCAAAATTTATAAAACTTCCGGAGCTAAGGAAGCAATCTTAACAAAACCAGCGTGGCGTATTTCTCTGGCCACCGGGCCAAAAATACGAGTACCTTTCGGATCCTTCTTCTCTAAATCAGTAATGATTACGCAAGCATTATCATCAAATCGGACATAAGAACCATCAGCGCGCCGGATCTCTTTTCTAGTGCGGACAACTACCGCCTTAACAACATCACCTTTCTTGACGGCGGCGTGCGGCACGGCCGATTTCACCGCTGCGACAATAATATCACCGACGTGTCCGTAGCGACGTTTATAACCACCCAAAACTCGGATGCATTGCACTTCTTTCGCGCCGGAATTATCGGCTACTTTTAAATATGTTTGTACTTGAACCATATAATTATTGACGAATTACTTCTTTTCTAATCTTTTATCGCTCGCCATCTCTTATCTTTACTTAAAGGTCGGCATTCTACGAAAGTGACCTTATCGTCCGGATGATACTGATTGGTTTCATCATGGACTTTATAGTTGCGGCTGACGACATAGCGTTTGTGGTATTTCGGATGTTTTTTGATAGTTTCAACCTTAACGACGATAGTTTTATCATTTTTATCGCTGACCACGATACCTTTAAATTTACGATTTATTATCGCCATATTATTTTTGCTTATTTAACAAGGTTAAAATCTGAGCCGCCAAGGTTTTAGTGGCTCTAATCTCTCGGATATTCTTTAACTGCTTATTAGAATCCTTAAATCTTAACTCTCGCAACTTTTCTCTAGTTACGGTGAGCAGCTTCTGCAATTCCGCCGCGTTTTTAGTAATCAATTCTGATTTATCCATATATAAATGTTTATTCTTTACTGATAAACTGGCATTTAACCGGCAATTTATGCCCGGCTAATTCCATGGCCTTTTTCGCCGTTTCTCTATTTACTCCTTCCATTTCAAACATTATCGTACCTGGTTTAACTATGGCGACATAATAATCAACAGCGCCCTTACCTTTACCCATCGGTATTTCTCCGCCGTGCGCCGTAACTGGTTTGTCCGGAAAAATCCGAATCCAAATCTGACCGCCCTTCTTAACATATTGCGTTAAGACCCGGCGAGCCGCTTCTATCTGACGCGAGGTTACCCAGCATTCCGTCAAACTTTTCAAACCATAACTGCCGAAACTGATATTTAAATTGCGGCTAGCATAACCGCCGCGGCGACGTTTCTGGTCCTTTCTCCATTTAGTTTTCTTTGGCATTAACATATCTTTGTGTAATTTTATTCAGCGATCACTTCGCCTTTGGCCGTTTTTTCTTTTTCAAAAACTTCACCCTTATAAACCCAGACTTTGATGCCAATGGCGCCATAAGTCGTATGAGCGGCGCCGCGGGCGTAATCAATATCTGCACGCAAGGTCTGCAGGGGCACTTTACCCCAAACTAATTTTTCCGTCCGGGCGATTTCCGCCCCGTTCAAGCGGCCCGCGACGACGATCTTCGCCCCCAAAGCTCCGGCCCTTTCAATCTTGCCTAGGGACTGCTTCATCACTTTTCGAAACGGCATTCTTTTTTCAATTTCTAAAATCATGCTTTGTACCATGATCTGAGCGCTTAAGTTTGGCCGACTAAATTCCTTGATATTTAAATTAATTTCGCCGATCCGGAAAGTTTTTAAAAATTTAACATGTAGCTTTTTCTTGAGTTCCTCCGCGCCATTGCCGCCGCGGCCGATAATCAAACCCGGTTTAGCGGTCGTAATATTTATTTCCACTTTATTGATACTGCGGATAATTTCCACCTTATCAATACCAGCTTCTTTAAATTCTTTAATCATGTACTTGCGGACGCCAATATCCTGCCGAATATTTTTGACATACTTATCACCGGTTTCAAACCATAAAGACGGCCAAGTCTTGGTGATACCCATGCGCAGAATTTTTGGATTAACTTTTTTACCCATAGTATTTCAAAATTATTAATTTACCCGGCTTTACGACGGAACATCTTAGTTTTTTCTCCCGCCGCCTTATTTCCTTTTTCTCTAACCGCTTTTAAAGCCATTTTTCCGGTGGCCTTTTCCCCTTCTTTGGCAAGTTTCTCTAGTTTCACCGGATCAGCCACTTTAACCACCTTTTTGACTTTCTGACCGCTCTCATTAATTTCTCCCAAGACCAAGCTTAAATGACAACCGCGTTTTCTGATCGAGGTGGCGCGGCCATGAGCTCGCGGCATCCAACGTTTCAGCATTACGCCCTCATCGGATCGGATTTCCTTAATATAAAGATTATCTTTAGCTAAACTATAAGTATTAGTCGCGTTAGCGATCGCCGAATTAATCAATTTAGCGATCGGATTAGCCGCTAACTTATTGATAAATTTCAATTGATCCAGGGCAGTTTGAACCGGCATCTTTCGGATCACGTCAATCACTAAGCGAATTTTTCGCGGTGACATCCTTAAATGTTTTAAATTGGCTTTTACTTCCATATTCTTAAAAATTATTTCTTAGCGTCCGCCGCCTGCGACTTAGCCATCTTACCGCCGTGACTGATAAATTTACGAGTAGCGGCAAATTCGCCTAAACGATGACCGACCATATTTTCCACGATATAAACCGCAACATGAGTTTTTCCATTATGGACTCCGAGGGTAAAGCCGACCATTTCCGGAGTGATGGTACAAGCGCGATCCCAAACTTTAATCGTGGTCTTATCACCCGGTTTCAAATTTTTTATCTTATTCAGTAAACGGAGATTGACGTATGGTCCTTTTTTTAGACTTCTGGACATATATTTTAATTATTTTCTCTTTTCTCGTCTTTTAATTATTAAGCGGTCACTCTGATGTTGCCGTCTGGTCTTTACGCCTAGAGCCGGTTTACCCCACATTGTCTTGGGGTGACGCAAACCGATCGGCTGGTTACCTTCACCGCCGCCATGAGGATGATCAACCGGATTCATGGCCGTACCACGGACCGTCGGGCGGATACCTAAGTGACGGCTACGCCCGGCTTTGCCTAACGAAATATGGCGATGATCGGCGTTACTGGCCCGACCGACCGTGCATAGACACTCTTTCTTCACTTGCCGAATTTCGCCGGAGGGCATTTTTATCTGCGCAAACTTCCCTTCCACACCCATGACAAAAACCGTATTACCGGCCCCACGAGCGATCTTCGCACCTTGACCCGGTTCTAGCTCTACGCAACTGACGGGCATACCGGCCGGAATAAACTGAAGCGGCAGGGCGTTACCATTTTTTATTTCAATTAATTCCCGAGAGCTCATAATCTTATCGCCGACTTGCAAATCAGCCGGAGCGACGATATAGCGTTTAGCGCCGTCGGAATAATGCAATAAAGCTAAACGGGCGCCACGATTAGGATCATATTCAATAGCTGCGACTACGGCCGGCACATTATATTTATCACGTTTAAAATCAATCAAGCGGATATAACGTTTGGCGCCTCCGCCGCGATGACGGACAGTGATTTTTCCCTGAGAGTTTCGACCACCCTTTCTTTTCTTAATGACAACCAAATTTTTTTCCGGTTGGAATTTAGTTAAATCTTTAAAATCGTCAAAAGTCGCTTCACGTCGTCCCGGAGTATTCGCTTTTACTATTTTAATGCCCATATGTTCAAACTAAAAAAATTTATAAAAATTAAACACCTTCGTAAATCTTGATGGTTTCTCCCTTCTTTAAAGTAACAATCGCTTTTTTAGAATCAGATCTCTGACCGCGAACCTTGCCCCGAGCGACTTTTTTCCCCTGGTGATTAATGATATTAACCAAAAGCGGCTTAACTCCATAAATAGTGCTAATCGCTTTAGCCACGGAAATCTTATTGGCGTTTTTATCTACAATAAAGGAATATTTATTGACGGCCACCAGATTAGTCGCTTTTTCCGTAATCAGGGGCTTAACTAAAATCCGGGGTGAAACTGTTGATTTAACATCGCTCGTCGTAACTTTAGCCGCTACTTTCCCAGTGGCTGTTTTAGTCGCTGAGCTGGTTCCACTATATAAATCCTGCATGCTGGTCGCTACTTCTTTTTTAACGGCTTCTTTCTTAGCCGATTTAGCCGGAACCGCTTTTTTAATTCCTTCGTCTATTTTTTTGTTGCCAAATAATGCCATATTTTTAGGGATTTTCTAATTATAGATTAACAGTATCTTTTTTCTAAAATTTTAACGGCCTGTTCAGTTAATAATAAATTCCGGTAGTTCAAGAGGTCCAGTAAATTAATATTTTCTAAATTAATTATTTTTACACCGGCCAGATTACGTCCGGAATACTGCATCTCTTCACTCTTGGCGTCATTGATGATCAAGATATCACGCCGATCATTATTTAAAACTTTTTTTTCTAAAGCCGTTAATAGAGTATTAAATTTTTTGGTCTTATACTCGGAAAACTGTAAATTATCCAAAACCACCAAAGCATTGGTCGTGACTTTATCCGATAAAGCCATAAACATCGCTTTCTGTTTCATCTTCTGATTTATTTTTTGTTTAAAATTACGGTCTTTGGTCGGTCCAAAAGTCACGCCGCCGCCGATCCATAAGGGTGAACGACTAGAACCGACGCGCGCCCGACCCGTCCCTTTCTGTTTCCACGGCTTCTTACCGCCGCCCGATACTTCACTGCGATCCTTGGTGTGGGCTAGTACCTGACGGGCATTGGCTTGTTGGGCAATAGCGACCTGATGCAATAATTCGTTACTCGGTTTGACGCCAAAAATTTTCGCATCTAATTCTAAATCCTTAGTAACTTCGGCGGTCTGATTGTAAACTTTTATCTTTAATGACATATAAATTAGGCAATTACTAATTACGCTTTTATTTCTTCGGCTTTCGTCTCAGCCGCTGTTACCTCGGCAATTTTTTCTTCAATTTTTTCTTCGGTTTTTATCTCCGCTTCTTGCGGTTCAGCTGTTTTCTTTAAATTTACTTTTAGATCACCGACGCTAGTTAAAGAAATAAATCCGTTGATAGCTCCCGGAACCGCGCCAGCGATATATAAAATATTTTTAGCTGCATCAATAGCGGCAATTTTTAAATTAGTAGTCGTTACGCGTTCGCCGCCCATCCGGCCGCCCATCCGCGTACCTTTAAAAACATGGGCTGGTCCCTTCGGACCGATAGAACCAGGCATTCTTTCCTGATCTTTATTACCATGAGTCGCCCGAAAACCATGAAAATGATGACGTTTTACCACGCCTTGAAAACCTTTGCCTTTAGAGTTACCGGTAACATTAACTTTATCGCCAACCGTGAAAGTCTCTACCGTAATCACATCACCCGCCTTAAAAGCCGAGGCGTCTTCCATCCGGAATTCTCGAACATGGGCTGGCTTAACACCAGTCTTCTTATAATGACCCTGTTGTGGTTTCTTAATATTTTTTTCCTTACGGACACCATAAGCCACTTGAAGCGCTTCATATCCATCTTTAGCCTTATTTTTGACTTGGGTTATGGTGCAAGGACCGGCCGACACGGGAGTAACAGCCACGACTTGATCGCCGGACCAAATCTGGGTCATACTTAATTTTTTTCCGCTGATAAATTTCATATAGTGTTTATAAAACAAAAACTGGTTTTAGAAACCAGCGTAAAACCTAACCTCAAAAATAAATACGAGCTTTATTTTCTAATGTTTCTTGGTTTTTTAGCTGATTTTACCTCCAAAATTTAGCTAATTTTCGTTTAAACACTTTCTGATTTAAATAGAGTTATTTAGGCGATTGTTAGCTAATTATATATTACCTGTTTATCCTACTACATTTTTATTTCTACGTCAACCCCAGCCGGTAAAACTAAATTGGTCAAATCTTCAATCGTTTTAGGGGTTGGATCAATAATATCGATCATCCGTTTATGGGTCCGCATTTCATATTGGTCGCGGGCATCTTTATGGACAAAAGTCGAACGATTAACGGTATATTTCCGTTTTTCCGTCGGTAAGGGTATGGGCCCGAAAAATTGAGCGTCACTGCGTTCAATAGTTTCAATAATGGTCTTAGTGGATTGATCAATAATCTTATGATCAAAAGCCCTAATCTTAATTCTGATTCTTTGTTTAAAATCTTTTTCTTCTTTTTTGTTTTCGGACATAATTAATTGATAAATAATCACTATAAACCCGCCCTCGGCGAGAGCGGGTCTAAATGATTACTTGATAATCTTAGTGACGGAACCGGCACCAACGGTGCGGCCGCCTTCACGAATAGTAAATTTCTGTTTGTCTTCCAAGGCAATCGGCGCGATTAATTTAATATTTAAATTAACGGTGTCGCCTGGCATAACCATTTCTGTACCGGCCGGTAAAGTAATATCGCCAGTCACATCGGTGGTCTTAAAATAAAATTGTGGTTTATAACCATTAAAAAATGGTTTATGTCGGCCACCCTCATCCTTAGATAAGACATAGACTTCCGCGGAAAATTCAGTATGCGGCGTAACGCTGCCCGGTTTACATAAGACCTGGCCGCGCTCCACTTCGTCTTTCTTAGTACCGCGCAGTAAGATACCGGCGTTGTCTCCGGCCATCCCGGAATCTAAAGATTTATTAAACATTTCAATACCGGTGACGGTAGTCTTTTTAGTGTCCATTAAACCGACGATTTCTACTTCATCGCCGACCTTAACCATGCCTCTTTCAATACGACCAGTAACAACGGTACCACGTCCTTCAATCGAAAAAATATCTTCGATCGGCATCAAATAAGGTTTATCAACATCTCTAACCGGCTCCGGAATATAAGTATCCAAAGTTTCCATTAATTTCATGATCGGTTCGGCATCAGGACCGGTGGGATTTTCCAAGGCCTTTAAAGCACTGCCTCTGATAATCGGGGTAGTATCGCCCGGGAATTCATATTTCTTTAATAAATCGCGAATTTCTTCTTCGACTAAATCAATCAATTCTTTATCTTCAACCATATCGCACTTGTTCAAGAATACTACGATATATGGCACGCCGACCTGGCGAGCTAACAAAATATGTTCTCTGGTTTGCGGCATCGGTCCGTCAGTAGCGGCGACTACTAAGATAGCGCCATCCATCTGAGCGGCGCCGGTAATCATGTTCTTCACATAATCGGCGTGTCCCGGACAATCAACGTGCGCATAGTGCCGTTTCTCTGATTCATATTCGACGTGCGCGGTCGCGATGGTGATGCCTCTCGCTTTCTCTTCCGGAGCGGCATCGATTTCGTTAACGCCTTTCTTAGACGCCTTCATGCCTTTAGCGGCAAAGACGGCTAACATCGCGGCGGTCAACGTAGTTTTCCCGTGGTCAACGTGGCCGATAGTACCGACGTTAACATGGGGCTTGTTGCGTTCAAATTTATCTGCTGCCATGTTTTTGTTGTAAGGCCCCCGTTTAGACGGGGTTTCTTTCCTG
>Ga0172379_10007886_pt1 | contig 13655 bp, 13 predicted proteins | sample GrowelOW334metaG_FD_119756 | JGI IMG/M metagenome (GOLD analysis project Ga0172379, IMG submission 119756) | Groundwater microbial communities from an aquifer near a municipal landfill in Southern Ontario, Canada - Groundwater well OW334 metaG | ecosystem: Environmental > Aquatic > Deep... | reverse complement strand
GAATCGACGGCGCCATCGGCACCGTCACCCTGAATCACCAGGCCAAACGTAATGCGCTGTCCGAGGTTCTGGTCGGCGAGTTGATCGCCGCGCTGGATGAATTCACGCGCCGGAAAGTGCGCTGCGCCGTGTTGCGGGCGATGCCCGGCGCCCAGGTATGGTCGGCCGGCCACGATGTCTCGGAATTGCCCGAAGGCGGCCACGATCCGCTCGGCTGGCGCGATCCGCTGCGCCACCTGATCCGCGAACTGGAAAACTTCCCGGCGCCGGTTATCGCCCTGATCGAGGGCAGCGTCTGGGGCGGCGCCTGCGAAACGGTGCTGGCCTGCGACCTGATCATCGCCACGCCGGAAGCGACTTTCGCCGCAACGCCGGCCAAGCACAGCGTGCCTTACAACGTCTCCGGTCTGCTCACATTTCTCAACGCCGCGCCGATCCATATCGCCAAGGAAATGCTCTTCACCGCCCAGCCGATTCCCGCCAGCCGGCTGGAACGCATGGGCATCGTCAATCACGTCGTGGCGGCACCCGATATCGAGGAATTCACCTACGCCACGGCCAGCACTATCGCCCGGAATGCACCGCTGTCGATCTCCGTGATGAAGGAGCAGTTGCGCATCCTGGCCGCCGCCCACACCATGTCGCCTGCCGATTTTGAGCGCATCCAGGGGCTGCGCCGGGTGGTGTATAACAGCCACGACTATTCGGAGGGCGTCCGTGCCTTCAAGGAAAAACGCAAACCGGAATTTCGCGGGCAGTGAGTTGGTGACAGCGTCCGGATGGTCTGCGGCCTGCGGCTTCCGGTCAGTAAGGCCGCAAGCCGATCAGCCAGGTGTGCAGGAAACCGGCAAACACCGCCCAGGCCACCACGCCGATGATCACGGTCAGGACATCACGGGCGAAGCTGCCGGCGACATGAACCACCCCGGCGGCACGATCGCGACGTTGTGCGGCGTCAAAGGACAGCAGCGACCAGGCGAGAAATCCGCCAAACAACCACACGTCGGACAAGCGCCCGTTGGACAGCAGGTGGGCAAGAGCCCACAACGCCACCGCCGCCGCCATCGGCTGGCCGACCGCCCGCTTGATCCGGTTGGCCGGGACATAGGCGGCCACCAGCAATATGAAGGCCGGCAAGGTCAGCAACGCGGCCGCGTGGCGCATCCCGCGGGGCGGCAGCCACACCATCAGCGGGTCCGCCCGGGTGAGGCCCACGCCCCACACGATCAGTCCCAGGCCCAGCGCCGAAGCCAGCGAATACAGCGCCTTCCAGCGCGCCTCGCCGAGCCGCGCCAACTGGCCGGTCCGCCAGTCAGCGGCGAAGATACGCACCGAATGTACGCCCAGGAAAATCAACAAGCCGGCAATAAGGATGCTCATGTTCGGACTCCGGTGAGAGGGAATTGCGGTTCAGCCAGGATCGCTGGAAAAAGTAAACGCGTCTGCGAAGAATTCCTCCGTCGGCAGGCCGCGCGCCACGAAATCACGCCGCGCCGCATCGATCATCGGCGGCGCGCCACAAGCATACACCTGGTGGCCAGACAGGTCGGCGTAATCGTCCAGCACCGCCTGATGCACCAGGCCGACGCGGCCGGTCCACGAATCGCCGGCAGCCGGTTCGGACAACACCGGCAGATACTCGAAATGCGGATGCTCGATCAGCCAGCGCAACGGCAGTCCCGGCAGATAGAGGCCGGCGCGGTCCCGCGCACCCCAGTACAGACTCATCGGTCGCTCGATCTTGTTGTGGATGGCGTGCTCGATGATGCTCTTGATCGGCGCAAAGCCGGTGCCGCCGGCCAGCAGGATGATGGGCTTGGGCGAATCCTCGCGCAGGAAGAAGCTGCCGCGCGGACCTTCGAAACGCAGGATGTCGCGCTCCTTCATGGCGCCGAAGACGTGTTCGGTAAATTGTCCGCCGGGCACCAGGCGGATATGCAGTTGCAGCAGCTCATCGTCGTGCGGCGCGCTGGCCAGGGAAAAGGCCCGGCGCTTGCCGTCCTTGAGCAGGATTTCGATATATTGGCCGGCCAGGAACTGTAGCCGTTCATTCACCGGCAACTTGAGCTCCAGCACCATCACGTCGGGCGCCAGGCGCTCCATCCGGTGCACCCGGCAAGGCAGCTTCTTGATCGGAATATCCTTCACGCTGCTCACCTCCTGGCTCTCGAAGACGATATCCGAGAGCGGCTTGGCGCAGCAGAACAAGGCCATGCCGGTAGCCTTGTCTTCCTCACTGAGGGCACTGTCGGCGGGAAGGCCAAGATCCACCTGACCGGAGATAATCTTGCCCTTGCAGGCGCCGCAGGCGCCATTGCGGCACCCATAGGGCAGGGTGAAACCGGCGTCGAGTGCGGCACGCAGGATGCTCTCGCCGTCCTCGGCGATAAAGGTGTGGCCGCTGGGCTGGATACTGATCTGGAAGGGCATGAGATAATCGCAGGGTGGAAAGATTATTGATCATAGGCTGCGGCGACGTGGCGCGCCGCGCTTTGCCGCAACTCGCGCAGCGTTACCGCCTGTACGCGCTGGTGCGCTCGACGGACGTGACGCAGACTACCGACTTTGCCGCGCTGGGTGTCACCGTGATCCATGGCGACCTCGACCGTCCGGCGACATTGCGGCGCCTCGCCGGCTTCGCCGATCTGGTGCTGCATTTTGCGCCTCCGCCGGAACGCGGCAAGCTCGACACGCGAACGCAACATCTGATTGCGGCATTGCAACGGGGAAAAATTTTACCACGCCGGCTGGTTTACATCAGCACCAGCGGGGTCTATGGCGATTGTGGCGGCGCCTGGGTGAACGAAACCCGCGCCGACGCGGCGCGCACGCCGCGGGCGCTCCGGCGCATCGATGCGGAGCGGCAATTGCGGCGCTGGGGCAGAAACGGCGGGCCGATCGTGAATATCTTGCGCGCCCCCGGCATCTATGCCGCCGAGCGCCTGCCGGTGGAGCGCATCCGCCGCGGCGATCCGGTGCTGTGCAGCGAGGACGACGTGTATACCAACCATATCCACGCCGACGACCTGGCGGCCTGCGCGCTGGCCGCGCTGCGCCGCGGCCGGCCGAACCGCGTCTATCACGCCAGCGACGACTCAGTACTACAGATGGCCGAGTGGTTCGATGCGGTGGCCGCCGCCTTCGCGCTGGCGGCTCCGCGCCGCGTCAGCCGCGCCGAGGCCGAGACGCAATTGGCGCCGCTGACGCTGTCCTTCATGAGCGAGTCGCGCCGCCTCGACAACAGCCGCATCAAGCGCGAACTGCGGGTGCGCTTGCGCTATCCCGATGTCAGCAGCGGCCTAGCGGCGATAGGCGCCGCTCGCCACGACACCTGACACGCCTTTGCCGACCATCCTCTCGATCGCAAATCCATCTTGAATACTCTCGAAAACTTTTTCGCACCCTGCCCGCGCGGCCTTGAACCCTTGCTGGCGGAAGACTTGGCGGCCGCAGGCGCCCCCGCCGAGAGCATCCGCAGCGTGCCGGGCGGTGCGCATTTCTCCGGGACCTGGGAAACCTGCTATCGCGTCAATCTCGAATCGCGCATCGCCAGCCGGGTGCTGTGGCGCGTCGCCAAGGGCGGCTACCGCAACGAGGAGGATATCTACCGGCTCGCCCAGGCGGTCGACTGGCCGGCGCGCTTCAAAGTCGAACGCACGCTACGAGTCTATGTGACGGCGGTGAAGTCGCCGCTGAAAAGCCTGGAGTTCATTACCCTACGCATCAAGGATGCGGTGTGCGACCGTTTCCGCGACGCCTGCGGCGAGCGTCCCAGCGTGGACACGGCGCATCCCGAAGTGCGCATCCATGCCTTCCTCACCGCCGACGAAGCCACCCTTTATCTCGACACCTCGGGCGAGCCGCTATGGCAACGCGGCCACAAGATCGCCAAGGTCGAGGCGCCGCTCAAGGAGAACCTCGCCGCCGGCATCCTGCGCCTGATCGGCTGGCAGCCCGGCATGCCGCTCTATGACCCGATGTGCGGCAGCGGCACCTTCCTCATCGAAGCGGCGCAGATGAGCCTCGGCGATGCGCCGGGACTGTCGCGCGAGCCCGGCGAGTTCGGCTTCGAGCGGCTGCGCAATTTCGATACGGAGCTGTGGCGCAATCTCATCAGAACAGCCGCGCAACGGCGAGCAACGGCGCCGACGAGCCTGCCGATCTGGGGCGCCGACATCTCGGCGGATGCGGTGGCACGGACGCGTCAGAACTTGGATTATGCCGGGATCGGCGACCTGGTCCAGGTGCGCCACGGCGATGTCCTGACGCTGGCCGCGCCGGCGACTGGCGGCGTGATGATCGCCAACCCGCCTTATGGCGAACGCCTCGGCGAGGTGTCGGAGCTGGCGGCTTTCTACCCGCGCCTGGGCGATGCGCTGAAGCGCCACTATGCCGGCTGGGACTGCTGGTTTTTCTCCGCCGACGTAGCCTTGCCCAAGCTGATCGGCCTGGCGGTGAAGCGCCGCATCCCGCTGTTCAACGGCCCGCTCGAATGCCGTGTGTATCGCTTCCCGATGGTGGCCGGCGGCAATCGCCCGCCGCGGCCGGCTTAAGATTCCAGCGCCCGCAATTCCGCGTTGGTATACCGCAGGCGGCTCGCCAGCACGCTGGCCAGGCCCTCCATCAGCCCGAGAGCCAGCTTCTTGTGTTCTTCGGCCACCGTGTCGAAGGTCTTGCGTGACAATGCATACAGATCCGTATCGGTAAACGCCACCGCATCGGCGGAGCGTACGTCGCCGTCGAGAAAGGCCATCTCGCCGAAGAACGAGCCACGCCCGAAAGTGCCGAGATGGTGGCTCTGCTTCGTGGTAATCGGCAGCATGATGCGCACCGCGCCCTTACGGATCAGGAGCAGTTCGCCGCCGCCGTCGCCGCGCGCGAAGATCTTGTCACCCGCCTTGTAAGAACGGCTCTCCATGCATTTTTCAAGCGCCGCCAGGGTTTCCGCCTTGCGGCCCTTGAACAGCTCGATCTCGTTGAGGCCTAGCGCCTGCTGTTCGCCCAGGGTACACACCGCCTCTTCGAGAATCCGGTCCTCGACCCATTCGAGCGCCTCGTCGACTTCGCCGAATATCCGCACCGGACTTTCCGCACGCACCAGGCCGACCTGATCGAAATACTGCTGCATGTCGCGGCCCGAGGGCAGATTCTGCGGCAGCTGGCTGAAGATCAGGAAGCCGTGGCGCTCCGCCAGCATGTCCTTGACCTGGTCCAGCATGTGGGCAGCGGTGACGTCGACCGACTGCACGCGGCGCATGTCGAGGATCACGTAGTCGCGCGTCTTGAGTTCCGGCTCCAGCGCCGTGTATAGCTGGTTGGTGGTGCCGAAGAACAGGCTGCCCTGAAGCTCGACGACGACGCCGCGCTCGCCGCAGGCCAGCAGGATTTCCATCTCCTCATGGGTCCGCACGCGCTTCGAAAAGGTCTCGTTGCAGCCCAGCTTGCGGCGGACGATGGTGCCGCCGATCTGCTCGCGGACGAACAGCACCACCGCCAGGATGATGCCGACGCCGGACGCGGCGATCAGGCTGACGGTCAGCGCCGTGACGATGACCGCGGCAATCACCGCGAAATCGAGTATCGTCGAGCGCTGCTTGAGAAAATGGAAACTCTCCTTGTCGATCATGCGCACGCCGATGACCATCAGGATCGCCGCCAGCGCCGCCACCGGCACCCAGGAGAGCAATGCGCCCAGCAGCAGGAAGGCGACCAGCGCCAGTGCCCCTTCAAAGATGCCTGAGTAGCGGCTCACCGCGCCGCTGGAGATATTCACCAGGGTCGCGCCCATGGTGCCGGCGCCCGGTATGCCGCCGACCACGGCGGAAACCACGTTGCCGAGCCCCTGGCCGATCAGCTCCCGGTTGGAGTTATGTCGCGAGCGGGTCAGGGCATCGAGCACCACGCAGGTCTTCAGCGTATCGATGGACAGCAGCACAGCCAGCGTCAGCGCCGGCACGGCAATGCTCCGTAGCTGGTCGATGGCGACGGCTCCCATGGCGCTCCAGCGTCCCGCCATGGCATCGCTGAAGCTGCCGCCGCCGCCGAGCGAGCCGACCACGAAGGAATTTCCTTCGAGGGTGAGCAGGGCCGGATCGGCCAGCCCCAGGCCGAAATAGGCCGCCACCCCCGCCAACAGCGCCAGTATCGCCGCCGGCACGGCCTTGGTAAGCCGCGGCGCGACGAGCATCACGGCGATGGTGACGGCGCCGACGACCATGCTTTGCCATTTCCACAATCCCGGTTCGGCCAGCGATTCCCAGAAATGCGCGCCCTTGGGCGCGCCGAGAAACTTGGGCATCTGCCCGGCGATGATGTAGAGGCCGACGCCGGAGAGATAACCGCTGACCACCGGATACGGCATGTATTCGATCAGCCGGCCGAGCCGCACGGTGCCGAAGAAGATCTGTAGCAGGCCGGCCAGCAGTCCCAGCATGGACAGCATCAGCAGGGTGGCCTCGAGCTGGCCGCCGCCATTCATGAACTCGATGGCAAATGCCGACAGCACCGCTGCCGCCGGGGCGCACGGGGCGCTGATGAGCCGGTTGGTGCCGCCCAGCGCCGGGGCGATCAGGCCGATCGCCGTCACGCCGAGGATCCCGGCTAGGGCACCCTGGGCGGCGTAGGCGGGTCCCAGCGGGGAATAGATGGTGACGCCGAAGGCGATCGCCAACGGCAGCGCGACCAGCATCGCGGCCAGGCCGCCCCAGAAATCCCCGGCTACAGGCTTAAGCAGTTTCACGGTTCGTGCTCCAGACTCAGGTTCGGACCGACCATCGGCCGCGCGCACGGCGCGGCGCTTATTAGAGGTATAGCAGCCGAAACGCCGGTTTGGGGACTTCCTGGTGAATGTAGGCCGCGGCGGCGCTGCCTATCGATGGGTCAGCCGGCGATCACCCGGTTCTTGCCCGCCCGCTTGGCCAGATACATGGCGCGATCGGCGCGTTTGATGGCGTCCAACCCGGCCTCGTCCGTCTCCAACTGCGCCACCCCGGCGCTGAAAGTGATGAGGACTTTTTCGACATCCGAGAGAAAGAACTTCTTGGTCAACTCGCGCTGTAGGCGGATCATTGCCTCGATGCCGTCCTCCAGCGTGGTGTCCGGCATCAGGATGACGAACTCCTCGCCGCCATAGCGCGCCAGGGTGTCGTTCGGGCGCATGCACTGGCGGGCGACGGTGGCCAGGTGGACCAGTGCCCGGTCGCCGGCTTCGTGGCCGAGCCGGTCGTTGAGCCTCTTGAAGTTGTCGATGTCCAGCATGCACATCGACAGCGGCAGATTGCGGCGGCGAACACTGGCGATTTCACGCGCCAGCGCATCGTCCAGGCCTTTGCGGTTCAGCGCGTCGGTCAGCGGATCGTGGCGGGCCTGGGCGCTGGCGTGGTCGAGCTCCTGGTACAGCCGGACCAGCATGGCTTCGGTCGCTTCGACCTTTTCCTGCATGCCTTTCAGTTTATCGCGGGTCTGCGAGGTTTCCTCGGCCATCGAGCGGGTTGCCTCGATGACATCTTTCAGCAACGGCGACAGATCCTCGATCCTCTCGGCCTGAGCGATCTTGCTTGCGCTGTCTTCGATCTTCGACTGAAAGGCGGTGCTGGATTGGTTGATCGCCGCCAGGCTCACCACGAAGGCCGCCAGCATCTTGCGCATTTCGTCCTGCGCCTCGACCGACTGGCGTTTGGCCTCGCGCTGTTTGAGTATTACTTCGCGCAGGCGGCGCTCGGTTTCGTCGAGCTGGCGTAGCGTGATGGGTGGCCGGATCGATGCCAGCAAGGCGTCGACCTGCCCCTTGAGCCAGCTTTCGTCGAGCGTCAACTCACCGATATTCTCGATAATCAACTGCAACAACTTGAGCAGGGAATTCTTGATCTGGATCTGTTCTTCGCCGCTGGCTACGGTTTGATGTCCGAGGTTGGACAGCAGGTGCTGGATCAGTTCGAAATCCGTCGGCGGCTGGCGCAGCGCCTGGATCAGCATGCCGGCCAGTTCCGATTCCAGCACCTTGTCATGGCCGAGGTGTGCCAGGACGCTTTCGATGAAGTGGGCCAGCTTGTCGGCAAACTCCGGCGGCAGCGCGGCCACCTCCGCCGTTTCGGCGTCGCCTCGCGGAGATGGTGCTTCACTCGCCTCCAGAAAGGCGACGATGCCCGTTTCCACCCCTTGCCAGCTGTGCCGGCCGATGGCAGCATCCAGGTTCGCCAATGCCTTGCGCTGGGCGTCGCTGCCGGCCGGCAGCTCCGCCGCCAGATGCCGCAGCTGCGCCTCGGGAAACGGTGCCTTGGTGGGTAGGTCGGCGATTTCGTGGTAACAGGCCTGAAAGTTTTCCGGGGTTGGCGCCAGATGATTGGCAGCCAGGCGCTTGAGCGTTTCCCGCGCGATTTGGGTGGGATTCTTGGGCTGATTCATTGGCTGGAGAGGGGGAATTGGCTGTGCGCACCGACAAAGAGCGTCGGTTGCGCAGTGGAATTAGGATAATGATCAGTGTAGCACTGGTGCCCGCCCGCGCCAATCGCGCGTCCCGATGCCGGGACGCGGAACTTCAGACGATATCGAGGTGCTGAATCCCGGCGTTCATGTCGCGATCCTTCGATTCCTTGCCGTGCAGTTTGACTTGCAGACGCAGGTCGTTCACCGAATCGGCGTTGCGCAGCGCATCCTCGTAGCTGATGCGCCCCTCCTCGTAGAGGTCGAACAGGCACATGTCGAAAGTCTGCATGCCGAGTTCCTTCGACTTCTTCATGATTTCCTTGATGCCGTGCACTTCGCCCTTGAATATCAGGTCGGAGATCAGCGGCGAATTCAGCATGATCTCGATGGCCGCGGCGCGCCCCTTGCCTTCCTTGAGCGGGATCAGGCGCTGCGCCACCAGGGCACGCAGATTCAGCGACAGGTCCATCAGCAATTGCTGGCGGCGTTCCTCGGGGAAGAAGTTGATGATGCGGTCCAGCGCCTGGTTGGCGCTGTTTGCATGCAGCGTGCCCAGCGCCAGGTGGCCGGTTTCGGCGAAGGCGATGGCATGCTCCATGACTTCGCGGTCGCGGATCTCGCCGATCAGGATCACGTCCGGCGCCTGGCGCAAGGTGTTCTTCAGCGCCGCTTCCCAGGATGCGGTGTCGACGCCGACCTCGCGCTGGGTGATCATGCAGTTGATGTGCGGATGGACGTATTCGACCGGATCCTCGATGGTGATGATGTGGCCGTAGCTGTTTTCGTTGCGATGGCCGATCATCGCCGCCAGCGAGGTGGACTTGCCGGAACCCGTGCCGCCGACAAACAGCACCAGGCCGCGCTTGGTCATCGCCACGTCCTTCAGCACCGCCGGCAGTTTGAGATCCTCGAACTTCGGAATCGAGGTGGTGATGGTGCGCAGGACGATGCCGGTATTGCTCTGTTGCACAAAAGCATTGACGCGAAAGCGGCCGATGCCGGCCGGGTTGATGGCGAAGTTGCACTCCTTGGTCGCCTCGAACTCCGCCGCCTGCTTGTCGTTCATGATGGCGCGCGCCAGCTCCTGGGTATGCTGCGCGGTCAACGCCTGCTGCGTCACCGGCGTCATCCTGCCATCGACTTTCATCGCCGGCGGGAAGCCGGCGGTAATGAACAGGTCCGACCCCTTCTTGGTGAGCATCATGCTCAACAACTGGTACATGAACTTCAGTCCTTCGTCTCGTTCCATGACATTTCCTCAGTTTGTTCGGGCGGCGTTTAGCTAGCGACGCAATCCCGCGTCATGCCGCTAAATTGTGTCTCCGGCCGCGGCTACGCCGCTTAACACTTCGCTACGCTTCATATTAGCCTGCGACGCAATGTTGCGGGTGACTGCGTCACGCCTTGGCGTTGTGTCTCCGGCCGCGGCTACGCCGCTTAACATTTCGCTACGCTTCATATTAGCCTGCGACGCAATGTTGCGGGTGACTGCGTCACGCCGCAAAATTGTCCTTGTTGGCGGCTTTGGAGCGGGCTTCGCCGGAAGACACGATATTACGCCGTACCAGGTCGGTCAGGTTCTGGTCCAGCGTCTGCATCCCCATGTTCTGGCCGGTCTGGATCGCCGAATACATCTGGGCGATCTTGGCTTCGCGGATCAGGTTGCGGATGGCCGGCGTGCCGACCATGATTTCATGCGCCGCCACGCGGCCCGATCCGTCCTTGGTTTTCAGGAGGTTCTGGGAGATCACCGCGCGCAGTGACTCCGACAGCATGGCCCGCACCATTTCCTTTTCGTCGCCGGGGAACACGTCGATGATACGGTCGACCGTCTTGGCCGCCGACGAGGTGTGCAGCGTGCCGAACACCAGGTGGCCGGTCTCGGCGGCCGACATGGCCAGGCGGATGGTCTCCAGGTCGCGCATTTCGCCGACCAGGATCACGTCCGGGTCCTCGCGCAGAGCCGAGCGCAGCGCGTTGGCGAAGGACAGCGTGTGGGGACCGACTTCGCGCTGGTTGATCAGGCACTTTTTCGATTCATGCACGAACTCGATCGGGTCCTCGACGGTCAGGATATGGCCGTAGTCGTTTTCATTGACGTCATTGACCATCGCCGCGAGGGTAGTGGATTTTCCCGAACCGGTCGGGCCGGTCACCAGCACCAGGCCGCGCGGCGTCTTGGCGATCTCGGAGAAAATCTTCGGGCAGTTGAGCTGCTCCAGCGACAGGATCTTCGACGGGATGGTGCGCAGCACCGCCGCCGCGCCGCAATGCTGGACATAGGCATTGACGCGGAAACGGGCCAGCTCTGGAATCGCGAAGGAGAAGTCGAGTTCGAGATTCTCTTCATAGTGCTTGCGCTGGCCATCGTTCATGATGTCGTAAATCATCGCATGCACGTCCTTGTGCTCCATCGCCGGCAGATTGATGCGGCGGATATCGCCATGCACCCGGATCATCGGCGGCAGGCCGGCGGACAGGTGCAGGTCGGAAGCCTTGTTCTTGACCACGAAAGCAAGCAGTTCGGTGATATCCATGGGGCGTTGTCCTGGCGCTGGGTTGGGTGGGAGATGCGGGGCGCTGTATACTGTCCGGACATTATGACAACAATTTCCGCCAACTTGCAAGCCGTCAAAGACCGCATCCGAGCGGCCGCCCGGTCCGCCGGACGCGATGCCGGGGCGGCGCGCCTGCTGGCGGTTTCCAAGAGTTGGCCGGCCGCCAGCGTGCGCCTGGCGTTCGCCGCCGGGCAGCGCGCCTTCGGCGAAAACTACGTGCAGGAAGGCGTGGCGAAAATCCAGGCGCTGGATGACCTCGACCTGGAGTGGCACTTCATCGGCCCACTGCAAAGCAACAAGACCCGTGAAGTGGCGGAAAATTTCGACTGGGTACACGGCGTCGACCGCCTGAAGATCGCCGAACGCCTGTCGGCGCAACGCCCCGCGGGCGCACCGCCGTTGCAGGTGTGCATCCAGGTCAACGTCAGCGGCGAGTCCAGCAAGGGCGGCGTCATCCCGGACCAAGTCGCGGAACTGGCGCGCGCGGTGGCGAAACTGCCGCGGATGCGCCTGCGCGGCCTGATGGCGATTCCCGAGCCCAGCGAGGATGCCGCCCTGCTGCGCAGCCGTTTCGCCTTGCTGCGCGAATTGCTGGCGCTGTTGAATGCCGAAGCGATGCAACTGGATGTGCTGTCGATGGGCATGTCCGACGATTTTGAAATCGCCATCGCCGAAGGCGCGACCATCGTGCGTATCGGCACCGCCATATTTGGCACAAGAACCAAGAAAGGAAGTGCATGAAGATTACATTCATCGGCGGCGGCAACATGGCCGCCGCCCTGATCGGCGGCCTGCGCAAACAGCATTATTCCGCCGCCGCCATGCAGGTGGTCGAACCGCTCGCAGCCCTGCGCGATAGTCTCACCGAACAATTCGGCGTGCGCTGCTGCGCCGAGATCGACAAGGCTGCGCTGAACTGCGAAGTCCTGGTGCTGGCGGTCAAGCCGCAGCAGGCCAGGATTGCGCTGGCGCCGATCACGGGCGCCTTCAAGGGTCAACTGACCAACCAGCTCGTCGTCAGCATCGCCGCCGGTCTGCGCATGGCCGACATGTCGCGCTGGCTGGGCGGTTATCGCCGGCTGGTGCGCTGCATGCCGAACACCCCGGCGCTGATCGGCGCCAGCATCACCGGGCTGTACGCCGACCCGGCGGTCGACCATGAAGGGCGCGATACCGCCGAGAAAATCCTGCGCGCCGTCGGCAACACCCTGTGGGTCGCCGACGAGACGCAGATGGACGCGGTGACGGCGGTCTCCGGCAGCGGCCCGGCTTATGTCTTCTATTTCATCGAGGCGCTCCAGCAGGCCGCGCAGACGCTGGGATTCAACAGCGATGCGGCGCGCGTCCTGGCCATCGACACCTTCGTCGGCGCGGCGCGGCTGGCGGAACAGACCCCGGAACCGGTGTCGGTGCTGCGCCAGCGCGTCACCTCCAAAGGCGGCACCACCGAGGCGGCGCTCAATTCGTTTGCGGCCAGCGGCATCCACGACGCCATCCTGCGCGGCGTCAAGGCCGCGGCGGAACGCGGCCGCCAGCTCGGCGACGAGATCGGCAAAGACTAGGACTAGGAGGCTCCACGATGCTGGCCCAACTGCTGTACCAGATCCTCGACTGGATCTTCGGCTTCCTCACCCTGGCGCTGCTGGCAAGAGCCCTGATGCAATGGACGCGCGCGCCGTTCCGCAATCCCCTCGGCCAGTTCATCTTCGCCGTCACCGACTGGGCGGTGAAGCCGGCGCGGCGCGTCATCCCCAGCGCCTTCGGCTGGGATCTGCCGAGCCTGCTGCTGGCCTGGCTGGCCCAGGCGACCCTGCACGGGCTGCTGATGCTGCTCGGGCCGGCCGAGTTGGCGCCGTCGGCAATCGGCCTGGTGGCGCTGGTGGCAGCGTTCGCGGTGTTGCGCGTGACGCTCTACCTGCTGACCGGCGTGGTCATCGTCTCGGCGCTGCTGTCGTGGGTCAATCCCCATGCGCCGCTGGCGCCGCTCTTCAACCTCATCTCACGTCCCTTCCTGCGCCCCTTCCAGCGCCTCATCCCGCTCATCGGTGGTGTCGATCTGTCGCCAATGGCGCTGTTGCTGGTGCTGCAAGTCCTGCTGACGCTGCTGGCCTCGGTCCAGCGCTCGCTGTTCCCCTTCTTCCTCGGATGAGCGAAGTCTGGCTGCGCGCCAGCGGCGACGCCGTGGTGCTGAGTCTGCATATCCAGCCGGGCGCCAAGAAAACCGAAATCGCCGGGCTGCACGGCGAAGCCCTGAAGATCCGCCTCGCCGCGCCGCCCGTGGATGGCAAGGCCAACGACTGCTTGATCGCGTACCTGGCGCAGACGCTGGGGATCGCCAAGGGCCGCATCGACCTGATCAGCGGCATAAGCTCGCGCGCGAAGCGGGTGCGCGTCGAGGGGGTGGATGCAGAAGCCGTACGGCGCAAGCTTTCCGTTTAGCGGCGCCGGCCAAACGAACAATGCGGCGATTCTCTGTGGAGTGGAACATCTGAAATCAAGAGCGCTGTGCGGTTTTTTTGCGCAAGTCCGATGGAACGATGGGCGCTTGACATCAGTGATCTCATTTCCTCGCGCGGAAGGAAAAGAAGGCCAGCCGATTGCCTTCACTGTCACAGAAACCGAACCCGCGCGGAGCCCACTCATTGGCCGGCTGTGAAATCGGTCCGAGGTCGG
>Ga0172379_10007885_pt1 | contig 13656 bp, 11 predicted proteins | sample GrowelOW334metaG_FD_119756 | JGI IMG/M metagenome (GOLD analysis project Ga0172379, IMG submission 119756) | Groundwater microbial communities from an aquifer near a municipal landfill in Southern Ontario, Canada - Groundwater well OW334 metaG | ecosystem: Environmental > Aquatic > Deep... | reverse complement strand
TGCGGTTACATCCACTATTTTCCAGTCTCCGAAATCCATTTCCGACTCGGGCGGAGGACTGTAGTTGTGATCGAAAGGACCGACAACCAGTTTTACCTTTTCACCGGAATTCTGGGTTCTTAACCGGCTGTAGAGTTTCAGCACCTCGGGACAGAAAAGGTCGAACCAGCCGCCGACAAGCAGCACCGCTGTATCCTTGCAGTTAAACTGTGAGGTTTCCGGCAGAATGCCTTTCCCGAATGAACCGTTAGCCCAATCGACCCACTGTTTATAGTACGATATTTCACTTTTCACACCAAGCTGATCCGCATCACGAAGAGGAAGAAGGGTGAATACGTGTTCCCAGTCTATGGAGATAACGGACTGAAGATCTCGTCCTTTCCCGTCGACAAGGATAGCCCAGTAATAATCAAAATGGTGGTTCATTGCTCCGTTGGTGTAAAGCCCCCCCATCGGGGAAGCCACCGGATCGCTGGCAAAAATAGCCTGCGGCGGGGTTTCTTTTCCCGCGGAGAGATAGAGCGAGGTAAAACCGAGATACGAGTGCCCTCTGGCGCCTATCACTCCGTTCGACCACGGCTGTGAGCGTATCCAGCGCAGGGTGGCATCGCCGTCCGGGATTTCGTTCACAAACGGCACGAACACGCCCTCGGAATTGTACCGTCCCCTGACATCCTGCATTACATAAACATATCCGCGCTGGGCGAATTGCTGCATGTATTTTTTCATGCTATCGGAGCCATACGATGTACGGGTTATAATAGTTGGGAATTTCCCTTCACGGTCGGGACGGGCAACGATTGTGGCCAGTTTCACCCCGTCAGGCGCGGTGATGCTGACCTCCTCGATTTTGACCGGGTTTTTCTCCTGGGCGAACGAGGGAACGGCAGCCGATAAAATCACCGCAAACAGAACTGCTGATAGAAAGATGTGTAAACTTCTCCGTGCTTCTTTCAATGCGATTTCTCCTCAAGTTTCGAGTTTTCAATTAAAAAAGTACTCCGCGCATTTCGCAGCGGAGAGTAATGACCGTTCATTGAAAATCAACATCATTTCCGCGTATTCGAACCGGCGGGTATTACCGGCAGCATGATATGCGAGGGATGAGCCTTGTCATGCAGAATGGTATTGACCGCGGTTATCATCTGACGGTGCTGGTTGAGCGGCTCGCCGCTGTTGGGATTGACATCGAAACGTGGAAAATTGCTGCTCGATATGTCTACCCTGATACGGTGCCCTTTTTTGAAAATATTGGAGGTTGGATACAGTTTGATCGTAAATTTATAGGTATCGCCCGGTTTCATCAGGTGTTCTTCTTTGAGGGTATCCCGGAATCGGGCGCGGACGATGCCGTCTTCCAGATTCAGATCGAACCCGCCCGGAAAATCCGGACTTGGCGGATAGATGTCGAGAAGCTTGGCGGTGAAATCGGTATCCAGCGCCGTCGAGGACGCCCACAGAGTAACGGCGATTTCTCCGGTCACTTCCATATCCTGTTCAAGAGGTTCCGTTTGAAAAACGAGGATATCCCGCCGTGCAGAAAGAGATATCGGCTGTGTCCAGTTCCAGATTTCCGGGCCTCCGCGCTGGTCTCTGGCTCCCTGGAGCATGATGCCGTTGCCGGATGAAACACTGCCTCCGATAGTCGGAACAGGGTCGCGCGGGTCGAATGTATAGGAGGTGGAAGAGAGAGTCTCTTTCGGCGGAACCGGTGAAAGCCCGCCGTTCTTTTGCAGGTAATATCCGGTATACTGTGTCCTGGCGAGCGGCCATTCCTGTTCGTCCCGCCAGAAACCCCCGTGATTCAGTTTCCCTTCGGCATCTTTTTTCCCGTCGCCAGAACCCATGACAAAAATATGTATAGGGGTGGAAAACGGATATGCTTTCCCGACCGTGTTATCGATCCCTTTCAGCCAGCGGTCGAACCATTCGCGCCACCAGGCAAGCTGATCCGGGATGGCGGCGTCTTTCCCGAAACTCACCTGGCCGTGGGACGATGATGTCTGCATGCCATGTATCCAAGGCCCCATGATAAGGTAGACCGGCCCCTTGATCTTTTTGCCGAGCGCCATGTAATTCGCTGTCGTGTTGCCGCCCCAGGAATCATACCAGCCTCCGATGAGGTATATCGGGATATCCTTGTAGAGGCCGGGATAGTCGATAATATCGTTCTGTTTCCAGAAATCGTCGTTTGCCCCGTGACGCATGGCCTCAACCAGCCAGTCCTCATATTCGGGGGCGAGTTTAAGCGGCGTTGTCCCCCTGCGGAGAGGGAGGTTCATGAGGTAGGATTTCTTGTTGTCCCGCATTTCTTCCAGAATCGCCCTTGTTCCGGAATCCCGAGCCTCACGGCTCCCCGAAGCTGACCAAGTATAAATCCAGTTCCAGAACCGGAGCTCGAAAGCTCCGGAATATCGCATACTCTCGTAACCAAGATTCGACATCGCATCTGTGGGAATTACAGTCACAAGGCTCGGCGGTTTCTCCATCGCCAGAGCGTGCTGCGTTCCGCCTTCATAGGAAACCCCGAACGTCCCGATCTTTCCGTTCGACCAGGGCTGGCTGCTGATCCATTCGCAGGTATCGAACCCGTCTTTCCCGTCATCGTTCAGCATATGCCATATCCCCTCGGATTTGAACCTTCCCCGGGTATCCTGGAACACAACTGCATAACCACAGGAAGCAAAATAGCGGGCTATTTCGGGATTTGTTTCCTTGTTGTAGGGAGTACGTCTCAGAATGACAGGCAGTTTCCCCTCGACTGCGGCATCGTTCCGGGAAGGCAGATAGATATCTGCGGCAAGTTTGACTCCATCACGCATAGGCACCATTACATCTTGTCTGACAATGAAACCAAATGGGGGATTTTCGGCGGAAAGGAACTGCGGCGTCCCGAAAATTGCTAAAAAGACAAATAAAGCTTTGGCAATTATGGCAAAGAACATATGCGGTAAATTAGAAAATTTCATCTCATGTCTCCGTGGTTTATTTCCCTCAAGACCTCTCACCCTAACAGCTTGAAACATTGCGTCCGAATAGGTTTGCAGCTACACACTATGGCGAATTTTTTTCAGTCGTCATCATCATCTACCTCAAGCGACCGACGGTGAATCGGGCGCGGCATTTCGGATTTCTCGCCCCGTATGGATTTCCAGATGATCTCGTTCAATCGTATTTCCGGTGTTGCGTCCTCACGGCTGAAATCCATCGCCATGCTCTCACGGGCTCCATAGGCCTCCGCGGTGTTCTTCTCGTTCAGTGGAACGAGCGGACGAAGAACTTTCCAGGGAGTCAAATCCGCCTGGTCGGTGAAACAATCCACCATGGGATACGCCGCGGCATCGTACTGGCTCATCGGCGGCAGGCCAAGGATCAGCTCCATCGTACGCAGCATGCTCGCTGTATCATACAGCGTGCGGTCGACATACCCCCGCCGGGTGTACGGGCTGATCACCAGCGCTGGCGAGCGATGTGCGTCCACATGGTCGGGGCCGTTCTGGGCATCGTCCTCGAGCACGAAGACAGCGGTGTCTTTCCAGAACCGGCTGTGGGTGACAGCCTCGATGACCTTTCCCAGCGCAAGGTCGTTATCCGCGACCATCGCCCGGGGAGTGGCGACGCCCGGATTGGTGCCGTTGGTATGATTGTTCGGCAGACGCATGATAATGAACCGGGGCAGAGCGCCCGTTTTCTCGAATTCCCCAAGTTCACGGATGAATTCGGCGGCGCGCAGGGTATCGGGATAGCTCAGATCCCAGGGACGGAAAGCGGGATCATTGTGCCCCTCGAGCAGGGGATGTTTCACCGTGACCGAATCCTTGTCCGCCACAATGAATTCTCCATAGCTTCGATAGGTAAGCCCTTTTCTGGCCGCCGCTTCCCAGATGTACCCGCTGGTGGGGAAAGCGATGGGGAATTCGCCTTCCGAAGGGTACGGCAATCCCCGTCCGGAATATGCGGAAGGCCAGGATTTTTCCACAAAGTCGGTCGCGATGGCGGCGGTGCTCCACTCGTGGCCGTCCGCGCTGACCTCGGCGTCGACATAGAAATTGTCCATAAGGACGAATTTATCCGCGAGCGCGTGATAGTTCGGGGTTACATCGGCGCCGAAGAGGCACAGGCTGGAATCTCCGTTGCCTTTTGCCATATCGCCGAGAACCTGGTCGTAGGTGCGGTTTTCACGGATGATATAGATAACATTTTTAATAAGTGAAGGTTCCCCCACCCGGCGGGGCACCGCATGGGGTTTGACCGTACGCTCTTTTTCCAGAATTTTCCGCGCGGCTTCGTTGAACCCGTTGTTCTTTTCGGTCTGACCGGTGTAGGAAGCGAGCCTGCGCGCATCGGGAACCGGGATAACCGAAACAACGCCGTTAAAGAGCCCGGCAATATATTCAACGTCTTTCGCTCGCGGCTGGGTTGGATTTGGTCCTTTCGGATTCGCACGGGAAATGAGGCCTTTGCCGCTCGCGACATAGAGCTTGCGGCCGTCTTTGCTGAGAGCGAGGGCGGTCGGATACCATCCCACCGGGATCAATCCCCTGACCGCACTTTTTCCGCGCTTCGAGACATCAACCACCGCCACATCATTGTTTGTCGCATTGGCCACATACAGTGTGGAACCGTCGGCAGAGACTGCCAGCGCGTTGGGGGTGCTTCCGAAAGGCGCGTTCTTGTAGGGATGGAGTTCAATGGTTTCGATCACACGGTTGTTCGAAGTATCGATTACCCATACATCGTCGGTGTTCGAGCAGGCGACATACAAAAGGGATTCATCGGGAGAAAACAGCATCATATTGGGATGGTCGCCGACTTTGATATCCGAAACGATCCTGCCTGTTTCCGTATCCACAACCTGAACTTTGCTTCCGCCCCAGAGGCTCACATACAGCCGGGGCTGTTTCGACAATACCTTTATATCGTAGGGGAACGGGCCGGTTTTCACCAGTTTTTCAACCCGATTCTTCTCTATGGAAACAAAGGAAAGGCAGTCGCCGCGGTTTCCCGCGACGAAGAGAGTCCGGCCGTCTTTCGAAAAAGCCATTCCGGCAGGGAAAATCTTCGACGGTGCATCGGTTCCCTTGAGAGAAATGGGCGTTCCCGGTATGAAACCACTGTCATTTTTCTGCCATGTCAGCACTTGTTCGGCGCTTCCCCCGGAAGCATACAGCGAAAGGCCGTCCGGGCTGAACGTCAGACCATAGAAAGATTTCCCGGTTTCCAGCTCGCTTACAACCGTATCCTTTTCGGCGCTGATGAGCGAAATAAAATGACGGCTGTACCCATTATTTGTAACCGCAAGCAGCTTGCCGTCCGGTGACAAGGCCATGTTCAACGGGAGATCGCCTACCGGAATATGATTGCCGGCGGGAGTGAGCACCCAATGGTTGGGGAGACGGGTACCCTGTTTCACAGGACCGGGAAACTGGGGCTTTTGTGCGCAGGATAGTGCAAGAAGGACACATAAAATTGATGATAATAAAAATCGGATTCCGGTCATGACCTGTCCTCCGGAAGATATTTTACACGGTAAATTGGTTATGAAATCAGCCAAACGGGGAGAAATCTATTCATAATATAGAGAGGTGTTCCGCGGAATTGCAAGCGTGGAAATGAAGAAGAAATGGATACGGCGAATCGGGAAACGGCGGTACCGATTCTTTATTTCTCTCTCTGCGGGGTTTATACCCTTTTACTTGCCAGGTATATCCCCGCAATGAGAGCAAGACTGACCAGGGAGAGGTTCATAGGCGTCTTTATTATATAGCAGATACCCATGAGCAGGATGCCTCCGATAAGCTGCGCGGGGCGCTGCCTTTTCTTTCCGTAGATAGCGAAACCCATACCGATCGATCCCCAGACCAGCGCCGCAAAAAGATAGGAAACATCCATTACTATTTCTTCCTCAGTCGGTGTGAAAAACCTCTTCCATCTCTGCCCACCACTCGCCTTTCTTACGGGTTTCGAGAGGTTGCTGCAGGGGACCGCATATACTCCACCACCGCTGGGTCTCGGGATCGTCAGCCATGCTTTTCATGTCCTTTTCGTAATCGCTCCCGATATATTCGTAGTAGCTGAACATATAGCCGTCTTTCTGGTAGATGGAATAATTGCGGATGTTGCACTCTTCGATTTTTTTGAGCACCGAGGGCCAGACCGCCGCATGAAGACGTTTATACTCCTCCAGGCAGCCGGGTTTGATTTTGAGCACGGAACCAAAGCGTTTCATAAAACCCCCTTCTTGAGAAATCTGAAGCATGAAATCTGAAATAAACAACGTATTCATATAAAAATAGTTAACTCATCAGGCATGTCAAGCAGTCAAAAAGATAGTAATATTTAAAAAGTAAACAAAAGTATTTTTGTTCATTTTCACCGATTTTTCATGCTGTTTTTCAGATTTCAGATTTCAGATTTATTCTTTCATCCTTCTTCCCTGTATGGAGCGGATGATCGCCGTAGGCCTCCCACCATAAACGCGCTGCGCGCCAGAGATTGGGATGGAGGAGACGCGACTCCTTCGAAAGCTCGCGCACGATTTCTTTCATACGATGGCGTTTTCCGGTCTCGCTGTTCGGGCACTCGCACGAGCAGGTCTGAAAACCGGCGAGACGGGCAAACCGTACGAGGTCGCGCTCACGGACATAGAAAAGCGGACGGACGAGAGTAAATTTGCCGTCGAAAAAAACGCGGCTGGGCAGCATTGTTTCCAGCGTGCCGTGATAAATGAGGTTCAAAAGGGTAGTTTCCGCCACATCATCGGCATGGTGCGCGAGCGCGAGTTTATTGAAGCCGTGCTCCACACACCAGGAAAACAACGCCTCACGGCGTTTCCAGGCGCACCAGAAACAGGAGGGATCGCATGGCTCCCCTTTTTCATCTGTGGTGACCGAGATTTCCGGGAAGGAACAGGGAATCCCGAGTGCGGCGCAGAACGAACGTATATACTCCCGTGTATCCAGCCCCTGAGGGATATAATCGGAGACGATGTGAACAACCTCAATATCATACTTCACATTGTAAAAACGTTTGTGCTCGATGAGAAGGTGAAGGAGCGAGAGGCTGTCTTTTCCGCCGGACACCGCGACACACACCCTGTCCCCGTCGGCGAAGAACTTGAATTCGTCTATGCCACGGTTCACTTTTCTTAAGAGGTTGCGCGCATACCGGGCCAGCGGGCTCGAGCGGTAGCTGCGGGTTGAGAGTTTATCGTGTTCCATGAGAACAATATATAACAGGAAAAGGAAGAATGAAATGTGAATAATGAGGGGAAGGGAATTTGATATTGACAGGGTGAGTGTATGAAGTTATACTGTTGCTATGATGAGCAAATTTACTGAATGTGTTATTTGAGGATACAATTTTTATGGAAAGGTGGTTTCTGTTTATTATCTGGAAGCTAAATCCGAGTGTGGGTTTATTCGGTAACCATCTAAACATTATTTATGAGATATTGAAGGAAGGTTCAGCTATGCCAGAAGAACGTGAAGAGAAGGCTTTTTATATCAAAGCTTACTACAAGAATTTAGAACAAAGAATCTCATTTTTAAAAGAGTTGCACGAGGACGGTCACGTCAATGAAGCTCTCATGCTTTGTTGTTGCTATATTGAAGCGTTGGGTAGCCAGCGATACCAAGATTCGGACCGAAAAGCCAAGAATTACTGCACCATCCTTGATGAGCATGGTGGTGATGTAATCTTTGGTCTTGTGCATCCTAAACGGGCACTGCAAGTTCTCAGTACCGTTAACCTATTCCAACGTAACATAGTTGAGATTCAAGAAGCAATCTCTGGTATCGAAAATCAGCTTTATGAAAAGAGAGCGTTCTTGCAACTACTTGCTCCTGTTACTACACCGGAGCAGCAAAATTGGCTTAACGAAAATGTTTTCAAGTTAACAATCGCCGCTATTTCGTATGATCATGTTCGGTGTCAATTGGTCCACGACATATCTGCCGGACCAGTCAGCTTCAGCGAGACTACATTCAATGGTAAACCCTTACCAAGCATAGAGTTCCGGCTGCTATACAAAGGATTGAAGAATGTCTTCGCTAAAGCCAAGTGTAAGTCCATAGAGACAAATAAGTGGTATTGGGAACAATAGAACCGAATATACAATTTCAGCGGATTAGTGGCGTGAAAGATTTCCGAGAGGATTTCAGCCGCTTAGCGCTCCTATTCTTCAATGTACCCCACCAATCTTAAAGCTGTGAATTTCATCATGTCAATGAATGGGCGCAGAAAGGGACAAATCAAATGACAACCGAAGAACGCGTAAAGAGCCTTGAATCGGAGCTTGCCATGATAAAGCGACTCACCCGCCGACTGATAATAGGGTCTGCTTTTGTCTTGGGAATGTTTACAATGTTTTTGGCTTTCCAATCCATGACCGGTGTCGCGAATAGCCAGACAGGCATAGATAATGAAAAGGTCATTCAGGCCAAAAGTTTTGAAGTGGTAGATGACAAAGGCCGAATTCGAGCTAGGTTGACCGTGAAAGAGCTTGGGGGGGTATTAGGTCTGTATGACGAAAACGGCAAGCCGCGCGCTGCGTTGAGTGTGATCAAAGATGGGCCGGGGCTGTTGTTATATGACGAGAGAGGCGAAGGTCGCGCCTCGCTGACTATTATCAGAAGGGGACCGGAGTTGATTTTTCGTGATGAGAAGGGCAAGATTCGCACCACGATTGGGGTTTCCCAGACAGAAACACCTGACGGCAAAGTGACCACCTATCCCGAATCATCCTTGCTTCTATTTGATCCTGAGGGCAATTCAATCTGGAGTGCTCCCTGATAGGGGCCGGATTATAGCAAAGCAAGTTATGGAGGAAAAAAATAATGGCGAAGGAAATTATGCAGAAAGACGGCGGACATACGTCCCCTTTCGAGCGAATCAAACGTACAAACGAAGCGGGAATGGAGTTTTGGTCAAGCCGTGAGTTCGCTGGGGTACTTGGTTATGGCGACTACCGTAATTTCGAGGGGGTAATCGAGAAGGCCAAAATGGCCTGTTTCAACAGTGGACACCGCCTTGAGGATCATTTCGTTGACGTCACCGAAATGATCGAAATAGGAAAAGGTGGGCAGCGGCCGGTTAAAACCGTTCTTTTATCGCGCTATGCATGTTATCTCGTCATCCAGAATGCCGATCCGAAAAAGGAAATCGTGGCGCATGGACAAACCTATTTCGCCATCCAGACACGGCGGCAGGAACTGGCGGACGAGCACATCGAGGACGAGCGGCGTCTCCTGCTGCGTGAAGAGATGCGCCGCCACAACATGCAGCTCGCTGACGCGGCAAGGGACGCGGGTGTAATCGAACCGATAGACTACGCCATCTTTCAAAATCACGGGTATATGGGGCTTTATGGCGGATTGAAGCAGGAGGATATTCACCGGCGGAAAGGGTTGAAAAAGAGCCAGAAGATTCTGGATCACATGGGCAGCACGGAACTCGCGGCAAACCTCTTCCGTGCAACCCAGGCAGAGGAGAAGCTGCGCCGTGACGAGGTGACAGGGAAAGATGCCGCGAACCTGACGCATCATGCAGTCGGTGTTAAAGTGCGTCAAACAATCCGCGAATTGGGTGGTACGATGCCCGAAGAATTGCCGGCGGCAGAAAGCATCAAAAAGATCGAGACCAAACAGCGCGGGCAGCTCGGCAAGGATGAGACACCCGCAGAAATGAAAAGCGAGTAAAAGGATACCGCGACACTAACTGTCATCCTTCGGATGCGTAATCGCAATGCCTTGGAATTCATAGAAACATGGAATGAAATACACAATCAGGATTGTAATAATAACGAATTTATTACTTAATAAGTTTTGGAGCGGGGAATCCTGCCCCCTTTTTTCCTCGCATCACACTTCTACCATATTCTCTTTTGGTTATCATAATTTATCTTTTTGAAATGAAAGTCCGCTTTCTTGCCGGGGCTTTTTTTGCCCTGTTGATAATGACTGTTTTCCTGGTTTTTTTTAAAAAAAACGAGGCAAAATATTTTTTTATTTTTGTAAAAAATAAGTCTTTTTTTTTCATTTTATTGTATATTAATCAGCAATACTGATACACCTACCGAACCATGTGGCAATATTATTTTAACCATTTAATTTTACTATAGTTAAGATTGGACGAAGAAACGATGAACGACAAGAAGCAGCAAGGGAGGCCTCCCCACCGTGGCAAAAATGGAAAAACGAGAAAAATCTTAGGGCCGGTACCCAACCTTGAGGAACATGTTCATTCCGACTGGTGGAGGGCAATTTTCAATCCCCTCTATCTGAAAACCGACGGCGATATTGTAGATGACCGTAATATCACCCGTAACGAAGTTGACCTGTTCTCTTCCATCCTCGGCCTCTCTTCCGATGATAAAATCCTTGACCTGTGCTGCGGACAGGGCCGTCATTCCATAGAACTCGCAGCGCGGGGATTCAAACAGGTGGAGGGAATAGACCGCTCCCACTACCTTATACAGCGCGCAAAAGCCAACGCAAAAAAAGACAGCATCAAAGTACGGTTCCGCGAGGGCGACGCCCGAAAGCTTCCCTTTTCCCCCGATTCGTTCAAATCAGTCATGATCCTCGGGAACAGCTTCGGGTATTTCGAAACGGTACAGGATGACCTGCGGGTGCTCAAAGAGGTGTTCCGGGTTCTTCAGCCCTGGGGAAAGCTTCTTATCGATATCACCGACGGCGATTATATGCGGGAGCATTATCAGCCCCGCTCCTGGGAATGGATAGACAAAAAAATGTTCGTCTGCCGTGAACGTTCGCTTTCCGCGGACGGCGACCGTCTTATCTCCCGTGAAGTGATAACCCATGTGGAAAAAGGAGTTGTCGAGGACCAGTTCTATGCCGAGCGGCTCTATACTCCCGGCAAACTGGTCGATTTGATAAGCAGCGCGGGATTTTCCGATTTCTCCGTCCACGGGGAAATCGCCTCTGTCACCGACCGCAACCAGGACCTCGGCATGATGGAGCACCGTACGATAGTCACCGCCACCGCCCGTAAAGAATGGACGGCAGTGAAAAGAAAACCGAAAGAATCTTTGAAAGACGTAATAGTGGTCATGGGCGATCCCCACAAGCCAGATGCGCTGAAACCGCTCGCCGTTTTCGATGACGATGATTTTTATACCATAGACCAGTTGACCACAGCGCTCCGTGAGCTCAAGGGCTATCATTTCAGCACGCTCAACAATCATGATACGCTCATCGAGGATCTTGTCAAGCTGAAAGGGAAATACGACCTTGTCATGAATCTCTGCGACGAGGGTTTCGACAACGACCCGCGTAAGGAGCTTCATGTTCCCGCCCTGTTCGAGCAGTTGAACATTCCTTATACGGGCGCAGGGCCGCAGTGTCTCGCCTACTGTTACGATAAATCGCTCGTCCGCGGAATTGCAAAGGAGATGGGCATTCCCGTTCCCGAGGCATTTTTCATCAAACCGGAGGATACCACATTCGAGCTTCCTTTCGGGTTCCCGGTGATTGTGAAACCGAATTTCGGTGATTCCAGTTTCGGCATCACCCAAAGGAGCGTTGCGAACAATTTAGAGGAACTCCTGAACGCCATCTCGGAAATCCGTGAGAAGTTCGGCTACGAGAAACCCATCCTTGTCGAGGAATTTCTGGTCGGTAAAGACCTGAGCGTGGGCATTATCGGAAATGCCCCTTCATCGTATACCGTTCTCCCCATAACCGAGGAGGACTATTCGCATGTGCCGGAAGACCTTCCCCGTATCTGCGGGTACGAGGCCAAATGGTCGCCTGATTCACCGTACTGGAATATCAAATCCATCCCGGCGGAGCTTCCCGAGGAAACAGAGAAAAACATTGTCGAATGGTGCACCAAGCTGTTCGACCGTCTTGAATGCCGCGATTATGCCCGTCTTGACTGGCGTCTGGACGGCGACGGGAATCCCAAGCTCCTCGAAGTGAATCCCAATCCGGGCTGGTGCTGGGACGGCCATCTTGCCAAAATGGCGAAAATTATCGGAATGTCTTATTCCGACATGCTCCTTGCCATCATTCAGGCCGCAGAACAGCGTCTCGGGATTCAGACCGATTCGCAGGAAGACCATGGTAACGGTAACGGAAATGGTAACGGTAACGGCAAGTTGAATGGTTTCGTTAAAGAAACGTTAGCCGTGTAACCGTTGAAAAAAATGTAAAATGAAAGAAGGACTCCGAGAGGGGTCCTTCTTTATACCTGATCCAAAAAATCCTATATACTTAAAAAAGAACGAAAAACCGGGAATTTGATCAAGTCATTTCGCAAGCCCAAGATATTTTATAATATGTTTTACTAAAACATCATCTATCTCATTATGTCTTGGTATTGGTTGTTTTTGGCCAGTTACGGGATTAACATAGATGTCATGCCTGCTTCCATGATGGTGAAGAATGCAACCGAATGACTCAAGCCGCCTTATAAATTCACTTCGTTTCACAGGACGATTTTTTTTGTAAGATAGTTGGGGGGGACATCTTCCATCACCATAAGAATATAGGCATCTTTCAGATTTTCTTCTAATTCCTCGATGGTTTCTCCCTGAGTCATGATTTCCGGATGTTCCAAAAGTTTTCCAAGCCAGAAATGATTACTCTTCCAGTAGACCATTTGGATTTGTTGTTTCATAATGCTATCTTTCTCTCTCAAATATTATCGCAATAATAGTGAATATAATAAAGTAACGTTTTATAAAAGTAAAGTTATATTTTCTGCTTTTTATCTTGTCAATCTTGTCTAATATAAATGGGCAGGATTTTCAAGATTTACATGATTTTTCATTACAAAAAGATGTAATTCCCAGCATTAGAAATCTTTTATTTAATCTCTCGTAAAATTTGTAAATAAAAAGAAAGTCTGAACCGTGGTTTATTGGATTATGGGATTAGCATGATGAATAAATCAGCATAATCACAACAATCTATTAATCAAGTTAATCAAGGTTCGGACAATATTTTCCTGTTTCCGCTCTTACCCTTTCTTTATGGACTTTGAGTATTTTACGAGATACTTTCTTTCAAAGGGTTCTCTCAATAATTGTTAAATTCTGTCAATCTTGTTAATCATGTCCAATAAAAATCTTCCGCTAAATAATTCGCATTTTCCTCTTGACAAAATTTTATAATCAGTTTAATTACGCAATAAGCTAATTATTTCGCACATAACCTTTCTTTGGAGATATTTCCATGGCGCGCAGAAAAAACCGTACTTTCACCGAGGTTGAGCTGGAATTCATGAACATTCTCTGGAACAGGGGAGAAGCCGCTCCGGAAGACATCCGCGACTCGCTTTTGCAAGACGGACGCACTCTCTCCGGCGGTTCCATCCGCAATGTGCTCGCCATCATGCAGGAAAAAGGGTATGTAACCCGTCGCAAGGAAGGCAAGGCATATATCTACCGGGCGAAAATTCATGAAAATCAGGCGCGTGAGGGAATGGCCAGAGATCTTTTGGAAAATGTCTTTGCCGGTTCCGAATCGCTTCTTGTAGCCTCGCTTCTGGAGCGCCGGGATATAAGTCCGGAAGAACTTGAAAAAATCGAACTCCTCATCGCTGAGCGGAGGAGGGAAAAAACATGAATACCATAAGCCTGCTCCTGGCGCTCGACAGCGCGGGTTTCGTTGTTCTGCGAATGCTCCTCTC